>OLII01000598.1_pt1 | contig 13547 bp, 11 predicted proteins | sample 1609481 | NCBI WGS metagenome assembly OLII01 (sample SAMN05416859, study PRJEB24817) | seawater metagenome | isolation source: Sea water | place: Canada:Atlantic | collected 2013-11
TCTAGTACGGTCTCGTGGGCTCGGAGATGTGTATAAGAGACAGGCTAGATGGTCGTTACAACAAAATTTTTAATAAATACACGCTAGTGGATAATTAACCTTTCCCCATTAATATTCACCAACTTCTTTATTTAGCCAAGCATTAATCAAATAAGAGGAAATTGAATCACTACTGCTCATCTTAAATTCTGCTTCTGTTAAGCTTTCATTATCCAACGTTGTTGATGACTCTGTCAGTATCAGAGGTTTGCTATTTTTAGCAAATGTTGCTAATTGCTCTCTTGAAAACCATCTTGCATCTTCAAGGCTATCTTGGCTAACATCTATGTGTTCACTGGTTGCAACTGCAGTAAAGCCAAGCATTATCGACGCGGGAAAAGGCCAAGGTTGAGAAGCAATATAATGCGGGTTTTGTACAACAATGGCTGACTCCTCTAATACTTCTCGAATAACAGCTTGCTCGAGACTTTCTCCGGGATCAACAAACCCAGCTAACGTTGAATACATACCTTGAGGCCAGTTTTCTTGCCTGCCAAGTAAGCAACGTGGAGTTCCATCACTGAACATTTTCTCTACTAGCATAATCACCGCGGGATCTGTGCGAGGGAAAGTCAAATTTCGACATGCTGTGCATTTTCTCGCATGACCTGCTTCGACTGAGCGATTAATATTGCCACATTGACCGCAATATTGATGGCTGGTGTGCCAGTGCACTAAGCCTTTTGCCAATGCAAGTATCGACGCATCAATAGACTTTAAACTTGCCGTGGCTTGCCTTAATGCCTGCCACTCCCCCATTGTTGATAAATCTTCTTGGGTAGAAAAACGCAGCTTATGATAATCAACAGCAAAAATAGCAATCGGTTGCGGTTTTGTTCTGGTATTGTCTCTTTCTGTATCACTGCGCGGAGGTAATGTCTCTTTTCCGATAAAAATACAACTGTCGACAGCTAAAGCCTTTAGTTGCCTTTTAGTCAGGTAAATAGGAGTTAGTTCATCTGTTTGTTCAAATAAACTCATGCCCTCATTAATAATGCAGAATAAGGTATTTTCACGGTTAAATTCAGCGTTAAGCCAAGCTTTATTTTTCCGTTGATTAGTACATCGATCTAACGACATATGACTGTAAGTTAGGCTCATAACTCACTTTCCTTTAATTGTTTTGCATGCATTGGTTGGCTTCCTTGCTTGAGTTCCTTTGCCCACTTTTGCGACCAACCTCCAAGGGGTAAGATAATAGTGATGAGCTCGCTACCGTATGCTGACAACTGATAACCTGCACTTTGCATTTCAATTAGCTGCAAGGTTTTAAGCTCCTTCAAACGGTTATTTAGTAACGTTGGCGAGATTTGCTCGCAGCGCTGTTGCAGCTCTCTAAATGTGGCAGGCCCTTGCTGTAAATTCCATAAAATACCTAAAGCCCAAGTACGACCAATCAAGTCGAGTAGTGCCATAATAGGTTTACCTGTTTTAGAGCCTCGTACTTGCGTGCCTGGCAGTGGTATCGTCATTGTGAGTATCATCAAAGTATTAAGGTAAATCATGCTACATTATTTGTAGCAGCATTACCATAGGAAGAAATCACAATAAGAGTTTTCGATAAACACTAATGATAAAAATAACCGTTTCAAGTACTGTAGAAACTAACTAATCACTTGTTCAAAGTGAGTTTCATTACGTTGATTAGTTGTTTGTGTCGGTAAATAGATAGTAAATATACTGCCTTTGCCGACAATTGAACTAACATCAATATGACCACCGTGTTCTTCAATAATCGATCTGACAATATGAAGACCAAGGCCAGTTCCTTTGCCCACGGGTTTAGTGGTAAAAAATGGATCAAAGATATTTTTTAAATCATCTTTTGCTATGCCTGAGCCATTATCTTCAAAACGTATTCGAACCTGCTCTTGTTCAAGTTGAGAGGAGATACAAATACTGCCCTTGCTTTCAATCGCATGAGAAGCGTTAACCAACATATTGATAAATACTTGTAATAGCTTTTGTGGAAAGCCAGCAACATTTACATTGGCCTCTAAATTCTTGGTTATTTCAACTTTATATTTAAGCTCATTGGCAACTAAGGTCAGGCTTTTTTCAATCAATTCATCAATGAGAATATCTTCTGGCAACTTTTCATCAACATGAGCATAACTGCCCAAATCTTTAATAATTTTACTAACCCTAGCCGCTCCCTCTAAGGTAGACGAAATTAATGGTTCAATATCTTCCAGAATAAAGTCTAAATCTTCTTCTTTATAATAAGCGCTGGCAGCACTTTGTTTATCTGCTTGTTTTGCTAACTCAATGTAATGAGCTAATGGTTTAAAGTAATCATCAAGTACATCTAAATTACTTCGAATATAACCAACCGGATTATTAATTTCATGAGCGATACCTGCAGATAGCTGCCCGATAGAAGCCAACTTCTCCGCATGTACTAGCTGTTCATTTAATGAGGACAATGCTTTTTGACTATGTTTTCTTTCATTAATATCAATAAGGGTAATGAGGTAGTTAACCTCACCTTTGATCTCAATTTCACGACCAGAAAATTCTATGTGGGGATTAACAAAGCTTGGCGCTAACAAAGATTCTTCCATGTTTTTTAACGCCCCCAGACTATCAAAATCACCATCTAAGGTGGCAAGTGCAGGTACGTAATCAGATACTTTTTTACCAATAATGGTCGTTCTCTCCGTTAATAGCAGTTGCTCTGTTTCAATATTACATTCTTTAATTAACCCCAACTCATCTACAAGAATTATTGAACAAGGTATGGTATCCATAATAACTTTTGCTTTATCATTTGCTTTAATCACATTAAGCCGCTCTTGTTGAGCTATGTTTCTTTCTATCGTAATGTGCTGAGTAAATTGCTGGATTGCACTAGATAAAGAAATTATTTCAGTCGCCGCTTTCACTTGTCTAAACTCAACATCCCCGGACTCATTTTCTTCTTGCTGAGCGAGTTTAGTGATCTTCTCAATGGGCTTGACAATATATTTACTAAAACAACTCACCATAAAAACAACAAACAGCAAATATAAAGTGATAACTACCCAACACAGTTTGAAAAAGTTATTGTTGACCTCAGCTAACTGCCGTGCCTTTTCTTCATTGTCATTAATCACTTGCTGAGATAATTGCTCTAAATCACGGACAAAGCGACTTGTCAGTTGATCAGATTCTATGATAGTAATTTGCCAATTATCAGCTTGCTGCGGGGCCGCTTTTGAAAATGAATAAACGACATCATTATTTTGTTCAATGGTTGCAATAAGTCTCTCAAGTAAGTTACTGCCCTTTGTATTAATAACCTTATTATTTTTGATACTCACTAAAGTTTTCTTGAGCTGTTCTGATTGTTGGTGAATGCCTTTGGCTAAATAAGTTTGACGACCTGAAAAAAGTAAATCTTGGCTGGTCAGCCATAATTGCGACATGGTAAATACATGGTCAACGGTTTGCACTAACAAACGTGATTCATAATGCCCGCGCGATACCTGTTCAACCTTTTGATATTGATGCCAAAGGCTGGCAAAAATTACCACACCTGATAACAAGGTTAATATTGCCAAGAGTTGATTATAATGAGAAATTTTCATAAATATATTTATCACTTTTTGAATAAATTGCGCATTAACTTTAAGTTAATATTTTTTTAACTCCTCCCCCCACAATACCTCAGTTAATAATAAGGTTTTTAATGCACACCTTAACATCACATTAGCAAGCTCGGGAGCAGGTTTAGCCTGCTCTAATACTTCTTCTTTGGCAGTCACTCCATCAGAGTTTAGTAGTTCCTTAAGTTCTTGATAGTTTTTACCAATAAAAATGTCTCTAAAGCGCTGCTGCTGCGCAACTTTCTTTTTAGGACTTCGGCAACGTTGAAAAACAAAGTTAGAAATCCTTAGATCTTTATCAATTGCCCAAGCTATTTCTACTAACCCCCATTCGCTTTGCTCTGATCTAACATGCACATAACCTAATGACTTATTGCCTTCCTTTACAATGTACAGGGTATGTTGGCCTAATTCACTAAAATGCAGGTCATTTCGCGGTAAAGCAACTTGTACCTGCGCTCTGATGTTATCATCTACCATTTTGACAATAGATAGTTGATTGGTTTTGTCAGGATATAACTGTTTTATTTGTGTCACAGGGTCACGTAATGAACAATAAGCAACAGCATCAAGGTGTTCACTAAATAGTGACAATATAAGTAACATATAATATTTTTTCATATCAATACCTGTACCTTATTTGAATACGAGTTAACTGTTGCTTTTTGCCAACCTCAGGAGTATTTAATTGAATTCGGCCAGATAAACTAAATTCCAACTGAGTACTAATTTGATAACTTAATCCTATATTGACCAGCTTCTCGGTATTTTTTTGAAATTCTTTATCTGTGAAAATAACTTGGCCATAAACTTTTAATTGTTCATGTAATGCTGTTTTATTAAGCTCAAGTAAAGCATATTTTTCCTGTTGCCATTGCATCGCCTGTTTATCATCCTCGCCTAGTGCTAGCTCTGCCAACAGCCCCCATGTTTGCCAGTAATACTGCCAATCAATTGCCAGGCGCTTTCTATTTATGCCATCAATCTCAGCGCGATAGAAAGAGAACCCCATAATGAAGTCATGGTGGCTTAATGTACCAATCCGACCCGTCACCGCGTATGAACCATTAACTGATTTAGCCTTATCTTTCCCCCCTAAGGTATAACTGACGTTATATTCCACGTTTTCTGTCACCTTATTTAAGCTAAGCCCCCAATCAAGTTTAGTTCCTAGGTTCTTACCATGATGATAATCAAGCAACCTACCATTGGTATCAATACTCTCTTCTAGACCAAAAGGCATGGTGAAATGACCGATACGGACATTAGGAAACCAATTAGCTGTATCGGTATAATTTAAATGGGCTTCTCGAATAATAAAATCACCATCATCTTTAGAATCAAACAAAAAAGGCACCGGAATTTGGTTTGATAGCTTAGTGTAATAAACTTGCCCAACCCCATATCCCATATCACCACTAGATCTGTTAAAAACCTTATGAATATCAATTCCAAGTGCATAAATACGACTAGTATTATCGATTGCCTTATTATGATTTAAACGAGCACTAGCATCTAAGCTCCACCTTAAGTTGCGATTAAAGTCAGCAAAACACTCAAAAGATAAAGTGATTAACAAACTCAACAGTAAATACTGCATCTTGACCTTCACATCACACTCCCCCTTAAGGGTTTACGACTAATCTATTGAGGACTATTTTTCCGGCACAGGTTGACGCTCCTAATGAATATTCAGCATTGACGATCAAGTCATCGGTGAGGGTATCTTCTAAATTAGCAATACCTATACTAGGAAGCATGTGATCAGGACTATCCGCAGCTAAAGATAGAATGCGCTTGGCCAGTATTACCGCATCATCAGCACAAGTCTCTACCAATAAAAGCGCAAAAGTATTGTCAGCCCATTTTATTAAAGGATCTGAATCTCGATGTTTTAAAAATTTTAAGGCTTCTTTTTGATATTCTTCTTTAGTTTTATTTTCACTTTTTGATTCAATTTTTACCAAGAGTAAACTTAATGAATGTTGATAACGCTTAGCTCGAGATATTTCATACCCTAGCCAGCTTTCAACAAAATAGTTTTTAGCTAAAACACCGTCAGTTTCTGCATAAGCAGCCCTGCCCAAAGTTAAAGGGTTAAATAACCCTCTTTCAATACGAATAAGCAAAGTTTTGATATCAAATGGTTTGATGACATATTCATCTGCACCGCAAAGCAAACCGGCGCTCTCTTCGGTAATTTCACAGGTCAACATGATAATAACGGTGTTGGCAAATTTACTATCACTGCGTAAAATACTGCATGCCTTTAAACCATCCATAATTGGCATACGTATATCCATTAAAATTAAATCAGGAGAACAGTTATTGGCTAGGTCTATCGCCTCTTGACCGTTGCCTGCCTCACAAATATTTACCCGTGTATTCTCTTTATTAAACCTGCGATGAATACCTCTTTTTAAGGTTTGTCTGACCCCGATTTCATCATCAACAATTAGGATTTTTTTTTCAGCTAACATAATAACTCCAAGGTAAAAAGCTAGAAGATGAAATATCAGCACAACGACTATATTGATAGCTATCTTCTAGCGATTGTGAATATCAGTTAGATTGCAATTGATATACCAAAGACGCTTATTTTAGTGATTAAGTATCTGACTAGCCCAACAGTATTGCTTTGCAGCTAATTCTTTCGGTTAGGCGGTAAACGGTTGAAATTTTAGCAATATGGCTTTATTGCAAAACGCACCGCAAGTTGAAAAAATGCCATAATGTGCAAAAACAAAAAAGCCAGTATAAATACTGGCTTTTTATAGAGTGTTAACTTTTATTATTTAAGATTATCGGATGTTAGATTCGAATACCTTCAATGTGTAATGCCATTTCTACATGGGTAGAAGCAGGACCTAAATTATAGCTAATATTATAATCACTCAGCTTCAAGCTAGTGGTGCCCGAAAAACCAGCACGATAACCACCCCAAGGATCTTGACCTTCACCAATTTTAACCACTGGGAATGAAATAGTTTTAGTGACACCTTTTAAAGTGAACTCACCAGTAACAACAGCATTTTCTTCATCAGTAAACTTAATGCTTTGACTGGTAAAACTTGCTTTAGGGAAGCTACTTACATTTAAAAAGTCTTTGCCTTTAAGATGTTTGTCACGATCAGCGTGGTTAGAGTCTAAGCTTGCCGTGTCAATTTCAATATTAATTTTTGCTTGGTTAGGCGTGTTAGCATCATAGCTAAAATCTCCATCAAAACTATTGAAGCGACCTAATAACCAGCTATAGCCTAAATGTTTAATTTTAAATTGCACAAAAGCGTGCGCGCCTTCAATATCAACTTTGTAATCTGCAGCGTTGACATTACTTGAGGCCAGAGTTGCAAACACAGAGCTGGCTAATAAAGTAGTGGTTAATACGGTGGTTAACAGTGTTTTTTTCATGGTGATATCCTTTAGTTAAATGAGTTTACTGTTCAGTGTGTTAATACTTGGTTTAATACTGGTGTTAATACTGGTGTAAATTATTACCTTAAAAGTGAGCCTCAAATCGGCTTAGTTACTCGCAGATACGCGTATCATTCGAATTAACGTGTTGTTTTTATTTATAAAGTGGTGCTTGAGTGCGGCAAGTGCATGACCTGCACTAAGCAATATCAGTGACCACGCTAAAATTTCATGAATATTGCCGGCAATATCTTCTTGATTAGCGATACTAAAAGGCAATGCGGGTATTGAAATCAAGCCAAAAACATCGATAGCTCGCCCATCAGCCGTTGAAATCAAATACCCTGATATCATCAGCACAGTCATCAAAAAATATAGGGCTAAATGACCATAATGTGCCGCTTTAATCTCAATGATACTGGCTGATTTATCGGCATTTTTCGGTACCTGGTTCATTAATCGCCAAACTATTCTCAGCATTAAGACGACAAATAGCACCATGCCAATATTTTTATGCAGATCTAGCGAGCCTTTGTACCAAGCATCATAATAAGTCAGTTCAACCATATACAGGCCTAAGCCAAACAGTGAAAACAAGGTAATTGCCATTAGCCAGTGCAGTGCGATAGCGACTAGTCCATAGCCTTTATCAGTATTTTTAATCATCTTGAGTACTCTATATGCTGAATTATTACTTTAGGTTTTGTTACAGATGTTTTGTTACAGGTGTTTAGTCATCTACCTAATTGATGACGTAACTATAGCGAGAAATAGAACACTAAAAAATATCGATAAATGCTAAACAGTTGTGCATAAATGCACAGATGGATATACTTAAGCTTTAACCAAGTACTTTTAGGTTGCTGTTATCAAAGATATTTCGTGGGATGATTATAAAGTTGCCTATCAGGTTGCTATTGACGGAAGCTTAACCAAAGCAGGCGCTAGTCTTCGCATAAACCACGCAACGGTTTTAAGACGAGTGAATCAATTAGAAGAGGCACTGGCTGTAAAGTTATTTATTCGGCATCAACGTGGCTACAAGCTGACCGATGCAGGTGCGGTTTTAATGGATGAAATGCCTGCGCTACTGGCTAAGTTTTCCAAACTAGCCGGAAAGCTACAAAATGTTGAAGGGGAAATAAGCGGCGAGTTGAGAATTACCACGGTAAGTTCGTACTCACCAATAATAACGCCGACATTAAAGGATTTTAGAGGGGCTTATCCAAAGGTACGGCTTAAGCTTATTTCAACCGATGATATAATTCCTCTCGATTCAGGAGCTGCCCATGTTTCATTAAGAGCTGGGCCTTGTCCAACGGGTGCAGATATCATAGTTAAAGAATTAACACAGCTGCGAACCTCTTATTTCGCTCATCAAAGCTATGTTGATAATTTCGGCAGACCAACATCCATAGCAGATTTCAAACAACATCATTGGGTATTACCTACCCCTGAAAAGTATCGTATTCCTTTTATCAATTACATTATTGATAAAATTGATAGTGATAACATAGTGTTTCAAAGCAATCACTTTCCCGATATTCATCAAGCAGTCGCTGCGGGTATGGGCATCGGCCCTTTTGATGAGCAGCAAGCCGCATTGAACCCCGCAATGGTTAGCATGAACTTGGCTATTCCGAATAAAGATGAGTCTATTTGGTTTGTTTACCATAAAGATTTAAAGCATAGCGCTCGCATTAAGTGCTTCTATGAATTTTTGAAAGCCGCTTTATCGGAATAAGCTGTTATTTTTATAAACTGACTGGCTGCTAGTGATAATAAAGCAAAGCCTGCCCCGGCATAAAAAACTAATGAATGATCATAGAGCCAAATCAAGCCAAACGTTGCCGGGATAACTACCGCGGCAATATGATTGATGCTAAAACTTACGCCAGCACTTGAAGCAATATCTTTTGGATCAGCAATTTTTTGAAAGTAGGTTTTTAAGGCTATTGCCATAGCAAAAAATAAATGGTCAATAACATAAAGAGCTGCGGCAATATTTGCTGATTCAACCAAAGCATAACCAACAAAGACAATAATCAACCCTAGGTATTCTAACGTTAGTGCCTTTTTCTCGCCAACTTTAGCAATCCAAGCACCTATTTTCGGTGCTAAGAAGAAGTTAATTACGTGGTTAATCATGTATAGAAGAGTAATTTGTTGCACGCTATAACCAAATTTTTCTACCATTAAAAAGCCCGCAAAAACCACGAAGATTTGCCGACGCGCACCAGATAAAAAAGTTAACAGATAATAGAGGCTGTAGCGTTTTCGCAAAATAATTTTTTTATGCTGTGCATGCTCCATAGGAAATTTAGGCATGAAAAACACCAACCAAAGTGTCAGCAACAGCCCACTTAAGCCAAAAAATAAATACATCACTTGATAACTGGCAGAAAAAACACTGAAGCCAATCCAGATCAGGGCATAACAAGTTAGCGAAGCGGCTGATTTAATCGACATGATTTTACCAAGTTTTGCCGGCGCCTCATCTTTTTTAAACCACTGTAAACTGAGCGAAGTGTTTAAGGTTTCGTAGTAGTGAAAGCCTATCGACATCAGCACCGTGGTGGCATAAAGACCGTATATGCTGGGGAAAAAACCGGTTAATGCAACACCAATAGATAATAAACAAAGGGAAATTAACGCGAAAACCTGCTCGGTAAAAACAAGCAAGACAAAAACCGCAGTAAAAGCCAAAAAGCCAGGGATTTCTCTAAGGGACTGCAACATGCCAATTTCAGCGCCGGTAAAGGCAGCTTCTTCAATAACAAAGTTATTCAGCATTGCCATCCAACCGGCAAAGGTGATTGACATAACAATGCTGGCAATGGCTAAAAATAAAAACGGACTTTGCCAGTATTTATTTTGTGACTGAGAGTCGTTTTGCTGTATTAGCTTTTCCATAAAGTTTCCTGATTTGGGTAAAGAAAATAAGAAGCTTTTCTAGATGAGCTTCTGTTCTGTTCATGCTATCAACATTATAAAATGGAGTAGCCATGGCCAATGGTAATAATTATTTCTTCCATCTATTCATAAATGATCGCACAAACTTCACTTATCAAACGCCTGTATCACTTGCGCTCACTGTCATTTAATTGCTGTAATTAAGCCAATGACTGCAAGTTAGATGCCTCATCATTCTGCTCTCCTTTTAGTGCAATTGCACCAAAGCTATTCAATAATTGAAAGAAAAACACATGCACAATAAACTTTACCCATTAATTTCAATAAGATAACTGTTGGTTTGATTATTGCTGTTATTAGTTATGTCAATTAGCAAGTAACCAATAGGAACAGCAAAATGGACTCAATGCTCGTCATCATTGTCGCTTCACTGGCGATTGCTAGTGTCATTAATATCATTTTTACCAAGTTAGCCATTTCGCATATTGTCGGTTATATCATCACCGGCACATTAGTCAGTAATATTTTTACCACAAGCATTATTGATCATCAGCATTCATTAGAGCTTCTTGGTGAGTTTGGCATTGTCTTTTTGATGTTTACTATTGGACTAGAAATGTCTGTACCAAAGCTAAACAAAATGAAAGTAGATATATTTATCAATGGCTTTGTACAGGTAGGTGCCAGTGCCTTAATCATATTTATGCTTAGTTACTTGCTTTTCGATATTACGCTCATTGCATCCATTATAATCGCATTAGCCTTTAGCTTATCTTCAACGGCAATTGTGCTGACTCATTTAAAAAAATCAAAAGATATTTTAACGCCATATGGCAGAAAATCGGTGGGAATACTTATTTTTCAGGATTTAGCGGTCATTCCAATATTGCTGTTAATAGGGTTTTTAAGCAACGACAATTTAGCTATCTCTGAGGTGTTATTAAACACCTTACTGTATGCAATTATTATTATCGTGTTCATGTTTACTTTAGGTAAGCGGCTAATTAATGCATTACTGCATTTTTCCAGTAAAGCCAAAATGGAAGAGATATTTTTGTGTTCGATATTAACCATAGTATTAAGCTCTTCGCTGATTGCACATCAATTGGGCTTCACCTTTTCTTTAGGTGCCTTCATTGCGGGCATGCTCATTGCCGAAACCACCTATCACCTGAAAGTCGAGTCTGATATTGCATCTTTTAAAGACTTACTATTGGGCACATTTTTCTTTTCTATCGGAACTAAGATAGATGTAAGCTATTTCATGGCAAATTTTCATATAATTTTAACTATCTTAATACTAGTGATGTTAATTAAAGCCGCGTTGATCTACACCTTAATACGTAGGCAAGAGAATAAAAGTGACGCGTTAAAATCAGCCTTTGCGCTCTGTCAGGTTGGTGAGTTTTCTTTTGCGATTTTTGCCATGACCAGTCAACAGCAGTTAATTGATGAGTCGTTGATAAATATACTGATTTTGATCAGTGTGTTATCGATGATAATTACGCCTTTTATCGTCAACAACATTTATAAGTTTGCCGCTTTATTTGTCACCGAATTTTTTGAGTCAGATAAGATTACTCCAGTGAATGTCAGTCAACATACCATAGTGTGTGGTTTTGGGGTGCTAGGTAGAATTGTTGCAAAAGATCTTAGTCAGTTAGGCTCTCCTTTTTTGATAATTTCCGATAACCTACAGCATGTTATCTTAGCAAGAAAGAAAGGCTATCAAGCGTATTTTGGCCATTTAGATAAGCTGCCCGTGCAAGAATCACTAAAGGTTGAACTAGCGAGTAGCCTTATTATTACCGTGAATAACTTGGGCACTAAGATACTTATTTGTGAGTCAGTTTTAGAGTATTTACCAACAGCAAGATTAATTGTGAAGATTAACTCTTTAGAAGAAAAGCAGCAGTTATCGCATCTAAGCATTCAAGCATTTGTTCACGCCCACAAAGAGACCGCTTCACTATTAGTGCAACAAAGTAGTCTTTTTACTAAACAAACATCAATACCGTGTGAGCACCAAGAAAGTGCAGATAAGTCGAAGCTAGCTAGCTAGCCTTAATGAGCAAACTAATGCTAGCGCTACTATTTAAGACGAATATTATCTTCAATAAAAAACCAGTCTAATGACTGGTTTTTTATATGATGTACTCACACTTCAAACAAGCTTGAGTCATTATCAACCTAAAAACGCTAGCGTTTAAGGTGTTACTTATTAAGGCGCTTACTTTTTAAGACGATTGTTTAGCGCCTCTGCTAAATCATGCTCAATGGTTGCTAACTCATCTTCAAAGAAGTATTTGTCAGTATCAAAGGGTTTAAGCAATTTAACATCATTAGTGCTTTCATCGTATTTAGCTAAAAAGACTTTATCCATCCACTGCATGTTACGCCCTTCGGTGAACATTAGGGCAAAGGCTCTTTCTCCGCCGACTTCACATTCGCCCATAATCGAAATTTTACCGGCCGAAGTGGTCATTGAAAGATGACGTGACGGACGGTTAATTGACGGTAACTCACGGTAAATTTTATCGAATATTTTGCTGACATCACTTAATGGCGCAGTAAAATAATGATGCTCTCCCGTTGGACGGGCACAGTACATTGAATGGAAACTAATCAGCATAGTTGCCAATATGTTTGATAAATCAATCCAGTTTTGTGCACTACGGTCAATATCAATTGAACCATCTTCATGCTCAAATAAACTGATGTGGTTCATCATTGGGCTTTGGCTACGAATAACCACGCCATGACGTTGTAGGCGACGAATTGCCGCAATAGTGGTTGGATTTAATAATTCACGCGGGGTCGAGAAATGTGCCATCCACGCCAGTTGAATGCCGTTTTCATGTAACTTATCAAATACCGCTAACATCTTGTCGTATTTATGACTTAAGATCATTTCTGGTTGGAAAGTTAACACGCGTGTCGCTAAACGCACGGTTTTAATATGCAATAATTCGCGGTCTTCCATTAATGGCGTAACATACTGCTCTAAACGACTTGCAGGCATATAACCACCGTCACCACCAGTTATTAGCATATCGGTTACTTCGGTATGTATTTTTAAATAACGGTGAATTTGGTCAATTTCTTTTTGAATAAACATATCTTCATCACCACGCACTTGCGCATGGCGGAAACAGTAAGTACAAAAAGAAAAACAGTTTTGTGTGGTTTTATCAAAAATTAACTGACATTGAGGGTATTTATGCTGACTACCATCAAGAAACTCAATTTCACCTTGATCATTTTCAAACCACGGCTTATTTAACTGCTGGTTACCATCGTGCGGACTAGTTTTTTCTTGATAATCACTCACAATGACTTTCTTTTCTGCAACACTTGCCCCTAAATACTCAGCGACCGTTGCTTTGTTGATCATATTCGGTTGTGGCATGACCAACTGAAATACTGAGTCTTCGTAGAAGTTGGTCCAATCAATACTGTTTAAGCTGTGCTTGGTTGCCAAGAAACGATAAACCTCAACAAATAATTCACGCTCTTCAATATCACCAATATTGACATTGTGTGCTTCAAGAATTTTAACGACTTCACGAAAGCCTGAAAGACCAGTGTATTGGT
>OLII01000599.1_pt1 | contig 13543 bp, 8 predicted proteins | sample 1609481 | NCBI WGS metagenome assembly OLII01 (sample SAMN05416859, study PRJEB24817) | seawater metagenome | isolation source: Sea water | place: Canada:Atlantic | collected 2013-11
ACAATCCTTACAGAGTAACCAAAGGAGGTTTTGATTGGGAAACCATAGAACCAGATGATCCTTGGTCATATATCGGATATTGGGGAGATCATCAAATTATCTATCTATTAAAGTTCTTAGAGTTTATTAATAATCATAAACCTGGTCAATTAGAGAGTTTCTTTACAAAGAACTTATTTGTGTATGCAAATGTTCCTTATAAAATAAAACCATATCAAGATTTATTAAAAACACCTAAGGACACCATTATTTTTGACGAAGAATTAGATCATAAAATACGTGAAGACAGAAAGCAATTAGGTGCCGATGGTGGTTTACTTCGTGATGAAAACAGGTTCATCGTGAAAGCAAATTTTGTAGAAAAAATACTAGCTACTGCTCTAGCTAAACTATCTAACTTTATTCCAGAAGGTGGAATTTGGATGAATACTCAAAGACCAGAATGGAATGATGCTAACAATGCTTTAGTTGGTAATGGTGTTTCTATGGTAACTTTATATTATCTACGAAGGTTTTTTAATTTCTTCGAGGAATTACTAGCTACAACTAGCGTAAATGAAGTTGAAATTTCAAAAGAAATTTCAGAATTCTTCGATAAAGTTTTACAAACCTTAGAGAACAATAAAAACTTATTGTCAGCATCGATTAATGATACTGATAAAAAATTAATTTTAGATGCTTTAGGTCAAGCAGGTAGTGACTATAGAACACAGATATACGAGCATGCTTTCTCTGGAAGAAAGACTACACTAGCGATAGATAAGTTAAGAGATTTTGTGAGCCTTAGCAAGTCCTTTTTAGAACATTCTATAGAGGCTAATAAGCGTTCAGACAACTTGTATCATGCCTATAACTTAATGACTGTGAACTCAGACAACACTGTTTCTATCTCTTATTTAAGTGAAATGCTAGAAGGTCAGGTTGCAGTTTTAAGCTCAGGATATTTAAACGCAACTCAAACATTAGACGTTTTAAACGCTTTAAAGCAAAGCAAACTTTTTAGAGAAGATCAATACAGTTATTTACTCTATCCAAATAAAGAATTAAAAGGGTTCTTAGATAGGAATACGATTCCAAAAAAAGCAATATTATCATCAGAGCTATTAAAAGAATTAGAGAATGATGGCAACGTTAAAATCATAGAAAAAGATGTGAATGGCGAATATCACTTTAATGGAAATTTCAAAAACGCAAGTGATGTTTCTGAAGCCTTAGCATTGCTTTCTGATACAAAATACAAGCACTTATTAGAATCTGATACTCCAAAAGTTCTTAAAGCCTTTGAAGATGTATTTAATCATAAAGCTTTTACGGGTAGATCAGGAACTTTTTATGGATATGAAGGTTTAGGTTCTATTTATTGGCATATGGTTTCAAAACTATTATTAGCCGTTCAAGAATGCTGTTTAAAAGCTGTAAATGAAGGTGAAAATGATATAGTGATTGGGCATTTATTAGAACACTTTTATGAAATAAATGAAGGTATTGGGGTTCATAAATCACCAAAATTATACGGTGCTTTTCCAACCGATCCGTATTCTCATACACCAGGAGGAAAAGGAGCTCAACAACCAGGAATGACAGGTCAGGTAAAAGAAGATATTTTAAGTCGTTTTGGTGAGTTAGGAGTTTTTGTAACGGATGGAAAATTATATTTCAATCCTTGTTTATTAAGAAAAGAGGAGTTTTTAACCAGTCCAGCAAATTTCAAATACGTTGACCTTTCTAAAGAAAATATTACCATAGAACTACATAAAGGTTCTCTTGGTTTTACGTATTGTCAAGTGCCTATAGTATATCAAATTTCAGAACAAGATTCTGTAGAGGTATCATTTAAAGATGGTAGTACTAAAAAGTTTGAAGGTCTTACTATAAATAAGGACATAAGTGAAAAAATATTTAAAAGAACTGGCGAGATAGCTTTAATTAAAGCATCTGTAAATAGCGCTCATTTAAAATAAAAAAGACAATTGACAGCAAAAGATATATTAGGGAATTCAGATTATACAGCAATCTCTTACGGAGGCTATCGAAAAATATCAAGAGATAGTCAGCCAACAATTCAAGAGATTAAGAACGACATGAAGTTGTTGTCTGCTATGGGAGTTAAAATTGTGCGAACTTATAATGTTCAGTTACAACAAGCTCCAAACTTATTAAAAGCAATTACAGAACTTAAGGAAGAAAATCCAAGTTTTGAAATGTATGTAATGTTGGGTATTTGGATCGATTGCTTAAATGCTTGGACCGATGAAATGCCAAATCACGACATTGAAAGCCCAGAAAATGAAGGTGAAGTTGAAAGAGCTATTGCCTTAGCAAAAAAATACCCAGATATTGTAAAAGTACTAGCCGTAGGGAATGAAGCAATGGTAAGATGGGCTACTAGTTATTTTGTGCAACCCAATGTCATATTAAAATGGGTAAATCATTTACAAGATTTAAAAAAAGAAGGTGGTTTATCTAAAGATTTATGGATAACCAGTTCAGATGATTTTTCTTCTTGGGGTGGTGGTGATCATAGCTATCGCACAAAAGATTTAGAAAATTTAATAAAAGCTGTAGATTATGTTTCAATGCATACCTACGCATACCATAATACACATTACAATCCAGAATTTTGGGGAATCCCTCAAGAAGAAAATTCGCTTTCTGAAATAGAAAAGATTGATAATGCTATGAAACGTGCCATTAAATTTTCAAAAGAACAATATAATAGCACCGTTAAATATGTAAAAAGTGTTGATGCTGATAAAGAAGTTCATATAGGTGAAACTGGCTGGGCAAGTGTATCTAACGGTTTTTATGGTAATAATGGCTCAAAAGCTACAGACGAATATAAACAAGGCTTGTATTATAAATTAATGCGAGAATGGACTGACAATGCTGGAATTTCGTGCTTTTATTTTGAAGCATTTAACGAGAAATGGAAAGATGCTCACAATCCTGCGGGGTCAGAAAATCATTTTGGCTTATTTAAAATAAACGGAGAAGCTAAATATCCAATATGGGATTTGGTAGACAAAGGGATTTTTAAGGGTTTAAAAAGGAATGGTAATACGATCACAAAAACCTATAATGGTAATATAAAAGAATTAATGCCTCATGTTTTGGTTCCAGCAACTAAACATTAAGGTTCTAAACTATAGAATGTAAAATTAAAAGACACACCATCATGAAATTCAATAAATATATTTTTGTAGTTACAATTATTTCATTTTTCATGTGGTCATGCAATCAAAAAACCAAAGTGAAAAACGAAACAATGAAGCAAGTAACTGCAAAAGATATTTTGGGAAATCCAAATTATTTAGCCATGTCTTATGGAGGTTATAGAGATGCCAATCACGATGTTGAGCCAACAGTTGACGAACTTAAAGAAGACATGAAATTGATGGCTGCTATCGGTGTAAAAATACTTCGTACCTACAAAGTTCATTTGCCTCACGCTTCTAATGTGTTAAAGGCAATCTCTGAAATAAAAGAAGAAGATCCTAGCTTTGAAATGTATGTAATGTTAGGCGCTTGGATTAATTGTAAAGATGCTTTTACAGATAAAGTACCTGATCATACCCAAGACAACGAGTCAAATGGAATTGAAATTGCTAAGGCAGTTTCATTAGCAAATCAATATCCAGATATTGTAAAGGTAATTGCGGTTGGAAATGAAGCCATGGTGACTTGGCAAGCTCAATACTATGTAGAACCTTGGATTATTTTAAAATGGGTAAATCATTTACAAGAATTAAAAAAGTCAAAGAAACTATCTAAGGATGTTTGGATTACTAGTTCAGATAATTTTGCTTCTTGGGGAGGTGGTGAAGAAAGTTATCATGTTGAAGATTTAAATAAATTAATCAACGCGGTAGACTTTATCTCGATGCATTCTTACCCAATGCATGATACTCATTACAATCCAGATTTTTGGGGAGTTACCGAAAAAGAAAGTCAATTTTCAGATGTTGAAAAAATTGATGCCGCTATGCTTCGATCTTTAGAATATGCTAAATCACAATATAAATCAGTTGCAAATTACATGAAAAGTATTGGTGCAAACAAACCAATTCATATTGGAGAAACAGGATGGGCTTCATTTTGTAATAGTTTCTACGGAGCAACAGGATCGAAGGCTACTGATGAATTTAAAGAAGCTAAATTTCATCAATTAATAAGAGAATGGACCAATCAAAACAACATCTCTTGTTTTTATTTTGAAGGTTTTGATGAACCTTGGAAAGGTGGAGATGATCCGGGAGATTCTGAAAAACATTTTGGATTATTTACCGTAGATGGTAAAGCAAAATATACATTGTGGGATTTTGTAGATCAAGGAGTCTTTGAAGGATTATCCAGAAACGGAAATCCAATTCAAAAAACATACAATGGCGATAAAGAGGCGTTAATAAAAGATGTATTAGTACCATCAAAGAAAAAAGAACTACAAAGCGCACTAGTAGAATTAAAAGATTAATAGATGAAAATAAATAAGTCTCTTTTATACATTTTTTTAGTTTTTACAATAATGAGTTGTACCGATACGCAAAAACAATTGAATATTGAAGTTTATGAAACCTCAGCAAGTGGTAATAAACTAACTAGAGTCACCGAATTTTCTTCTGGTGCTTCTCAATCTAAAATACAATTATTTCCTGAAAAAAAATACCAAACCATTACCGGTTTTGGAGGCTCTTTTACCGAAGCATCAGCTTCTTTATTAAATAGATTAAGTAACGAGAATCGTAGCAAAATAATTGAAGCTTATTTTGGTGAAAGTGGTGCTAAATATTCATTAACAAGAACACACATGAATTCTTGTGATTTCTCATTAACCAATTATTCATATAGTCCAGTTGAAGGTGATAAAGAATTAAAGCACTTTTCTATTAAAGAAGATAAAGATGATTTAATTCCAATGATTAAAGACGCCATAGCTGTCTCTAAAGACGGTTTTAAAATAGTGTCTTCTCCTTGGACAGCTTCTCCTTGGATGAAAGACAATAAAGATTGGCGCGGTGGTAAATTACTGCCAGAATATTATGATACTTGGGCTTTATTCTTTTCAAAATATAGAACAGCTTACAAAAACGAAGGGATTGATATCTGGGGATTTACTGTTGAAAATGAACCTGTAGGAAATGATGGTAACTGGGAAAGCATGCATTATTCGCCTGAAGAAATGACCAACTTTGTGCAAAATTATTTAGGCCCCAAATTAGAAAAAGATGGTCATGATGTGAAAATTTTAGGGTTTGATCAAAACAGAGGTGAAGAATTAGAAAAATGGGCTAGTGTCATGTATAAAGATGAAGCATCCTCTAAATATTACGATGGAATGGCAATTCATTGGTACGCAAGCACCTTCGATTATTTTCCAGAATCATTACAATTTACGCACAATAAAGCACCTAATAAACATTTAATTCAAACAGAAGCCTGTGTAGATTCAGAAATTCCTAAATGGCAAGATGATGCTTGGTATTGGAAAAAAGAAGCTACTGATTGGGGTTGGGATTGGGCGCCAGAAAAAGACAAACATTTGCACCCTAAATATGCTCCTGTAAATAGATATGCAAGAGATATCATTGGTTGCTTAAATAATTGGGTTGATGGGTGGATTGATTGGAATATGGTGTTAGATACTCAAGGTGGACCAAACTGGTTTAAGAACTGGTGTGTGGCTCCTGTAATTGTAGATCCAGAAAAAGATGAGGTGTATTTCACGCCTATTTACTACACAATGACTCATTTCAGTAAATACATAAGACCCAATGCTGAAGTTATTGATGTACAAAAAACAGACAAAGATTTAATGGTTACCGCAGCAAAAAATATCGATGGATCCATTGCTGTAGTAATATTTAATGAAGGAAAAGAAGGAAAAGAATTTACACTTTCTTTAGGTGAATTATCTAAAGAAATATCTATAAAACCACAAGCTATACAAACTATTTTGATCAACAACTAAAACAAATCATTATGTCAACAAATCAAACCTCGACTAGAGATAAAGTTCCTTTTGGACAAAAAGCAGCCTTTGGAGCTGGGCATTTAGTTCTTAACTTACTTCCAGGTGCACTAGGTGTATTTATGTTCTTTTTATTAACTGCCTTTGGAATGGATCCATTCCTCGCAGGTTTACTTGGAGGTCTCCCAAGAATATTTGACGCAATTACAGACCCAATTATGGGTTTTATTTCAGATAATACAAAATCTCGATGGGGACGAAGAAGACCGTATATCTTTGTTGGAGCAATTTTGAGTGGTGTTTTATTTGCCGTATTATGGCAATTAGACCCAGAAAATACTCAAAGTTATAATTTTTGGTATTTTTTAATTCTATCCATGGTGTTTCTTATTGGTAATACCATGTTTGCAACTCCTTTAGTTGGGTTAGGATATGAAATGACCTCTGATTATAATGAACGAACAAGATTAATGGCGTTTTCACAAACCATCGGACAAATAGCATGGATGATTGTGCCTTGGTTTTGGGTTATTATTGCGGATCCAGAAATCTTCGAAACACAAGCAATTGGAGTTAGAAAACTATCAATAATCGTTGGAGCTGTCTGTATTGTATTAGGAGTTTTACCTGCTTTTTTCTGTAAAGGAATTGATTCTGCAAATATGGAAAACAGAAAAGAAATTAACTTCAAATCTCTATTTTCAAACTTAAAAGATTTATTTATTGGAATTGCGCAAGTATCAAAAAACAAACCATTTATGAAACTATGTGGTGCAACTTTTTTAGTATTTAATGGGTTTCAGATGGTGGCTGCATTTAGTGTATATATCATTGTTTTTTATATGTACAATGGTAGTTATGCTGATGCAGGAACATGGCCTGCATGGTTTTCTACGGTTACTGCAATCGTTACAGCTTTTGGTGTAATTCCAGTAGTAACGTGGATGGCAAATAAATGGGGAAAAAGAAGGGCTTTTATTTATTCGACAGCGCTATCTATAGTAGGATATATTTTAAAATGGTGGGGATTCGATCCAGAAAATGTATGGTTAATCTTTATGCCAATTCCATTTATGGCATTTGGTTTGGGTGGATTATTCACATTAATGATGAGTATGACTGCAGACGTTTGTGACTTAGATGAACTTAGAAATGGGATGCCACGTAAAGAAGGAACCTTTGGAGCTATCTATTGGTGGATGGTAAAATTAGGGCAAGCATTAGCATTGGTTTTAGGAGGATTGGTCTTAAAATTAGTTGGTTTTGATGGTAATGCAGCACAACAAACTGCAGAAACAATGACTAGTTTACGTATTGCAGATGTTGTAATTCCGGCTGTAACAGCTGGATTAGCTATTTTAGTAATGTGGAAATACGGACTAAATGAAGCCAGAGCAAAAGAAATTAAAGTAGAGTTAGTAAAAAGAAGAGGAGAATTATAAATTATAATAATTAAAAAAACAAAGAATGTCATATAGAAAAGATCGTCAGTTTTCACTAGACGGAATAAGTTATTCAGATTATGCTGGAGCAGACTTTAGCGGTTTATCAAAAGAGGACCTCGTTAAACTATGGAGAAAAACTCTAGATAACGGAATGCACGGAATATGTTTTAGTATGTATGAAGATGGTCAAGAGCCAGGAGATACAATTACTGAAGAACAGGTAGAAAGAAGAATTAAAATCTTGAAACCTCACACAGAATGGATTCGTTCTTTTTCTTGTATTGAAGGGAATGAGCACATTCCAAGAATCGCTAAAAAACATGGATTAAAAAACATGGTGGGTGCTTGGTTAGGTGACGATATGGAAAAAAATGAGGAGGAAATTGAAGCACTAATTCAATTAGGTAAAGAAGGGTGCGTCGATATTGCTGCTGTTGGTAATGAAGTTTTATATAGAAATGATTTAACGCTAGAGCAATTATTAACGTACATCAAGAGAGTAAAAGAAGCCTTGCCAGAGGTTCAAGTAGGATATGTAGATGCCTATTATGAATTTTCTGTACATCCAGAGTTAGTGGAAGTTAGTGATGTTATCTTAAGTAACTGTTATCCATATTGGGAAGGGTGTCATATAGATCATTCTTTAAACCATATGCAACAGATGTTTGGACAAGCAAGTCATGCTGCACAAGGTAAAAGAGTCATCATTACAGAAACAGGTTGGCCTAGTCAAGGAGAAAGTTTAAGAGGTGCTCATTCTTCTGAAGAAAATGCAATGAAGTACTTTATAAATGCACAAGCTTGGTCTGCAAAAGACAATGTAGATATTTTCTATTTCTCTTCTTTTGATGAATCATGGAAAGTAGGTGATGAAGGTGTTGTAGGCGCTTATTGGGGTCTTTGGGACAAGCATGAAAAACTTAAATTTTAATTTTTACACAATTATCAACCATACATAAGTACAACACATTGCTTTTTTAAGTAACAATAAAGATCAAAATCTCTAGATATAGCTGTTATATACAATTAAAGATCAAATAATACACATCGATATATTAAGTATGTTTTTTGTTGTGGTGTTTTTAATCAAAAGCTGTCTTTTAATTTACTAAATTTATGAAAATCAATTTATTATATATTAACTCTCTACAAATAGAGAAACTAAAACAAATCTAATTATGAAAAAAATTACTTTATTAATTGCCGTGATGATATCATCATTGGTTTATGCCCAAGTTCCAACATCAGCCCCAACAGCACCTCCTGTTAGAGAGGCTTCGGATGTAATCTCCTTTTATGGAGGTGATGACAATAGTTATACTAACATTACTGGAGTTAACTTTCAAGTATATTGGAGTCAACCGACTCCTCCTTGGGTTGCACCAAATCTTGCTTTTGATGCAGCTGGAAATAATGTAATGATGTACACAGCTTTAGGTTATCAAGGTGTGGATTTCAACGGAAACAAACAAAATGTATCTGGAATGGAATCTCTTCATATAGACATATGGACAAATTCAACTTCTGTTGACTTAACTCTTTTAAGTGCTGGAAGTGGTGATTTTCCATATAATTTTCCTGCAAACCCTGGTGCTTGGACTAGTATAGATATACCATTAACTCATTTCGCTCAAAATACTAACTTAAATTTAGCAGATCTTAATGAAATGAAATTCTATAATGGTAATGGTGCTGACGTTTATATAGATAATTTATATTTCTGGAAACCAGCAGCTGATCCTACAACAGACGCTACATTAAGTGATATACAAGTTGGCGGGACTTCAATAAGTGGTTTTTCAGGAGCAACAACAGATTATACCTATGAATTAACAGTAGGTACAACAACAGCTCCAACAATTACAGCAACTACAACTCAAGCAGGAGCTAGTGCTGTTATTACACAAGCGACTGCAGTTCCTGGATCTGCTACTGTAGTAGTTACTGCTTCTAACGGTACAGATATGGAAACATATACTGTAAACTTTGTAGCAACTTTACCAGGAGCTGCTGGGTCTATCGGTTCTCCAGCTGGTGAAGTGTTAGCTTTATTAGATAATGTTTCTAACGGTACTGCTACTTCTTTCTGGAATCCTTCATATTTCTTTGGTACTAGCCAAGGAATTGTAAACCTAGAAGGGAATAATGCAGTAAAAATGGACTTCTCTGTTGCAGGATGGGGTGGTGGAATCAACAATGGTGCTGATGTTTATACAGATGTTTCATCGTACGGTTTTCTTAACTTTAGTTATTTTGCTCCTACTGGTGCAGCTGGTGCTAATGGACATGAAGTGAAATTCATCCTTATTGGTGGTGGTGCTTCTCCTGGAGGTACAGGAGGTGGAGAATTCAGTTATACTTTTAAAGAAGCTGGACAAGGTGGTGATGCTGATCTTGTTTTTGATCAATGGGTTAATGTAACAGTTCCTTTATCTCACTTTGTGAATCTTGGCTGGGCAACTGACAACTTCTTCCAATTCAAATTAGGAAGTACTTCAGATTTAAATACGAAAGTTGTTTATTTTGACAACATGTTCTTTTCTGTAAACGCAGGTACTTTAGGTGCTGATGATTTCAACGTTGTTGAATTATCTGCTTATCCTAACCCTTCTAATACAAATTGGAATATTAAAACTTCTAATTCTGTAATTACTTCTGTTGAAGTATTTAATTTATTAGGAAAAAGAGTTGTTTCTCTTAAAAACAATAGTACAGATGTAGCAATTTCTACTGAAGGTTTAACTAGCGGTATTTATTTAGCGAGAGTTACTACAGACTTAGGAACAAAAAGCATCAAATTGATTAAAAACTAGTCTTTTAAAGATTTATTGATATTAAAAACCGTCCAAATGGACGGTTTTTTTAATTTCAAATTTATTTATTTACTTTTACATTTATTATTTAAAACAAATCTTATCATGAAAAAAATTACTTTTTTATTATTTTTCTTGAGTTTAGCAATAAACTCACAAACTAGAAATGTGACCTTTAGCGTTGACATGACTGGTGAAACTTTTACACAAGCCTATGTAAGTGGTTCATTTAATGGCTGGAGTGGAACTGACAATCCTTTGACTGACCAAGGGAGTGGTATATGGTCTGTTACCTTACCTATAGCTGATGGTGTATATGAGTATAAGTTTAGTTATGATAACTGGGCTGCAAGTGAAGCCCTTGTTACAGGAGCTGTTTGTACAATCACAAGCGGTGGTGGTAATAACAATAGGCTTTTAATCGTATCGGGTTCTAATATCGTATTGCTTACACCTCCTTTTGGTGGATGTGCAGAATCTGCTACTAACCCTGGCCCACATAATTTAACCGTTAATGTAGACATGAGTGGCTATGGAGGAACTATAGGTACTGCAGTAAATATCAATGGTGAAAATTATAATAGCCAAGGTTTAGGTAATTGGTGTGGTCCATGTGTTCCTTTAGCAGATCAAGGAAGTAATATTTGGTCTATTACTCTTCCTTTAGAAGAGTTTACCTATCAATTTAAAATAACCGTTGATGGTTGGACAGATCAAGAAAGTTTTACAGCAGGGGATGCTGGAACAGTCACAAATGGTGCTAATACTAACAGATTCATTCAAATGAGTGGAGATAAGACTATTAATTTAGTTTGGAATCAGCCTCAAACTCTTAGCTCTGATGAAATAAGTCAATTTGAGTCAACTGTAGTTAATAATCCAACAGATACTCAATGGACAATTAAAACTCCAAATACAAGAATTAAATCTGTACAAATTTTTAATGTTTTAGGAAAAAGAGTTTATAGTGTGTCTCTTGATAAAAACGAAATCATGATTCCAGCTTATAACTTATCTAGCGGAATTTACATTGCTAAGATTCAAACTGAACTAGGAACTAAGAGTATTAAGTTACTTAGAAACTAAGAGAGTTTATTACAATCATAAAAAAGCCGCTCGTATGAGCGGCTTTTTCTTTTTCATAGCAATCGCTATTTGCTATTTTCCTCCCAACATCAACAATTCATTACAAACAACTTCTGTAATGTATCTTTTTTCTCCTTCTTTTGTTTCATAGCTTCTAGTGGTTAGTTTTCCTTCTATAGCTACCTCACTCCCTTTCTGAAGGTATTTTTCTACAATCTCTGCTGTCTTGTTCCAGGCTACAACATTGTGTGTTGAAGCAGATTTTATCTTTTCTCCTTTTATATTTTAAGACATTTTAGCCTGCCATACTACATTATAATATAGCTTATAGGTATAGTGGTTATTATGGATTAGAAGAGGGGTTTGGTGGTGATTTGTATTTCAAAAAAATAACATAGTGGAACTTTATTGGCTATAAAGGTTTGAGTACCTATTAGTATGTCTAATTCAGGTTTTGGAAGAAATGGCTTATTTAATTACTAATTTTTTAGTTATCACTGCATTATTCTGAATAATCTTCACATGGTAAACACCAGGTTTTAAATCAGAAACATTCAGTGTATTATTAGTAAGTGTCTCTTTTTTTACCTGCTTTCCTAAGATATCAAAAACTTGCACATTCATCTCGCTAAAATTTGAAGATTTAATAGTTACATTACCAAAGGACGTAGGGTTTGGATATACTATTATTTGTTGATTAAGCTCAAAAGTTTCATTAGATAATAAACTTGGTAATAAATATTGTAATGCATCATTTGCCATAAGTTGTGGGTCATGCCCAACATCAACTACTTCATGTTTTTCCCAATTAAAAGTTGCAGACATATTAGTCGCTGTAGATTGGCTTGTAGTAAAATAATATTGTCCTCGTTCTAATCTGTGTATTCCTTGTTGTGCGTCTACAACAGCATTCCGCCTTAATCCAGAATTAGGATTATTATCATTTTGTCCTAAATGTACGATTAGTTTTTTCGAAAATGCTGTTGTTAGATCATCTGTTGGTAATTGCCCATTATCAATTCCATAAGGAAAACTCACTCCTGTTTCTGGTACCGTATACCAACCCGCATTAGAACATACCGCGATGTCTAAATTACTATTTGGTAAATACGTGACAAAACGATGTAGAAATTGTGCTCCACCAGAATGGCCCCAAGCGCTATATTTGTCTTGAGTATTTGAAGCGGCAGCTTTTACGTAATTAAATAACGGATCTAATATTGAAAACGTCCACTCGTTTGAACTATTGAATGTTGCTGGACTTGGGTTATCACCATCATCAAAAATATTTGCCATTAAATAATTATCCCCTAAACCTGGATAGTTCGCAGATGAAAATTCTGGTGCAATTACCATAAAACCATTTGCGTTTGCCATATTTATCCAGTAATCCCTATGATTTGCTCCATCTCTGCCTGAGCCATGAAAAGACATGAGTATAGGCATTGTTGTAATATCTCCTGCCGGAATATGGTAAAAGACTGTAACTGTAGGTCTATTTATCGGTGATCGAGGAGAAAAAGTAAAAGAGCCTGTAGTGTCTGGCAATAACATTAAATTACCCGGCCCAGAACCATTCCCAGAACCATATTGAAGCGGAAATACCCCACCTAAGTTTGCCAAATAAGCTTCAATTCCGGTACCACCATTACATGCTGTTTGACCATCTAATGAATTTTTACCACTGTACTCCCAATGTGTTTCATCCCATAGACCATTATCTGGTATATCGGGTTTTCTTGACACTACAGAATCGTCATGTTCCCAAATAGGATCAGTATCTGCATCTGTTGCAGTTTTTCCAAACTGACTTACTACATTACCATTTAAAATCACTTGGTAGCCATCATTGCCATTTGTAGCTGTACCAGTTATTATAGTATTAAATTCTGCTAATGCATTATTGGTTTCAAATATAGTATTAGGAAATTCTGCCTGCATTAAAGATAGATCTCTAATGATATAAATAAATTTATCTGTAATAACTCCAAAACCAGAAACATCTATTTGAATATCTGACCACAAACCACCATTTTGCATATAGTTCAGCTGAACATTTGTACTAAAATCAACAGTGCCATCAACATATAATTCTACAGATTTCACAAACGGACTTGAGCAATCCGATTCAATAATTTTAGTAATTGATACCGTGTTTTGAGCAAAAATCATACATGGTACTAGAACTGTCTCTTATACACATCTGACGCTGCCGACGATCTACTCTGTGTAGA
>OLII01000600.1_pt1 | contig 13531 bp, 7 predicted proteins | sample 1609481 | NCBI WGS metagenome assembly OLII01 (sample SAMN05416859, study PRJEB24817) | seawater metagenome | isolation source: Sea water | place: Canada:Atlantic | collected 2013-11
ATATGAGCTAATGCTTCGATTAGAACTTTCCTAGCGATTTCAATATCGTCTGCTACTAAAACTTTCAAATTAGTTAGCATTTGACGATTAACTGTTTGAACAATTTCAGCTTCTTGCTCTGTTTGTTCAAATATAGCCGTGAAGCTAAATGTAGAACCTACATTTAATTTACTGGTTGCCGAAATTTCACCACCCATTAGCTCGGTTAATTGCTTACTAATGGCAAGACCAAGACCCGTGCCACCATATTTACGAGTGACTGACGCATCTGCCTGTGTAAACGATTGAAATAATCCTTGTTGCTGCTCTTCGCTCATACCAATTCCCGTATCATGCACAGAGAATTTTAGCGTAGTTTTTTGGTTATTCTGTGTTGCAATAGCAATGCTGATATGAATTGCGCCAGATTGGGTAAACTTGACCGCGTTATTGGCTAAGTTAATGATAACTTGCTGTAAACGTAGCGGATCGCCTAATAAATATTTAGGCACATCTGGGGCGACATCTATAACAAACTCTAAGCCTTTTTCGTGCACTTTAAAGGTGCAAACATTAACGATGCGTTGCAGGATCTCTTGTAATGAAAAACGAATGTTTTCCAAGGTTAATTTTTGCGCTTCTATTTTGGAGAAGTCCAAAATGTCATTAATTAGCCCAAGTAATGATTTGGAAGAATCTTGTATTTTTTCCAAATAATCTTGTTGATTGGTCGACAAGTTTGTACGCAAGGCTAATTGACTCAAGCCAATTACTGCATTCATTGGTGTTCTAATTTCATGGCTCATATTAGCCAAAAAGTTTGATTTCGCCTGACTTGCTTGTTCGGCTTTTATTTTTTCAGCGGCTAATTCTTTGGTGCGTTCATGGATTTGGTTTTCTAAGTTTCGGTTATAACTTAATACTTGCTGGTATAACTTAGCATTATCAAAAGAAATTGCCGTTTGATCAGCCAATAATTGCAAAACGTTGATCCGGTCATCACTAAAGGCACCTTCAACATCATAGTGTTCAAGGTACACAATACCTTGTAAATTTCCTTTGACGATACTAGGAATACAAATGATGGATTTTGGTTGATGAGCGTCAAAATAGGGGTCAGATAAAAATTGTGCTTGATCGCTAACTTTACCTAATACTTGTGCTTTTAAAGTACGAGAAACTAAGTTGATAATTGCATAAGGTAATTGCTGGCTTTGGTTTGCAATACCATCACTAGCCAGTGCTATTTCTACATTTAAAATACCATTACTTTGTAATAATAATGCACCGCTTTGTGCACCAGCGTTTTCAATGATAATCACCATCATACGGTGTAAAAATGCCGTTAAATCAGCTTCACCGCTTAGGGTTTCTGATGCTTTTAGTACCGAAGCTAGATCAAGTACTTGGGCATTATTATCGTGTTGGTAGCTAGGTAAATTGTCGCTGTTATACTGTTTGGTATTTAGTAGTGTCGCATGCAATTCATTTAATTGTGCTGCTTTGTGTATTGCGCCCCACATTTGGTAATGGCTATAAGCACTTTGGAAGTATTCTGTCGCCATGGTTTTTTTATTAGCCGTTAGCCAATAATTACCTGTAAGTTCATTGGCGATTGCTAGTATGTTATTAATTCGATATTTTTTCGCTAACACTATAGCTTGATCATAGCTTTGCCATGCTGAATTATCTTGTAATAGTGACTGTAGCTCAGCCTTGATTAAATAAGCTTTGTGAGCATAGTTTTCTGGTGCAGTTGTTGCCCATTGTTCAAGTAATGCTAGATTTGCTTGTAACTTTTCTATCTGTACTTGAAAAGCATCATCGTCTTGTTCAAGTGCAAGGTTACGTAGGTGCTGCGCACTAATTAAACTAGCGTAAAATTGAAATTCGCCAAAATGATATAAAGAAACCACAGAACTTTGATATTGCTGAGCTAATTGCATTTGCTCGTACGCTTGAACGTCATCATTAAACAAGTATGCTTGAATCATACGAGCAAGGTGATAAGTAAATAGTGTCGTTATATTATTGGTTTCATTTAGAATACTAAGTTGTGTTTTTTCATCAAAATACTTACCTTGTAAATTTTCTATATTAGAATTATCTTGTTGTAAATTAACAATGAATTGTTGCCAAACTTGCATCATAATTAATTGATAATCTTGCTTTTTACTTTTCATTATTGCCATGTAACGTGAAAAACTAGCATGGCAGCTGATTAAATTTTCGCCGCTAAATAAGCTATACAAACTTTTAAATAATGCTGAATGAAAGGCGTATTCAATACTGCCGCATTCAATACCATGATAGAAATTTTGCTCTAGTGGTTTTAAAGTATCTTTAAGTGATGATGTCCAATGAATTATGGAAGCATTACGAGTAAATTCAATTTCAACATGAATAGATTCTGAAGGATATTGCTGATTAACAACTTTTGCCAGTGTCGCAAAAGCTACTCCTTCTTCAAAGCGATTAAATGCACCACATAGTAATAAACCATGGGTGATGAAAACTTTAGCGCTTAACGGAGAAAGGCCCGCGGTTAAGCATAGCTCAAGTGAAGTATAAACAATGCGCATAAATGCTGTTGGGCTTAACAAGTAGGCAGGTGTATAAATAGCATTAAGAATTTCCAATGCTAATAATTGGCTTTCGTTTTCCATGGCAGACAATTTCGACAAATCAGTGATTTTTTCGATATCATAATGTTGCTCTATAGCTAAATAATTTAAGGTGTTCGAAGCCTCGGGTAGCGGGATACCTATAGTTTCAATGATGGAAATACCTAAATCGAACGCAGATTGCATTTGGTTTTGCGCAGTGAGCGAGAGTATTTGGATCTTTGCAAATTTTGCCTGTTCAATAACTTCAGTTAGTAATGGCTTACAGCGTTGGAAATGTAAATTTCCTTGGCGATAATCTTGAGTAAAATACAGTACTTTTGCCTTGCCTAGTGCAAGTTCAAAACATAATTGATATTCATCTTGCCAATGTTGCTTGATTAAATAATTTTCAGCCTGTTCAAAATAATATAATGCGCTGTTATAGTCATTTACTTCTAATGCTTTTTGGCCAGCAATACTATTGCAATTAGCTAATAATGTTTGTTTGTCTTGTTCAAGATATAGTGAGGAGGCCAAATTTAAGTGTTCAATATAATCAAATATTCTTTCATCAGAACTTTGTAAATCTGCGTTATTGAAATTATTTGATGTTAAGTAATATTGCGCGACTTTATAGTGGATCAGTGTTTTTGGTGTCGGGCTTGTTAATAAATAGGCTGCCTGTTGGATTTTGTCATGTGAAAATTTAATTTTTTCTAAGGTATCAATTTTTTGATTGTGCGAATAGGCAGTCAATAATCCATCTGCTATCAATGGTCGCAATTCACGCTCAATATCTTTGCTACCAATGTCGAGCACCTGAGATAATAAATCAATAGGAATAAGGCTACCAATACAGGCTGCGTGATGCAGAATACTTTGTCCTGCTTTTGATACATGTGTTAAGCGCAGTGCCATCAGCTCTATTACATTGTCAGTAGCTGCGATAGAGTGCGATAATTGTTTATCCCATTGCCATTGGTTTTTATTGTTTTTAGTCAAAATCCCTTGTTCTGTTAAGGACTTTATAAATTCTTTAACAAAAAATGGATTACCTGCTGTTTTAGCAATGATGACATCAACCAAAGATTGAATTTTATTGAGATCTAATGCGAGCGAGGTCGCAATAAACTGACTAATCGCCATAGCATCTAAAGGCAATAAATTTATATGACTGTGAAATGCTTGAGAATTCTTAATATCTATTAATAGCTGATTTAATGGGTGTGCTTTACTCACCTCATTGTCGCGATAAGCAAGAATGAGTAATAAGTTCTGACTTTTATTGTTTTCTACTATATGTTCCAACAACTGCACGGTTGCTATGTCTGCCCATTGCATATCATCAATGAAAATAGAGGTAACTTTGTTTTGTTGCCCTAATGCTTCAATAAATTGGCTAATGGTGTTGTGGAAACGATTACGCGTCTCTTCAGGTGGCAATTCTGCTAAGGCAGGTTGCAAGCCGATAATCAACGCAAACTCAGGCACCAATTCTATTAATAATTGCCCGTTGTCCTGCAATGCCTTTTGAAAAATATGTCGCCATTGTTCAAGGCTTTCAGCACTTTCACCTAGCAGTTGTTCAATAAGTTCAGTAAAGGCTTGAGCTAAAGAGAAGTAAGCGCTTGGTTTTTTATATTGCTCATATTTACCGGAAACACAATAACCGTATTTTTCGATAATCGGTCGTTGAATTTCCTTTACTAATCGTGATTTACCAACGCCAGAATAGCCGCTAATAATACTAACCTGTGTGTTTTTTTGACTAACAACTTTGCTATAGGCATTGAGTAATGTTTGTTGTTCGTTGGCACGGCCATATAAGGCAGATGAAAAAACCAATTTATTACTAAAATCTTTCTCCCCTAATGGGAAATAAATAATATGTTTTTGCTGAGTATATTCATCTATACAACGATTAAAGTCTTCTTTGATGCCCAATGCCGTTTGGTAACGTTGGTTGGGATCTTTTGCCAATAGTTTAGCTAATATTGCCGCTATTTGATCAGGCAGGTCAGCATTATATTCAGTTGCTAGTTTAGGTTTTTTTGCGATATGTGCATGCACAAGTTCCATATCATCTTGATATAAAAATGGTAAACGACCAGAAAATAGCTGGTATAAGCATGCGCCAATTGAATAAAAGTCAGAATAAACTTCAACAGCATGACTCATTCGGCCACTCGCTTCCGGTGACAGTGTTGATAAGTATTGACGATCGACACCGATATTTGATGCTCGCTTATGCAAAGCTGATATTTTAGTCGCAAAGCTTAAATCATATATTAACGCCTGAAAATTTTCGTCAATGTATATATTGTCAGGAGAAATATTATTGACGATAAACCCAAGTTGATGCAGCTCAGAAAACAATTGGCAAATACTGACCGATATTTGCAATTTTCTCGCTAAGGTTAGCGGCTGTTGAGTAAGTTCAGCAAGTGATTGGCTTTGCGAGGAAAATGGAAATAGGGCGTAACAATGCTGTTGCTCATCAAAAATTTCAATAGGTGCAATGAGTTGGTTAATAGGTAATTTCGATTGTAACTCTGTAATTTTTTTGAAACGGCTAGTTACTTGATTATTAGAATCTTTATTAATTCTTTTTATTAAGTAAGTTTGCTTTTTTTCATCTTCAACAAGAAATAACTGTGTCGAATTTGAAATTTTTTGTTGTTCCTTAATTAACGTATATCCGTGAAAATGTACCATTTCTATAACATCAACCTTGCTGAATTTAAGCCCCGTAAATTGCTGATGGACTTCACAATAAACTAATCGAGAGTATCTGCCATTGTATTTGATTTTTAACCAAATATTAAGCTGATATTTATCTGAACAGCTTAGCAGCACTAGAGACAATGTACAGATGAAATAACATCGATTTAACAAAGTTGCCACACTTGGCTTTTTGTTGTTTAGCCAAAAAGTGTCCAAATTGTTACAATAGTTGCTATTGGTACATTTTATTTAGATAATGCCATCATAACTTAGCTTTTTCGCTAACAAATCGGATTTGAACATTTCTTAAAGGAAACTATAGCGATAGCTACGCTGCGTCTTATAAAGCTCAGCAGTAATAAAATATATTTAAGCCATGGTAACAATGGGTAAAAATAAAATTCTTGAAGGGAAATAAATGTTCAGGCCAAACTATCTTTCTGCAGTCATAAGCTCTGCATGTTTTACCTTGCTATCGTTTTCTGTCTTGGCAGAAACACTTGCTGTCAGTGATCAGCAAATTAAGCAGTCAGCGAACGAAGAAAATATTGAGGTTATTGAAGTTTACGCGCAAAAACGTAAGCAAAAAATCAATGATGTCACACTGGCTGTTTCTGTTCTTGACGGGGAAGCCATTGATCGCCAACAGTTAAAAGACACCACTCAGCTTTCAGCACTAATACCGAATTTAAAAATCACCAATAATGCCGGCGAAGGTACACCCCCTGCGTTTAACATCCGTGGCGTCGGGATGATTGATTACAATACTTCAACTATTTCACCTATTGCGGTTTATTCCGATGGTATTGTTAGTGGCAGTGCAAATAATTTGTCGGTTAACTTATTTGACTTAGATCATGTGGAAGTTTTACGCGGTCCTCAAGGGACATTATTTGGTCGTAACACTACTGGTGGTGCTATTTTATTACGCTCAAAACAGCCTGAGCAGGAATTTGGCGGTTATATTAACGCCAGTGTTGCTGAATATGACACGCTATCGTTAGAAGGTGCGATAAATATTCCGGTTAGCGAAAGCACTGCAATGCGCTTTTCGATGAGCCACCAAGATTATGACTTTTCAACAAATAACCAAATGCCTGGTCAGCCTGATGGTGGTTTAAAGCAAACTAATTTACGACTAATTGTTAAGTCTGAATTTGATAATTTAACTATTACTAGCAAACTGCACTCAGAAAATTGGTCAGGTAAGCCTAAACCTATTGCTAGTCTTGGTGTTAATCGTGTTGATGGTAGTGGCGATTGTACGCCATCACAAGCAGGCTCAAGTTTATGTATGGATAATTTTGGTAATCAAGTAGGCGGTAATGATTTTTGGGATGTTAATGCCGATATTGCCGATCGTAAACATGATACCGACAGCTGGGGTGCCAGCGTTAAATTAGAATGGCAGCTAAATGCCGATATGTTGTTAACATCAATAAGTGGTTATCGTTCATTAGAGCGTTTTCATTCGTGGGATTCCGATGGGCCGGGAAATTTAGTAGAAGGCTCCATGGGTACTGATAACACCATTTTCAGTCAAGAGTTAAGTTTGGCGGTTGATTTAGGTGATAGCCATTGGGTTAGTGGTTTATTTTATGTTGATGAAGAAATAAAGCAAAATAATGACTTTGATTTATTTCGAGATTTTCGTGTGGTACCTGGGTTTGTAGGTCCTGCGCAGTATTTCTATAACAATAAGCTTAAAAATGAGTCTGTCGCGGTTTATTCACAAATCGACCACAAGTTGAATGACACATTTACCTTTACTGCTGGCATACGTTATACCGATGAAACGACCGATTACGATGTTGAAATTGATAAAGAATCAGAAATTGATGGTTTTGAATCACGTTATCTAACGAATTTAGGTAGTGTTGATGGTGATGAATTTTCTGGCAAGTTAGCGTTGAACCAAAAGCTAAATGAGTATTCTTCTTTGTATTACAGCTTTTCACGTGGTTATAAAAGTGGTGGCTATAATGCGGGTTATTCAACAAGCCAGCCACAAGTCGATGAGTCTGATTATAATGCTGAAAAACTTAATGCCTATGAAATTGGTGCTTACTTACAGTTTTGGCAACAAAATGCTCGCTTGCATTTAGCAGCATTTTATTATGATTACCAAGACCAACAAGTTTTTGTGAACCTAACCCAAGGTATCGCGGTAAATCATGTTTTAAAGAATGCTGGAGACTCAACCATTTATGGCTTGGAATCTGAATTAGTGCTTACACCAAGTCATGATTGGGAATTTCGCTTAAATGTTGGCTACTTACCTGAAGCTAATATGGGCGAGTTTAATCACAATGGCGTTTTGGTTGAAGATAATCGCTTACCATTTTCGTCGAAGTGGAATGTTAGCGGTGCGATTGTGCACGAAATGGCAGTTATGGGCCGTGATTTAACCGCTCAGTTAAGTTTTGACTATCAGTCTGACTTTTACTTTGATCAAGAAGAAAATCCATACACACAGCAAACTGACTTTATCCTTGTTAATGGTCACGTCAGCTATGAATTAAATCAAGCATTAACAGTAACGGTATGGGGTAAAAACCTAACCAATACCGAACATAGTGAGCTAAGATTTAACTCGACTGCAGCGCTAGGCGCAGTGACTGAATTGAAAGCGGCAGCACGACAAGTTGGCATCGAAGCCAGCTATAAGTTTTAGTCACGAAATTGATATAGATTTAGTCGTTAAAAAAGCTGAGTAGAACTCAGCTTTTTTTATACCTCGCTTTTAATGGTCAACCAGGCTGACTAAGAATAAATACTATTATTGAACTAATGTAATATTTCGCTAAATTATTCTATTACTTAATTTTTTTAACAATTTCTATAAAGCATGATTGTAGGTTTACATTGGTCTAAACGCTTGATATTTTATTCCTATTAGCGGTACTTCTAACAATAACAATAACAATAAGAGGGAACTCATTATGAAATGGAAATTACTCTGGCCAGTGTTACTGACCATACTTATTCCACTTGTCGTTGCTTGGTTCATTTATCCAAGTCACTTACCACCAAAGTTTGGTGAATTTCCACCGCAATTCGTTGCTAATGCCCCCGGCTTTAGCTTGCCATATTTTTTGGTCATGCTTGCTGGCGTGCTGTATATAGGTGGTTTGATCTTAATGCCAAAATACTTTGGCTTTAAAGGCGCACCAGTAGAACCTAGACCCAAGTCGACCAAGTCTCTGCCTTGGTGGTTCTGGGTTGGTGGGATTGTGACGGGGTTTTCTTGGTGGCTAATGTGGACCCGAATTACCCCCTTTGGCAATTTAGTGCACTGGGCTTTTACACCGTTGTGGTGGGGATTTATTTTTTTCTTAGATGGTATTGTTTATCAGCGAAATAATGGTGCGTCTTTGTTTTCGAAGAAACCGTTGACATTATTCCTTAGTGCCATTGTCTCTATTGTAGGCTGGGTGTATTTTGAGTATTACGACTACTTTGTATTGAGTAATTGGTATTACCCTAATGCAGATAAAATGCCCTGGTCAAAAACAGTGCTTACCATTGAGTTTTTAATTACTTACTCAGTAATAACGCCGGTATTTTTTCAATGGTTTAACTTATTACAAACTTTTCCCAAATTGAATGCCAGATATCAAAATGGCCCTAAAATGACGCTTAATGGCAATTATACGCTTATCATTGGTTCAATTTTGATTGCGGCAATGGTTTATTGGCCTTATGAACTATTTTGGGCTGTGTGGATAGGCCCATTTGCTGTTATAAGTGGTATTTTAATACGGTTGAATATTTGGAATCCGTTTACCGATATCGCAAAAGGTAACTGGACTGCAGGTGTACTGATTGGTGTTTCTTCAGTTATTACCGGTATATTCTGGGAAATGTGGAATTATGGTAGTAATGTGAATGCCGCGTTGCCAGCTACCAATCCGAATTATTGGGTTTATGATATTCCATATGTCAATGTTATTCATATTTTTTCTGAAATGCCGTTGTTAGGTTATTTTGGTTATATTCCATTTGGTGTTCTCGTTTGGCAGGTGTTTATTTGGAGTGGTAAGTTTGCGGGCTTTGATTCAGATATTTTTATTAAGCCAGTACCGCTAGAAGCCGCAGAGCAAGACGCTAACACCACTTCGGCTTAGCAATATGGCTGATATGAACCACGATCCCTTACCTTCATGGCATGAAGGTAAGGTCAAGCAGCGTATTCTTGATTTTATCGAGCAAGTAACCACACCTGATTCCGCTCATTATGTTGCAGAAGATGAGCGTATCGCTACCTTTGATAATGACGGAACCTTATGGGTGGAAAAACCGTTATTAGCGCAAATGGCGTTCTATAAACGTGAGTTGCTTGATGCTGATGTTCTCGAAAACGGTTCGAAGTTAAAGCGGGTAGCCAATTGGAGCATGAAAAGTGTGCGAGACTTAGGTGGGCTGACGAAACTGTTAGTTGGCTATTTTCGCTCAGGTCTTACTACTGATGAATATCGATCAAAAGTTTCACAATGGATAGCACGAGCTAAGCACCCAAGATACCAACGAAAATATACTGATTTAGTCTATCAACCAATGCAGGAAGTTATGCAGCTATTTGCTCAGCATGGCTTCACTAATTATATTGTTTCTGGTGGTAGCGCTAACTTTATTCGACCTTGGGCCCAAGACATTTATGATATCCCCGAAAGTCGTATTATTGGCAGTAGCACTAGAACACGTTTGTCTCAGCGCGGAGATGAACTAGCCGTTAAGCTCGAACCCATTCCTTTTTCATTTGAGTATCGTTCAGGCAAAGTCTTAGGTATTGAACGCCGGCTTGCGAAAAGGCCTATTGCGGCTTTTGGTAATAGCTTAGGTGATGTTGATATGTTGCGCTGGGCACGAACCACACAGCAGTCACTATGTGTATTGATTCACCATACTGATGATGTCCGTGAATATAAATATGGTCCTGATCCTCGCCTTTACTTTGGTAAAAGCACATTAAAGTTTGCTAAAGAGCAGAATTGGCAGGTAGTGGATATGAAAAATGATTGGCGAACTATATTTAATTTTGAACACGATGAGAGTTTTTCAAAGGAAAATAAATGAATTCAGTACCTGTACATTTCACGGTAGTCATCAATTTTATATTGGCGTTTATACCCTTTGTTTTGGCATTTTACTTATTCAAAGTTAGTCATCATCGTAGTGTGCTTTGGTGGTTATTGTCTTTGGTTTTTGTCGCATTTTTACCTAATAGTGCTTACGTGCTGACTGATATCATTCACTTTATTGCTGCTGTGAAATCACCTGACATTTCAATAGCATATTTGCTGCTAGTGCTGGTACCGTTTTACATAATATTTTTATTGGTTAATTTTGAGTTTTATGTCATTTCAATTCAATGGGCTGATCAATACTTAAAACATCTTAATCAAGGATTTCTAAGTAAAGCATTTGTGCCTATTATTCATTTACTAGCAGCTATTGGAGTGTATTTAGGGCGTTTCCAACGCTTAGAAAGCAGCGATATAATTCATCACCCTATCATTGTTTTTCGAGATGTTTTAGTCGATATCAGTGGGGGTAAAAGTATGTTGATTATTATTGCTTTGTTTTTACTATTTTATAGTTTTTATGAGGTATTTAGTCGGGTAAACAATGTCATAAAGGCTAAGGTAAAAGCACGTATGGCGACCCACCCGATGAAAGCAGTAACCATTTAGGTTTTCTAATTTTTGACTATAAAAAAGCCGCTATTAATAGCGGCTTATGTTTAGGTCTTTTCTAGACATTCTGTTTTTTAAAGCATTAATACATCCATGCACGTCAAGAGCTAGTAACTATAGTACTTTAGCTATCGATTGCGCTAAGTAATCAACATTGCGATTAGCAATACCGGCAATACTCATGCGGCTTGAACCCACCATGTAAATACTGTATTCGTCTTGCAACTGCTGTACTTGCTCTGGCGTTATGCCTAAGAATGAGAACATACCTTTTTGACGAGGAATAAAGCTAAAGTCACGAGTAACGCCATTTTCGATAAGTTTATCAACTAACAACTGACGGTTACCGTTAATGCGATCACGCATTTCTTTAAGTTCTGCATGCCATTGAGTACGTAACTCATCAGAATGTAAAATTGTTTCAACAATCGCGGCACCGTGTGCTGGCGGCATTGAGTAGATACAACGAATAACCGTTAGTAATACCGAGTTTGCAATATCAACACTATGCGAACTTTCACCTATGATGGTACAGGCGCCAATACGCTCACGATATAAGCCAAAGTTTTTCGAACATGAACTACATACAATCATTTCTTTAACGCTGTCAGCCATTAAACGTAAACCGTATGCGTCGTCGTCTAAGCCTTCGCCAAAGCCTTGGTAAGCCATATCAACAAGTGGTAGGAAGCCAATGTTTTTTGCAACTTCAGCAACTTGTTGCCATTGCTCTTTACTTAAATCCATGCCGCTTGGGTTATGACAACATGCGTGTAGTAACACAGCATCGTCAGCCTTAACTTCTTTTAAAGTGGCTAACATACCATCAAAATTAAGGTTTTTGTTTTCATGATCGTAGTACGGATAAGTTTTAACGACTAAGCCAGCAGCTTGAAACAAACCAGTGTGGTTTGCCCATGTTGGATCACTTACCCAAATAGTTGCGCCTGCTTTGCATGAATTAATAAATTCAGCCGCAACGCGTAATGCACCTGTGCCACCAGGAGTAGAAACGGTACGTGCACGATTTTCAATCAAGACTTTATGATGACCGAAAACTAATTTGCTCATTTCTTCGTTAAAAAGTGGTGAACCTGTAGGGCCAATATAAACTTTGGTATCTTCGGTATCGAGTCGGTATTTTTCTGCGGCTTTTACACAATCTAAAACAGCGGTATGGCCTGCTTCATTTTTATAAACACCAACACCTAAGTCGATTTTTTGAGAATTTGAATCTTCACGATATTTAGCCAACAAGCCTAAAATAGGATCGGCAGGCAACGCCGTTAAGCTACCAAACATTTCTGGGTTTACCTTGTACGAAGAGAGGGAGTTAAGCGATTTAACACCGATGTTGAATACGCTGCATTAATCCCTGTTATTAAAGGGCAAGCATAACGGCAATAAGGCTAAAATTAAAGCATTAAGGTTAAAAAAAGCGTTAGAAAATAGTCTAAAAAAATATAGCTGATAATTGTCAGTTATTTGTCTTTTACTTTAAATAAACTATTTTTCAATTTTAACGCTAACTCTAATTAACTAAAATGTTTAAAAAGCACTGAAAAGTGTCTTTTTATCTACATTTTTGACGAAGAACAGCGCTACTTTGTTCGTTCAAATAGCAAAACAAAACGGTCCGTTTTACGACGTAATTCGGGGGAAAAAACAGATGTGTTGCGCGTGTCATTTTTATTTTCCAAAAACGTGGCTTGTTTAACTAAGGCAAAACCATATTTTTTTAAGTCATTAATGACAAACTTAGCTTCAATTCTGTGTAAGGTTTTTGTGTCTTGTGCACCGCGCTTGCTTGCAGCACTGTGATCGACAACTAACAATTTACCACCAACTTTCAATGACGCTAATACTTGTGGCATCACCACGTCAGCTGGAAAATCCCAACCTTGGTCTTTGAAAAACATATCATGGTAGCCCAAAACTAAAAATGCACTGTCAAAATGGTTGTGCTGTAGTTGTAAATCTGGCGCTTCACTTAGCAGATAATTAACATTTTTAAGTCGGTCATTAGCTAGGCGCTGTTCTAATTCTTTCCCAACAAACCCTAAATACGCTTTAGGTATTTGCAAAACAAATTGCCAACTACGCGTGACAGTAGCTCCGAGTAATAACCTCCACCAGCCAACAAATCGAGCACTTTATCACCATGCTTTACACCGACAAAATTCATTATTTCTGTCGGTTTACGAGAAGAGTCGAGTTGAATATCACTTTTTGTTCTATTGGCTAAATCAAGTGCCAAGGTTGTCGTAGAGTTTATTGCGATAGCAATTACGGCAGTAAATTGAATTAAACGAAGCGTAAAGTTAGTCATTGGTAAATATTCCTAGCGTATTATTATTTTTACTAAAACTGAGTTTAAGCTAATCGTTTAAAATATAAACTATTTTACTGTTTCAATTTATGTACCTAGAGGGAAGCCATAGAAAGCAGAAAGAAAAAGCCAGTAGTTAGCGCTTAACTACTGGCTTTAGATTTAGGTTTGAATAGTTGAAATTAATTGCGTGACAA
>OLII01000602.1_pt1 | contig 13485 bp, 12 predicted proteins | sample 1609481 | NCBI WGS metagenome assembly OLII01 (sample SAMN05416859, study PRJEB24817) | seawater metagenome | isolation source: Sea water | place: Canada:Atlantic | collected 2013-11
AGAGTAGATCGTCGGCAGCGTCAGATGTGTATAAGAGACAGGCCCTGGCCGTGAGTACACGCCCATGCGCCCGCCATGCAACTGCACGATCTCCTTGCACAGTGCCAGGCCCAGCCCGGCACCGCCTTTCTTGCGTCCAACCTGCACGAAGGGCTCGAAAATCCGCCCCTGCTGGCCATAGGCAATGCCTTCGCCATTGTCCTCGATACTGATGATCACCCGTTCGGCATGCCGCCGGGCATTGAGGCGGATACTGCCCGCCACCGGCGTATGACGGATGGCATTGTCCAGCAGGTTGTCCAGCACCCGGTCCAGTTGCGCCGGGTCGGCCTGGATGCGCGGCAGTGGCGCGGCAAGCTCCACGCGCAACTCGATCTGCTTGTCGGCCAGCGCCGTTGCGAAGCGCTCGCGGGCCCGCGACAGCAACTCGTCGATCGCGCAGGGTTGCAGTTCGAGCTTCTGCAAGCCGCTCTGGTAGCGCGAAAAGTTGAGCAGGTCGTTGATCAGCTGGGTCAGCCGCTGCATCTCCTCGCCAATGGTGTCGAACAGGTCCGCCTCGCGGCTCTCGGCTGGAAACGTCAGGCGCTCGCGCAACAGGCCGAAGGCCATGTGCATGCCGGTCACCGGGGTGCGCAACTCGTGGGAGGCGCGCAGCACGAACTCGCTGCGCACCCGTTCGAAGGCGCGCTGCTCGGTGACGTCGTGCAACACCATCACCGCGCCCAGGATCTGCCCCTGCGGATGGCACACCGGGGTCAGGCTGTAGGCCAGCAAGCGGGTTTCTTCATCTATTTCCAGGCTCAGGTCGTCCGGCACGCGGTCCAGGCTGCCGCCACGCAATATCAGGCGCAGCTGATCGTCCAGCTCCGGGCGTTGCAGCGCCTTGCCCAGGCCCTGGCCCAGGCGGCTGGCGTCCCAGCCCAGCTGGCGCTGGGCCACCGGGTTGAGGTGTTCCAGATGGCCTTCGCGGTCAATGATCAGCAGGCCGTCGTCGATGCTGTCGAGCACCGCCTGCAGGCGCTGCTGGCCGGCCAGCAGTTCGTCGACATTGGTGGCCTGATGCTTGCGCAGTGCCTCGGCCATCAGCCCGAAACGGCGGGTGAGCTGGTTGATCTCCACGGCCGGGGTTACCGGCAGGGTGACCTCGAAGTTGCCCTGGCCGATCTGGTCGGCGGCCTTGGCCAGCGCCTCGATCGGCTGGCCGAAGCGGCGTGCGATGCCGTGGGCAGTGATGAAACCCAGCACCAGCACGGCAAGCCCGAGCAGGCCCAGCATGCTGGAGACCAGCAGGGCACGTTCGCGGGCCTTCTGTTCACTGTGGTTGATATGCGCCAGGGCCTGCTTGTGCGAGTCGATCAGGTCGGTGCGCAACTGGTTGAAGGCTTCGCCCAGGGGTTGGTCCGGGCCCAGGTTGCGGCTGGGCTCGGGGCTGTCGCGAAAGGCCTTGAGGAAGGCCTGGTAATCACGGTTGGCGGTACTGAAACCCGCAAACCCCTCGGCCTGGCGTTCATGGCTCAGGCCCTCGTCGAGCAGTTGCTGAAACTTGTCCTGCAGCGGTTGCAGCGCCTGCACCTCGCTGTCCGGGTCCAGCAGCAGGGACAGCTGTTCACCCAGGTTCTGACGCAGCTTCAGGCCCAGGTCGAGGATGTAGGAGTTGTCGCTGATCAGCTTCTGCTGCGAGCTGGCCATCTGCTGCACGCTGACCAGGCCCAGAATCAGGCCCAGCAGGGCCACGGTGATCAGCGCCGAGATGCTGAGAAAAAGCCGCGTGCGCAGCTTCATCGCCAGCTTCACAGGTTGTACTGCTTGCGCTTGCGGTACAGCGTCGAGGCATCGATGCCCAGTGTCTTGGCGGCCTGGTCAAGGGTGTCGCTGGTGGCCAGCACTGCACCGATGTGCGCGCGCTCCAGCTCGTCGAGGCTCAATGCAGCCCCCACCCGCGGCGCGTTGCTGGTGGGTTGTTCGGCCATGCCCAGGTGGCTGACCTCGACCCGCTCCTGCGGGCAGATGATGCTCGCCCGTTCGATCACGTTGCGCAGCTCGCGAATGTTGCCCGGCCAGCGGTAGTTGAGCAGCGCGGCGCGGGCCTCGTCGCTGAAACCGCGGGCGGGGCGCGCGTATTCCTTGACGAAGCGGGCCAGGAAGCGGTCGGCCAGGGTCAGGATGTCTTCGCTGCGTTCGCGCAGCGGCGGCAGGTGCAGGGTAATCACGTTCAGACGGTACAGCAGGTCTTCGCGAAAACGCCCGTCGCGCACCATGTCCTCCAGGTTGAGGTTGGTGGCTGCCAGAATCCGCACGTCGGCGCGGCGCGTGACCGGGTCGCCGACCCGCTCGTACTCCTTGTCCTGGATGAAGCGCAGCAGCTTGGGTTGCAGGGTCAGCGGGAAGTCGCCGATCTCGTCGAGAAACAGGGTGCCGCCGTCGGCCTGGTTGACCCGGCCCAGGGTGCTTTCACTGGCCCCGGTAAATGCCCCGCGACTATGGCCGAACAGCTCGCTTTCCATCAGTTCGGCCGTCAGCGAAGGGCAGTTGATGGTCACGCAGGCCTTGCGCGAGCGTTTGCTCCAGCCATGAATGGCACGTGCCAGCTCGCCTTTACCGGTACCGGACTCGCCAAGGATCAGAATGTTGGCGTCGGTGTTGGCCACCTGGCGCGCGGTTTCGAGTACCACCATCATGGCCGGGCTGTGGGAATCCAGGCCGTCCTTGGGTTTGCGCACTTCCCCTTCCAGGGCCTCCAGACGCGCCGAGAGCTGGCGCACCTCCAGTTGTTTGGCAGTGGCCAGGCGCAGCTGGTCAGGGCTGCACGGTTTGACCAGGTAATCGGCGGCGCCGGCCTGGATTGCATCGACTGCGGTGTCGACCGCCGAATGCGCGGTCACTATGACCACGCGCATCCACGGCGCCTGGATACGCATCTGCGCCAGTACGTCCAGGCCGTTGTCTTCGCCCAGGCGCAGGTCCAGAAAGCACAGGTCGAACACCTGGCGCTGCAACAGGGTTTCGGCCTGGGCGGCGCTGTTGGCCGTGGCCACGCTGTAGCCTTCATCTTCCAGGCAATAGCGGAAGGTACGCAGGATTGCGGACTCGTCGTCTACCAGCAGAATGCGGCCCTGATGTTCCGTGGCAGATTCCATTTTCCTACGCTCCTTTAAGAATGTTCTTGGTTAGTCTCGGAAAAATCGGGCAAGTTGCATGGTCGATTCTGATTGATTCCGCGCCCTGCATGCTAGCTCCCTGCTGCGAATATGACTAACTCATTGAAAATAATGAGTTTGTTTATTTTTTGAGCACTGGCACAACGATTGCGATGATGTTCCTTCTGACCAACAGGAGGCTTCATCATGCGTGCAATACGCCCGTTGGCAGTTCTGACTGCCGCACTTCTGCTCACCCCGCTGGGTGTCACCAGCGCCTCGGCGGCCGAACCCGGCCTGCAGCAGGCCCGTCAGGAAGGCGCCTTGCAGACCGCCCTGGCGCTCAACCGACTGCTCAACCCGTTCAAGATCGAAGTGGCCATCCAGGGTCAGACCGCCCGCCTGCAGGGCGAGGTGGAAAACGAGGTGGAGCGCGAGCTGGCGGCGCAGGTGGCACTGGCCACCGCCGGCATCGAGCAGGTCGACAACCAGTTGCAGGTCAACCCCGAGCTGGTGGATGAAACCCTGCAACGGCGCGCCTATGCCCAGCGCCTGGAGGACGCCACCCTGGGGGCGGTTATCCGCGCCCGCCTGCTGTGGAGCAGCCAGACCCAGGGCCTGCCCATCGAAGTCGACAGCCGGGCCGGGGTGGTCACCCTGCGTGGCCGGGTGACCAGCGCAGAGGCCAAGCAGATGGCCGGCAGCGTGGCGGCCTCTACCGATGGCGTGTACCTGGTCAACAACCTGATCAGCCTGGGCGTGAGCGACCCGGCCCAGGCCCGCGAGCAGGCCGCTGCGGCAGCGGCCGAGGTGCAGAGCGACGCGTGGATCAACGACAAGGTGCAGACCAGCTTCTTATATAGCCGCAACCTGGACGGGCCCAACATCAAGGTGGCGACCCAGGAGGGCGTGGTGCGCCTGTCCGGGGAAGTCATGAGCAACGAGCAGAAGACCATCGCCCAGGAGATTGCCCGCCAGATCCGCGGCGTGCGCGGGGTGGACGCCGACATGCTCAAGGTGGCGATCAAGGTGGAGGGCTGATCGTGCAAATCGCACGAGGCCCTGGGGGGCATCGTGCAGGATGCGTCCTGCAGCTGCCCTCAGTACATACCTAAAATGTTGATTTATAAGCGTTTTATTTGATTTCAAAAGCTGGCATGCAGGCTGCAATGACTCTATCAGTCAATAACAACGATGCAGCAGAGGAGCCCGGCATGAACCTGTTAACCGCCGCCCTAGTGCAGATTTCCCCGCTTCACGTACGCCAGTTGCTGTTTCTCTGCCTGGCGGCGCTTCTGACCCTGGTTGCAGGGCAGATGTACAGCATCTGGCAGTCCAAGCAGATCGCCAACCAGATGTCCGTACAGGCTTATCACGTGGCCCATGTGCAGGCCACGCGTGCTTCGATGCTGGAAGCCAGGACCGCGCCACGTACCCACTCGGTCGATGCGGCCACCGTGGAAACCGTCGTGCCGCAGGAACGCTGGGTGTTCTGACCGAGCAATGCCCCACATCTGACACAACCGCTTTCAAAAACGGTAAGGAGAAACACCATGTTAAGTTGGGCCATCACCTTCCTGATCATCGCCATTGTCGCTGCCGTACTGGGCTTCGGTGGTATCGCCGGCGCCGCTACCGGTATCGCGAAGATTCTCTTCATTGTCTTCCTGGTACTGTTCGTCGCTTCCTTCTTCTTCGGTCGTCGCGGTAGAGGTTGACTATGAAAGGGACGCTCTACAGAGCCCTGGCAGGCGCCCTGATGGTGGGGGCCTGTACAGCGGCGATGGCGGCCAATGACGGCCAGGTCCGGACCAGCCAACTGCTTGGTTCGGACCCCGAGTACCGGGAAACCTGGCAGAAAGTGGTCAAAAAGCAGGAGCGGCTGCCCGATTGGGTCATCAACCTCAGTGGTGCTTCCACCGAGCAGATGACGGCGATCGCGGAAGACGGAGACAAGTATCTGGTCGGCCCCTTGTGCGAGACCGAGCAGAGCTGCGACAGCAGCCGTCTTATCGTGGCCTTCAGCTGGGACAAGGATGAGGCATACGCGCTGTGGGTTCAGGTACCCGCCGGCCTGCCTGCCGACAAGTCACCCAGCCGTCACACCGACAAGCGTTGGTTGGGCGAGCCGAATGACGGCATGAAACAGATGCTCGAAGAGCAGCTGAAGAAAGACCCGAACTACTACTGAGTGTCGCCGGACGCATCAGTATCACCATGGAAGCTGAACCTTTTGCCTGTTCCAGTTTCTATGCTGCGCCCGCTCGAGGAGAGCGGACGCATGACCAGGGGGCCGGGCTGCTCTGATTGCTACAGGATCGGAGGGGCCTAGGGGTACAGGGAGTACCTCCTTCATGGGCCGGGTCAGGGTGGTAAACGGCAACACAGTCGTGGACCGGGGTCGCATGCCGCCAGGGCAGCCCCCGGTCAGACTTGTGCACCCGGCGCAAGCCTGATGCATTTCCCCGCTTGAAAGTGACAGATCGGCCAGACGGCTGACCACCCATCAAAAAAATTCCTGACTTCTTTGACCTGCCAAATGACGTTTTTCACGCATTCGGATTGTCGAACAACGCTGTTTTGCCGGTTTGTGGATACCGCTGTATCGGCCTAATCATGGCGCTTTGGCCTTATTCGGGATTCCGAACGGGTAGGTTTTCTGCCGCTGGGACGTCCGTTTCATGCCAAAAAGATCATGCCGATTCGGCATGGGGTAGTCATTTACGGCATTAGACTCAGTGCGCCTGCATCGGAATAGTTGCGCCTTTTTCGCTGGTCCGAGCGCCCCTTGCGCTCACTTGCGGTGACCTTCTACGGCGCATTGCCTGCACCATGAAAACTCCAGGGAATCGCTTTCAGCGGCTCTAGAATGCAGGTTTCAAGGCAGTGACCGTGTCCACTTGAACAAAGGGTAACGACATGAAGAAGGCAAAACTAAGCCTCGCCTGGCAAATCCTCATCGGTCTGGTATTGGGGATCGCCATCGGGGCGTTGCTGAACCATTTCAGTGCAGAAAAGGCATGGTGGATCAGTAACGTCCTGCAACCGGCAGGTGACATCTTCATTCGCCTGATCAAGATGATCGTCATCCCGATCGTGATTTCGTCGCTGGTCGTGGGTATCGCCGGGGTTGGCGATGCGAAGAAACTTGGCAGTATCGGCCTCAAGACCATCATCTATTTCGAGGTGGTGACCACCATCGCGATCGTGGTCGGCCTGGTGTTGGCCAACCTGTTCCACCCGGGCGCCGGCATCGACATGAGCACCCTGGGCACCGTGGATATCTCCAAGTACCAGGCCACCGCCGCCGAGGTGCAGCATGAGCATGCGTTCATCGAGACCATCCTCAACCTGATCCCGTCGAACATCTTTGCAGCGCTGATGCGTGGCGAGATGCTGCCGATCATCTTCTTCTCGGTGCTGTTCGGCCTGGGCCTGTCGAGCCTGCAGGCAGACATCCGCGACCCGCTGGTGAAAACCTTCCAGGGCGTGTCGGAAGCCATGTTCAAGGTCACCCACATGATCATGAACTACGCCCCGATCGGCGTGTTCGCCCTGATTGCGGTGACCGTGGCCAACTTCGGTTTCGCCTCGCTGCTGCCGCTGGCCAAGCTGGTGCTGCTGGTGTACTTCGCCATCGCCTTCTTCGCCTTCATGGTGCTGGGCCTGATCGCCCGCCTGTTCGGTTTCTCGATCCTGAAGCTGATGCGCATCTTCAAGGACGAGCTGATCCTGGCCTATTCCACCGCCAGCTCCGAGACCGTGCTGCCGCGCGTGATCCAGAAGATGGAAGCCTACGGTTCGCCCAAGGCCATCTGCAGCTTCGTGGTGCCGACCGGCTACTCGTTCAACCTGGACGGTTCGACCCTGTACCAGAGCATCGCGGCGATCTTCATCGCGCAGCTGTACGGCATCGACCTGTCGATCAGCCAGCAACTGCTGCTGGTGCTGACCCTGATGGTCACCTCCAAAGGCATTGCCGGTGTGCCGGGCGTATCGTTCGTGGTGCTGCTGGCGACCCTGGGCAGTGTGGGCATCCCGCTCGAAGGCCTGGCGTTCATCGCCGGTGTCGACCGCATCATGGACATGGCGCGTACCGCCCTGAACGTGATCGGCAACGCCCTGGCGGTGCTGGTCATCTCGCGCTGGGAAGGCATGTATGACGATGCCAAGGGCCAGGCGTACTGGAACTCGCTGCCGCACTGGCGCAGCAAGACCCCGGCGCCGGCTGGCGAGACCGCTCAGCACTAAGCTGCTGACGGCCTGAAACACAAGAGCCCCGACCCGTCGGGGCTTTTTGTTGCCTGCCAGAAGCTTCGCCGGCAAGGCCGGCTGCTACAGACGATGCCGAACCTGTAGGAGCCGGCCTTGCCGGCGAATGGGCCGCCGCCGTTTATGGCGTCTGCCTACCCACCCCGCTATCATGCGCTCCAACTTGCAAGGGAAACGACCAATGCTCAACGGCCTCTGGCTCGGCTTTTTCGTGGTGGCCGCCCTCTCCGCACTGGTGCAGTGGCTGGTGGGTGGCAACGCGGGCATCTTCGCCGCCATGGTCGAGAGTATCTTCGCCATGGCCAAGCTTTCGGTCGAAGTCATGGTGCTGCTGTTCGGTACCCTGACCCTGTGGCTGGGCTTTCTGAAGATCGCCGAAAAGGCCGGTATCGTCGACTGGCTGGCCAAGGTACTCGGCCCGCTGTTCCGTCGCCTGATGCCCGAGGTACCGCCCGGCCACCCGGCGCTGGGCCTGATCACCCTGAACTTCGCCGCCAACGGCCTGGGCCTGGACAACGCCGCCACGCCTATCGGCCTCAAGGCCATGCGCGCCCTGCAGGAGCTCAACCCCAGCTCCACCACGGCAAGCAACGCGCAGATCCTGTTCCTGGTGCTCAATGCCTCGTCACTGACCCTGCTGCCGGTGACCATCTTCATGTACCGCGCCCAGCAAGGCGCTATGGACCCGACCCTGGTGTTCCTGCCGATCCTGCTGGCCACCAGCGCCTCGACCCTGGTGGGCCTGCTGTCGGTGGCGGTGATGCAGCGCCTGCGCCTGTGGGACCCGGTGGTGCTCGCCTACATGGTGCCCGGCGCGCTGCTGCTGGGCGGCTTCATGGCGCTGCTGGCGGGCCTGTCGGCCACCGCGCTGGCCACCCTGTCGTCGATCCTGGGCAACCTCACGCTGTTCGGCCTGATCATGCTGTTTCTGCTGATCGGCGCATTCAAGCGGGTGCCGGTGTACGAAACCTTCGTCGAAGGTGCCAAGGAAGGGTTCGACGTGGCCAAGAGCCTGCTGCCCTACCTGGTGGCGATGCTGTGCGCGGTCGGCGTGCTGCGCGCCTCGGGGGCGCTGGAGTTCGGCCTGGACGGCATTCGTCATGTCATCGAATGGCTGGGCTGGGACACGCGTTTCGTCGATGCCCTGCCCACCGCGCTGGTCAAGCCGTTCTCCGGCAGCGCGGCGCGGGCCATGCTGATCGAGACCATGCAGACCCACGGGGTGGACAGCTTCCCGGCACTGGTGGCCGCGACCATCCAGGGCAGCACCGAAACCACCTTCTACGTACTGGCGGTGTACTTCGGCGCCGTGGGTATCCAGCGCGCACGCCACGCCGTGGGCTGCGCGCTGCTGGCCGAGCTGGCCGGGGTGCTGGCGGCCATCGCGGTGTGCTACTGGTTCTTCGCCTGAGCCACGGTCCAGTCCACCAGTTGTGCCATCAGCCGGTCGGTGGCCTGGCCGAAGCCGCCGACCACCGCCGGTACCTGGGTCTGCGCCACCGGCTGGCGCACCTCGAAGCTGTGGCTGGCCAGCACGCGCTGGGTACGCCCCTGCACCAGTCGCGCATCCAGGCGCACCACTACTGCCAGCCCGGCATCGCTGTACTCGCTCTGGAACGCCTGCAGTTCGCCGACGATCTCGTAGTCGGCCTGCAGGTTGGCGTCGTCGGCACTTACCCGCTGTACCCGGCCGTCGCGCTGGAAGGCGTCGAGCATGCGGTTGCGCAGCAGTGCCGGCACCGGGTCGGCCCAGCGTGCACCCTTGTAGCTGCTGATCAGGTCGCCTGCCGGCACCACGGCAATGCGCGGTGTGCCGAGGATCTCGCTGGCCAGCGGCTTGTTGATACGCAGGGTCCAGGCCACGGGTGCGGCGTTGCTGCGCACCGGTTGCGCCGCCGGCAGGCGGTACACGTCGGCCGGCTCCGCCTTGGGCAGGATCGAGCAGGCGCTGCTCAGGCTCAGCAGCGCGGCCAGGGCGAGGGTGCGGCAGGGGCGGCTCATGGGGTGAACTCCTTGTTTTTGTCGCGGCCCAGCAGGTAACCGCTGGGGTTGGCCTCCAGGCGCTGGGAGATGCCCTTCAAGGCAGTCAGGGTATCGCGCAGTTCGCGGATCGCCGGGGCCAGTTCGTTGAAGCCCTGGGCGCCGCTGGTGATCGCCTCGCGGTTGTCGGTGAGCAACGCGTCGATGGTGGCGGTGCTGCGCGCCAGCGACTGCATGGCCTGGTCGGCGCTGTTGACGATCTGCTTGCCGTCGCTGCCGAGCAGGCTGTTGGCGTTGCGCATCAGCTGGCTGGTCTGCTCCAGCGCCGCGCCGGCCTGCTTGCCCACCTGGGCCATCTGCTGGATGGCCAGGCGGATGTCGTCGCGCTGCCCGGCAATCGCGCCGGTGGTCTGCTCCAGGTTGGCCAGGGTGGCGCCCAGGCGGGTGGCATTCTCTTCGGAGAACAGCCGGTTGGCGTTGTGCAGCAGCAGGTTGATGTTGGTCACCAGGTCGCTGCTGTTGTTGAGCAGGCGCGCAATCGGCGATGGCGAGGCGACGATCACCGGCAGCCGGCCGCCCTTGCCTTCCAGCGGCGGGCTCTGCGGGGTGCCGCCGCTGAGCTGGATCAGCGAGGTGCCGGTGACGCCGGTCAGGGTCAGCTTGGCCTGGGTGTCCTGCTTGATCGGGGTCTCGGCGCTCAGGCGGATCTGCGCCAGCACCCGGCGGGGGTCGTTGGGGTCCAGGCGCAGGCTGATCACATCGCCCACCTTGATCCCGCTGTACTGCACCGCACTGCCCTTGGACAGCCCGGTGACGGCCTCGTTGAACACCACCTCGTAGTCCTTGAAGGTGCTGTCGACGCTCGACTTGGCCAGCCACAGGCCGAACAGCATGGCGCCGGCCACCACCAGCACGGTGACCAGCCCGATCAACACATGGTGCGCGCGGGTTTCCATTTCAGTTCTCCTTGAGCGCTGTGGCGGCCTGGTAGGCCGCACGGCCGCGCGGGCCATGAAAATAGTCGTGAATCCACGCGTCGTCGGTTTCCGAGACCTGGTCGATGGGGCCGGCCACCAGCACCTTCTTCTGCGCCAGCACGGCCACACGGTCGGTGATGGTGTAGAGGGTGTCCAGGTCGTGGGTGATCAGGAACACGCTCAGGCCCAGCGCATCGCGCAGGGTCAGGATCAACTGGTCGAAGGCGGCCGCGCCGATCGGGTCGAGCCCGGCGGTGGGCTCGTCGAGAAACAGGATGTCCGGGTCCAGCGCCAGGGCGCGGGCCAGGGCGGCGCGCTTGATCATGCCGCCCGACAGCGACGCGGGGTATTTGTCAGCCGCCGACAGCGGCAGCCCGGCCAGGGCCAGCTTGACCCCGGCCAGGTGCTCGGCGTCGGCGCGGCTCAGGCCGGCATGTTCGATCAGCGGCAGTGCGACGTTCTCGGTGACGGTCAACGACGAGAACAGCGCGCCCTTCTGGTACAGCACACCGAAGCGACGTTCCACCTGCGAGCGCTGCTGGTCGCTGGCCTGGCTGAGGTCCTGGCCGAAGATCCTCACCATGCCTTCGTTGGGCCGGCGCAGGCCGACGATGCTGCGCAGCAGCACCGACTTGCCACTGCCCGAGCCGCCGACCACGGCGAGGATCTCGCCGCGGTACAGGTCCAGGTCGAGCTGTTCGTGCACGCTCTGGGTGCCGAAGCGGTTGCACAGGCCCCGCACCTCGATGACCTTCTCGCGGCTTGCCTCACTCACCAGCTCATCTCCATGAAGAACAGCGCGAACACCGCATCCAGCACGATCACCACGAAGATCGACTGGACCACCGCCGAGGTGGTGTGGGCGCCGACCGATTCGGCGCTGCCGGTCACCTTGAAACCTTCCAGGCAACCGATGGCCGCGATCAGGAAGGCGAAGAACGGCGCCTTGGCCAGGCCCACCAGGAAGTGCTGAACGCCGATGTCGCTTTCCAGCAGCGACAGGAACATCGCCGGCGAGATGTCCAGCGACACCGCGCACACCACGGCGCCGCCGATGATGCCGCACAGCATCGCGACGAAGGTCAGCAATGGCAGCGCGATCAGCAGCGACAGCACCCGCGGCACCACCAGCAGCTCGACCGGGTCCAGGCCCAGGGTGCGGATCGCATCGATTTCCTCGTTGGCCTTCATCGAGCCGATCTGCGCGGTGAAGGCGCTGGCGGTGCGTCCTGCCATCAGGATGGCGGTAAGCAGCACGCCGAATTCACGCAGGAACGAGAACGCCACCAGGTCGACGGTGAAGATGCTCGCGCCGAAACTGGCCAGCACCGTGGCGCCCAGAAAGGCCACCACCGCACCCACCAGAAAGGTCAGCAGCGCGACGATGGGCGCCGCGTCCAGGCCGGTCTGTTCGATGTGCGCGACCACGGCGGTCATACGCCAGCGCCTGGGTTGCAGCAGGCGCCGGGCCAGGGTGGCGATGATCAGGCCGATGAAGCCGAGCAGTTGCCGGGTGTCTTGCCACAGCACGTCGACTGCCCGGCCGATGCGGCACAGCAGTTGGGTCAGCACGGACGTTTCCGGCTGGCGCTCTGGCAGGCAGTAGTCCTGAAGCGAGCAGTACACGGTGTGCAGCAAGGCGCGGTCGGCGGCCGACAGCGGGCTGGCGTGGTCATCGGCCAGTTGCCCCAGGCGCTCGGCACCCAGCAGTTCGACCAGCAGCGAGGCGCCGGCGGTGTCCAGCTTGCCCAGCTGGGCGAGGTCGACCTGGGCGCTGGCATCGTACTGGCCGTGCAGGGCCTCGGTGCTGCGCTTGAGCGGCGTGTAGTTGGCCAGGGTCCAGTCGCCGGCGATGCGCAGGCAGGCCGGGCTGCGCGTGGTATCGAGGGTGGCGCTGGCGGGGGTGACGGTGGTGGTCATAGGCTCCAGACAGTCCGGCAGGCGCTCCAGTGCGCCGGGTCAGAGCATAGCGTCACTTGGCGACGGATGCTTGACCGTCATCAACCACCTCGAAGCGCAGCACGCCGATCACCTGGCCGTCTTCGGTGAGCACGCGCACCTGCCAGTGCCCGACCGGGTTGCTGGGGAACACCTGCTTGTGGGTCCAGGCGCGGTAGCCTTCCTTGCGCCCGCCATTGATGTTCAGGGCAATGCGGTCGACCTCTTTGCCGTCCTGTTTCCATACGTGGTAGATGCGTTCGTTGAGGCCGCGCGGGGCCTTGATCGCGGTATAGGCATAGAGCCCGGCGCTGCGGATCTGGCTGGCGCTGACCTGCTCCAGGCTGTCGCCGGGGGTGCGGTTCTGCAGCTGGGTGCTGATGGCCACTTCGGTCATCCACAGTGTCGCCGGCGGCACCCACGAGCGCAGCAGCCAGCCGCTGCCGCCAACGGCCAGGGTGACCAGCACCAGCATGGCGGCACGGCGCCAGTGATTGATCGGGAAGCTGCTGGCCAGGCTCGGGAACGACAGCAGCATGGCGATGCCCAGCGCCAGCTTGAAGCTCTGCGACGTGGTCAGGTGCAGGATGATCGGCAGCGCCGTGAGCAGCGCGGCGAACAGGGTCAGGGTGTGCAGGGCCAGGAACAGCCAGCGGCGCGGCGCCAGCCAGCGGTAGTACAGCGGGTCGACGATCGACACCAGCCCGGCGCCGGCCAGCAGGCCGGTGAACACCAGCTGGCCGCTGTTCCAGGTGGTGGTGACGAAGAAGAACGGCAGCACGAAGAACAGGCTTTCCTGGTGGATCATCTGCGTGGCGTAGCGCAGCAGCGGCTGCGGGATCTCGCGCTTGAACAGGCGGGTGAACAGCTGGGTGAAGGTGTTCTCGAACATCAGCCACAGCCAGCTCACCAGCAGCAGGATGGCGACCCAGCTGGCCAGGCCTTCCTGACGGTCGACCAGGATGAAACTGCCGATACCGGAAATGAAACCGCCGAGGGCGATGACCCCCGGGTAGCGCTTTATCAGGTCGATCAGGCGCAGGAGAAGTGCGGGCATGGTGGGGCGTTCGCTGGGTGAGGTAAAAATCTGTTACAGGATACGCTGCTTGCTGCGCTTGTAGGAGCCGGCGTTGCCGGCGAAGGCCGTTACGCGTTCGGCGTGGCTGCGCGGTGCGGCATTC
>OLII01000604.1_pt1 | contig 13471 bp, 13 predicted proteins | sample 1609481 | NCBI WGS metagenome assembly OLII01 (sample SAMN05416859, study PRJEB24817) | seawater metagenome | isolation source: Sea water | place: Canada:Atlantic | collected 2013-11
CAAGCTTTCTTTTGGCACGTAACAATAACTAACAAAACTTGGCTTTCGCTTCACATTTTAGCAAACTATTAATAAATCCATTATTTGGGCGTTAGGTTTTCCTTTAAATTAGGTGAAAATAGATATCATGACGAATCACGTTACTAAATTAGAAAAAGTAGGTTTTGTATTAGTTTCACTTATAGTTTTGTTGCAGTGCTTTTATGGCACTTTTGCATTCATTGACCCTGACGCTTTTTCTAAAGTAAGAGGCACTCAACTTTTCTCTGATATGGATGCTGATTGGGTGAAAATATATGGATCACGCACTATTTTTATCACCGTAATTTTTGGCTACCTTTTATATACTCGAAATCATATTGTTTTAATGTGGGGAGCATTATTTGCTGTTGTTATGCCAATTACAGACGGGGTACTTGCATATGAAGCTCAAGCACCATTTAAGGTTGTTGCTAAGCATATAGCTACTATTGTGTATTTATTAATTATATTCTTTATTTTCAAAAAGGTTATTGCTCAAAAAACCTAACAAGCGCATAAGCACGGGACTGCTGACAGTTTGCTCGGTTCCGCTTCGCTTCACAATTTTAGCAAACTAATAGAAAGCCCATTAACGAGGGCGTTATATTTTACAAGGAGTGTATATGAAATTTTTGAGTATCTTGTCTCTAGGACTTTTAGTGCTGAGTGGTTGTAAGTCAACTCCTGAGCAGTATCTTGCAAAACCTCCTATAGCGGTGGAGCAATCTGAGTTACAAAACTATTGGGTTCAAGAAGCCAAAGAATTTAGCTTTAAATCTAGCACATTGAAACCACCCAAAACTGGCGGTTTGGTTAAAATTAAATATTTAGTCGACTCTAATGGTGAAATTTTTAATCCTACGGTTATTGAGTCTTACCCTAAAGGTGCGTGGGATAAAATTGCTTTACGAGCCTTGAGCAACATTCATTACGTCCCCTCTAAAACTAATTCAACTAATATACCTGTTTACGTAACAACTGAGTTTAAGTTTGGGCAACCGTAAATATAACAGCAAATAAATCAAGAAGAATAACTGTTGGTTTTTGCACCTCACTTATTTTAACCAACTACTTTTAGTCCCTTAATGTCGGCGTGATGAAGCTATATGAATCTATCTAAAATTGCTATTTACTCTGGTCTTACTTCCATGATTATAGGGTTAATTGCATTTTCTGTTAGCTGGAATTTTTTTGATTTTTTTAAGGGGCCATTACCTGGATATCATATATTTCTTTATCCTGGAAACCTAACTCTTACTTACCTCTGGCACCCAATATTCACAGAGGAAGTTAATTTTTGGCCTAAGTTGTTCATGCTATTGCTTGGTCAGTTTATAGTAGTTACTAGTTCTGTTGCTGTCATTATCAAGTTAAAACATTTCTTTGGCACAAAGAACAATTACAATCAAAATAATCAAGGCAAATAACAATTGACTGTTTGCTACTGCGTCGCTTATTTTAATCAGCTAATTATTTACCCATATTTGTGGGTGTTATGTTTCAAGGAAGATGATGAGTAATTTTCGAGTATTTCTATCAATCTCTATTTTTATAATCAGCTCTTACTTCATTGTTGATTTAGTTATCTATAGCTTTGATTGGTTACTGTTATTTGTCAGTATTATTGGTTTTGTTTGTTCACATTATTTGTGGCCGCCTAAACATGAGGATGAAAGTTCATGGTATGACATATTAGAAGTAGTAATTGAGCTTCCATTTAGAGCAATATCTTTGTTCATTCGAGGACTTGGCAAAGTCTTTAAAAATTCAGACTCAGGGCTGGATTTGTAAGTACATATAACAGACAAATAAAGCGTGCTAGCTAAATCTCACTAGTTTCCGCTTCGCGATACATGTTAGCAAACTAATAAATAGCCCCTTAACGTGGGTGTTAGAAAACAGCTAATCTCGATATAAATAAAGGAATTGATAATTGGTAGAATCATTTATTGTATTAATCACGACTACGGCTCTTTTGTTGGGTTCGCCCGGGCCAGCACCATTGGCACTAGCTGCAACAGGCGCGGCATTTGGCGTTAAAAAAGGAATACCATTTCTAGCAGGTATATTAACTGGACTTAGTGTTGCAATTGTTGGTGCCATTGCTGGATTGGCTGCATTGTTTTCAGAGTTACCAAGTTTTCGTATTGTATGCCAAGTCATTGGCGGGACATACCTTTTGTATATCGCATTTAAAATTGCTTCGGCCCCTGTTATTGCCTCTGATGAAGCACACATTGCCCCGAACTTTAAAGATGGCTTTATTCTTAATTTGTTAAACCCAAAAGCTTACGCGGCATTTTTGGCGATATTTTCTCAGTTTTTGTTACCTTTTTCAGATAGTACTTTAGGTTACATGGTTACTGGTTTTACCTGCCTTATTGTGGCTACTTTAGTTGATATTCTTTGGTTAATGTTTGGTGGCCTGCTACGTCCTATATTTTCTAATCCTAAACAAGCAAGAGCCACTCGCATAGTATTCGCTATCGCAATGGTAATAGCTGTGGTTTATGCTCTGGTGTAGATACAACGTTTTACAAAATAATCCGTGCGCTATAATCACAGGTTGTGGCTATATTTTTTTCTATACAACACTATCATTGCACACGCTAACAACAATGATATTGTAGAAGGCTCTGGCACACTCACCACAGGACTAATATCTTCTGTTGGAGAGAAGTTATTAAAGGCAAGCCCAATGCCTTTACTTTTACTGCCTGTAAAAGTGATTTCTATCTTAGTGATATCAGTTAAATCACTAAAACCAAATGTCCAAGGCTTTCCGTCTAATGTGTTGTCTATACCTAACGGTGATTCTATTGAATCAAGTAAAGTTTCACCATCAAATGCTTTTACGAGAAAACGTTCAGTATTTCTACCACCATCGATATCCCAAATTTCACCTGACGCTTCAGTTACCGGATTGATAGCATCATATAAGATGACAAAAGTACCAAAGGGTTGATAAGGGTCACTCTGCCTTAAAAAAAAGTTTCCCAGTAGTGAAGTAAAACCAGGGGCTGCGGTATCTTTGTCTGCACCAAACCCCCAAAACCCTGTATCACCGTTATTATCAATATTTCCAACTTCTTCAATGACCGCTTTAGTATCTAAAATACCGTCAGCGTTACTATCAAAGCCAAAGTGCACGGTTACCGCGTCAGCCATGAAAGCATCGCTGAACTCTATGGTGCTATTGTCTGTCGGTAAACCGCCTGATGCTGTCGTTTCAAAGTCAATTAAACCCGCTTCAGTATTTAACGCAACGAGTAAAAAAATACTACTATATAGAGTCTTTAAAAGCTTCATTGTATCAATACACCACTTTAATAAATTTAGTTCTATTAATACAAGACTTATACCAATAAATAAAAACCTATAAAACAGCAACTTATTATTAAGTATTATGTTGTAGGTATTGCATTATCAAAGAGTTTCTCTTTATGCATTGCATTTTGACAAGTGCAGTGAGCAACGAGTTAGTGTAAATTACTACCGACTTAGCTTTTGAAGTGTTTTTTGGTTTTAAATAAAAACTAAGAAAAAACGAGTAAACTAAATGAAAAGATTCTCAGCGCTAATACTTAGCGTATTACTCTCCTCCTGCGTATCTCAACCTTACGCAAAGACAAATGCACCTTTTGATGGTACTCAATTTGATAACATTGAGCCTTTTGAAGATAAAAGTATCTTTGATCTACTCAGTTGGAAAATGAAGGCTTTGAATGAGTCTACTGCTTGGCCTGATGATATTGAGTCCAAGCAGTATAAACCTGCTAGCCAAAGGTCAGTAAAGCCAATAATTACTGTAATCAACCATGCATCTGTTCTTATTCAGGTTGATAATTTGAATATAATTACAGATCCGCATTATTCACTCAGGGCTTCACCTGTGCAATTTGCTGGACCAAAAAGAGTTGTTAAACCTGGTATTAGCTTTGATGACCTGCCGTCAATTGATATCGTTCTTATATCCCATAATCATTATGATCATCTAGATATTGATACCCTTAAGCGATTAAATGATAGAGATGCGCCCAAATTCGTTGCTGGATTAAAAACGCAATCATTGCTACAAGATAATGGCATTAATTCCGCGGTAGATCTGGATTGGTGGCAAAGCATAACAGCGAATAATACTAAAATTACTTTTGTTCCTGCTCAGCATTGGTCTGCCAGAGGTATATTCGATAAAAGGGAAATGCTTTGGGGTGGGTTTTATATTGAAAATAATTTTAAGATCTATTTTGCTGGCGACACCGGGTATGGGGAATTTTTCAAAACAATTAAGCACAAGCTCGGTGCACCAGATCTTGCTTTGATTCCAATTGGAGCGTATGAACCTAGATGGTTCATGAAAGATGCCCATCTTAACCCAAAGGATGCTCTACAAGCATTTAAAGACCTAGCGAGTAAGAAGATGATTGGCATTCACTTTGGAACTTTTAAACTAACTGACGAGGGATATAACGATCCCATTGATACGCTCCATGAAGAAATTCAAAAATTAAACATGAATCCACTAAAAATAATGGTGCCTACTTTTGGCAAACCTTATTCAATGTAGCTTTATTATAGCTACCTCACTATTGATAACGCTGATATATTTTGAGCCACCATATTTGAACAGCCATACGCATTAGGCTAAGATGATTTTTCAATTTAAAACTGAGCAATCATATGAAAAACCTAGCATTTATAACTTTTATTTTCGGCTTAGCTTTTTGCCTAGTTAATAGCTCCCTTACCCATGCTGCTAACAACAATGCCGCCAGCAACAATGCTAACGCGGTACAAGCCAAACTTCCTGAGTTATTGACGCTATACAAAGACTTACATCAAACGCCAGAACTATCGAGTGTTGAATTTAATACCGCGAAAAAACTGGCAAAAAAAGCACAAGCTTTAGGCTTTGACGTTACTGAAAAGGTTGGCGGCACAGGCGTGGTTGCAGTATTAAAAAATGGCAAAGGACCCACAGTATTAATTCGCGCAGATATGGATGCGCTGCCAGTAAAAGAGCAAACCGGTTTAACCTTTGCATCGAAAGTGACCACCACCACAGAAGAAGGTCAACAAGCACACGTAATGCATGCTTGCGGACACGATACACATATGACGACTTGGTATGGTACCGCCAAATTACTCAGTGAGAATAAAGCTAATTGGTCTGGCACTTTAGTGATGATATTACAGCCTGCAGAAGAGCGTGGCCGTGGAGCAAAAGATATGTTGGCCGATGGTTTATATACTCGCTTTCCAAAGCCTGATTACGCCTTGGCTTTTCATAACTCAGCGAGTTTAAAAGCAGGGGTTATTGGTTATACACCCAGTTATACTTTTGCCAATGTTGATAGCGTAAATATTGATGTTAAAGGTGTCGGCGGCCATGGCGCCTATCCACATGCGACAAAGGATCCTATTGTATTAGGCTCGCGTATTGTTGGCGCATTACAAACATTAGTGAGCAGAGAGCTAAACCCACAAGACCCTGCCGTGGTCACTGTCGGTAGCTTTCAAGCAGGCACCAAACACAATATAATTTCAGACAATGCCTTATTGTTATTAACCGTACGTAGTTATTCCGATGAAACACGACAAACACTGCTTGATGGCATCGCCAGAATTGCTAAAGGTGAAGGCATTGCCATGGGCTTACCTGAAAAACTGTTACCTGTAGTGACAGTAAAAGATGAATACACCCCTGCAACTTATAACGCGCCAGAATTCACTAAAGAGATGGCAAAACTTTTTACTGATGAGCTAGGTAAAGACCGGGTAATTGAAGTACCTGCGGTAATGGCCGGTGAAGATTTTGGTCGCTACTACAAAGCCGATAACTCCATTAAAAGTATGATTTTTTGGGTAGGCGGTGTGCCTCATGACAAGTGGCAAGCAGCACAAGAAACCGGCGAGGGTTTACCCTCACTGCACAGTCCGTTTTGGGCACCCGATGCGAAGAAAGTGATTGGTACCGCTACACAAGCGATGAACGCTGCGGTGTTAAAAATATTGGCGAAATAAGGCTTAAGTAAATGAAACCGTCTTTGCTATCTCCTCTGTTAGTCGCAATGACGGTTTTCGTTAACCTGAGTACGGGGTAAGCTAATAGCTTTAAACAATAACACTTGTAGCTATTTACTAGCACGCGTTTGGTTTAGATTAGGTTGGTTTACTTAGATACCCGACAATACGCCTCGGGTATGACAACTATCGATATTTGAAGATAAAAAATCATTACTGCACAGACTTAACAACCTTGATATTTAAACGTTTAGCAATGCGGTTTAAGTTTGCTCTGTCTGTTGATAACCGTCTTGCTGTCGCTGCCCAATTCCCCTGCTCTTCTTTCAAGATTCGCGTAATTAATTGTCGCTGAAAATTCTCAGTTTCAGTTTTAAGCGCTAACGGTGCCACATCCACAGTATTAACTAAGGTTTCATGGTTTTCAGTAAGGGAAAATCCAGATTTATTATCAGTACGAATTAACGTGCCACAGTCAGCCTGCTCTATTGAGATAATCGCTTTGCTTTGTTGACGAGCACGTGCTTTGAGCGTTGCTCGACTAACAACATGCTCTAACTCACGCACGTTACCAGGCCAGTTGTATTGCATTAAATGTCTAATGGCCTGCTCAGTTATTTTTAATTGGCTCAATCCTAATTTGCGCTTCGTTTGTTCGACAAAATAGCCAGTAAGCAGTTCAATATCACCAGCTCTTTCATGCAAACTAGGCACTCGAATAGGATAGACACTTAAGCGGTGATAAAGGTCTGCGCGAAATCGCCCTTCTCCCACTTCTTCTTTTAAATCGCGATTGGTCGCTGCGACAATTCGCACATCAACCGCTTCAACATTATCTTGCCCAACCGGCTGAATTTCATTATTTTGAATTGCTCTTAATATTTTACTTTGCGCTGTTAAAGGCAGTTCACCTATTTCATCTAAAAATAAAGTACCGCCATTGGCCAATGAGAATTTACCTGCACGGCTATTATCTGCTCCGGTAAATGCCCCTTTGATATGACCAAACAGTTCGCTTTCAATTAAGTTTTCCGGCAATGCCGCACAATTGACATAAACCATTGGCTGATGTTGACGATGAGACTTTTGGTGCAAGGTACGGGCAACGAGCTCTTTACCAACACCGGTTTCACCATAAATAAGAATATTAAAATCCGAAGCAGCAACAATAGCTAATTCTTGTTTAAGTTGGTTCATGATTGGGCTATCGCCAATCAACTCACCACCATCTCGCTTCCATGCTTGCTCTGTTAACGCAGCAACCACTTGTTGTGAATGATCAGCTTTATTCTCTAGCTGCTCAAGTAAAAATGCGGTATTAAGCGTCGCTGCACTTATGGCTGAGATGACTTCTAAAGTGCGTTCATCAATGTCTTCAAAATCATGCGGCGTTAAACTATCAATGGTTAACAAACCAAGCAGGGTGTCGTCATAATAAAGTGGTAAGCCCATACAAGAATGCACAGGTAAATCCCCTGCTCTGTCAATCAGTAAGCCATCATAGGGATCTGGCAGTGGTGAGTCTGCCGCAAAGCGAATCGCTGATTTTGACTGGCATAATTCAGCAAACCTTGGATGCTCTTCAATATAAAACCGACGTCCTAAGGTATCTCGACTTAAGCCTTGTAATGCAATGGGTTTAAGGACATCCCCGTGATATGACAGTAGCGCGACTGCATCACAGGCAATGGTTTTTCTAACTGTATCCAATAACCTGTCAAACCTATCTTTACTATTTAGGCTCGTCGCCAAGTCTAACGCTAACTCAATCACTGCGGTTGAAGATATTTGTTTCATAGGAAGGCCCGTCACTGAAGTTATTCACACCGAACAAAATAACACGAAAGAGTCTTTATGACTACCAAAACAAAGAGTCTAAATGACTACAAAACCAATCCAACAAGGAGGAAAAACCCATAAACACCTGTAAATAAAGAGAAATTAATGCTTGGCACTTCCTTTGCAATATCAACAAGTAACTAATTAACAGCACGAAGAGCCTAACATGTACTCGCAATTTTCAATCACCAAGCAATTACCTGCCGTTAACAACGCACTTGCCTTTCAAAAGTGTTTAGTCATTGGCAACTACCTTATGTTGACATCATTTTTTATTGTCGTTAGCAGTATTTTTATCACCTTCGCTTTTGACGAAAATTTCACCATATCTGCGCAAGTTGCCGCGCATATTGCCACTATTATTTTTGCTGGCTTACTCAAAATAGGTTATGTCCTTCGCTGCGTAGCCCTACATGGATTTGGTCAAAGGAACTTTTAACATGCTACAAATTCAAGACTCAGAAATATCTCAATTGGAAAATGATCCTCAAGCCAATAGTGCTTTGCGGTACTTAGCGCAGCACCCAGTGCTCGATTTACCATTTAGAAGTTATTTTTTGCTAGCGGTATTTTGCTCTATCTCAGCTTTAGCATTATGGACAGCTTACTTTAATGGTTATTTTAGTTTTGCTGGTAGCGCTATTTCACCACTGACTTGGCATATTCATGAAATGATCTTTGGCTTTGCCGCAACCGTTGCCGTTGGTTTTATTCTTACGGCGGCACAAACGTGGACAGGGCAACCAAGTATTAAAGGTTTACCGGTTTTAGCGTTTATTATCATTTGGCTACTTGTAAGAGTTGCCCTGTTAATTAATTCACCAAGCGCGTTTATGGTCGCCGTTACATTGCAAACACTGTGGTGGCTAGGTTCAATTTTGATGTTTTCGCGCTTAGTGTTGAAGAGTAAAAATCGCCGTAATTACCTTTTTATTCCATTACTTAGCACTTTGATGCTGTTGAATATAGCTTTGTTATCGCTAGATTATTACGGCTTTGCCGATCTGGCACGGCACATTGCCCGAACCTGTGTCTTGATGTTTTGTTTACTCATGGGGATTTTAGGTGGTCGAGTCATACCATTTTTTACCGTCTCTGGCGCTAAAGTTTCTGCAATCACTACGCCAAGCTGGTTAACACCAGTACTAATTAGTGTCTCTATCTTAGGCATTTTAGTCTTTTTTAGTACGGCTTTCATTGAACTTGCTTTTACTCCTGCAACCCTAATGATAGCCGCAGGACTATTACATTTAATGAGACTGAGTTACTGGCGAACATTGGTAACAATAAAGCTGCCTTTACTGTGGTCACTTCACTGCTCTTACTTTGCTCTTGCCATAGGACTGATTTTAGTTGGTTTAAGTTATTTGCCAGTAGGGTTACCTAACGACTTATTATTTTCTGTCAGCTTTGGCGATGCATTGCACTTAATTACTATTGCTGCGATGGGTTTAATGATCTTTGCCATGATGTCGCGAGTGTCTTTAGGTCATACCGGTAGAGCATTAACGCCAAGTAAATTAGTGCCATGGATATTTTACTTAATCGTTATTTCTTCTTTAGCACGTACTTTCTTACCAGCAATACCGCTGCAAAGTAATCATATGCTGCTTAGTTGGAATATTAGCGCGCTGACTTGGTTCATTGCTGCAGCACTTTTCATAAAAATTTACTGGCCAGTTTTAACCAGTAAAAAAATAGCGAAGTCTTTTCATCGTTAGTGAACTAGCCGTAAATAACGATCCAAGCAAACAAGCAAACAGTTCAATCATCAGGAGGTTTGCGCTAATAACGTTAACCGCTCTGTAATCCGCCTTGAGAAAAAGCTCAAGACAAGTTTTTCATTTCAGTTTACTTAAGGAGTAACCATGTTAACTGATCAACATATCGAGATAATAAAAACGACCATTCCGCTACTAGAGAGTGCAGGCCCCGCACTAACAGGCCACTTTTATCAGCGCATGTTCACCCATAATCCTGAACTTCAAGATATTTTCAATATGACAAACCAGCACTCTGGTAGACAGCAAGTGGCGTTGTTCGAAGCTATCGCCGCTTATGCAAAAAATATTGAAAATGTTGCGGTACTCACTAGCGCTGTCGAACGTATTGCACAAAAGCATACGAGTTTTAATATAAAAGCCAATCATTACGCCATTGTTGGTCACCACCTTATTGAAACATTACGCGAGTTAGCCAGTGAAGCTTTTACAAGCGATGTGGAAGAGGCATGGACTGCAGCCTACCAAGTGTTAGCGCAAATATTTATTGACCGAGAAGCGCAACTTTACCAAGAGCGTTCGGCAACAAAGGGAGGTTGGCGTGATGGGAGAACATTCACTTTAGTTGAGAAAGTCGCTGAGTCAGAGCGGGTAAAAAGCTTTGTTTTTGCCCCGGTTGACGGCGAAGCTGTGATTGACTATCAACCAGGTCAATATTTAGGCATTGAAATCAGCGATCCAAATAGCGAGTTTAATGAAATTCGTCAGTACTCATTATCCGACAAAGCCAATGGGGAGAGTTTTCGTATCTCGGTTAAGCGTGAACTTGGTGAAGTAAATGGTAACGTGCCGCAAGGAATAGTTTCGAATTATTTACACGATGAATTGCAAGTGGGTGACGAAGTTAATTTATACGCGCCCGCAGGAGATTTTTTCTTTAACGATAGACAAGCGCCAGTTGTCCTAGTGTCAGCAGGTGTTGGCATTACTCCTATGCAAGCGATGTTAGAGACTCTGAACCAACAAGGTTATAACAAGCCTGTGCAATACTTACATGCCTGTGAAAATAGCAAGCAACATTCCTTTGCTGCTAGAACGACCGAGCTTATTGAGCGTAATAAGTGGCAACAAAGTATTTGGTATCGCACTGAGCATGTCACCACTGAGCATGTTCACTTCGGGCAAATGGATTTATCTGCGGTAGAGCTGCCGGTTGAACAAGGAAACTTTTACTTGTGTGGCCCCATTGCTTTTATGCAGTTTGCTAAGCAACAATTACTTAATTTAGGTGTGGCAAGCGCCAATATTCATTATGAAGTGTTTGGTCCTCATGCTGAACTGTGATGGTTTAAAGACATGATGTTAAATAAAGAAAATCAATAAGGCAGATGCTGCACAACTTGGCTTACTTAAGAGCTAGTAAGCCAATATTTATTGCCAAACGGTCATAAATTTTCTCAACAGCCCCTAAGCTAATGCATACTAAACATTAACTCCTTTATCTAACAGCTCCGCCAAAGGCTTCAGCTTCATGAGGTGAAATACTCTCATCAAAACCATTTTGAGATTGAAGTTTCACATTATCGTTAATTTCCAGAGTAATTTTTCGTAGAAACCCCCTACAAGGAATATTATTCCCAAATATTGACCTAGATCAAAATAAAACTGCAACTAGTCGGCACTTTTAGCGAAAGTAAGCAAAATCGTTCCTGCTAATCCATGAAATAATTTTATTATCAACAGCATCGTTAATTCACCAAGATAATGTCACCTAAATAGTGTCATTTAAAAATAGCAAGAATTAACCAAAAACACTGAGAGTATTTCATGAGTCATTCCCCTAGCACCCCAAGCCAACCATTAAGCTTAATTTACCTAGATGCTAATGCCACAACCCAAGTTTTACCTCAAGCGGCAGCAGCGGCTATTTCTACCATGGAAACACTTTTTGGCAACCCTAGCAGTAGTCATATCAGTGGCATTCAAGCCAAGCAAATTATGGATAAAACCAGAAAGCAGGCAGAACAAGTAACGGGGGCGGGCCAGGGAAAAATAATTTTCACCAGTGGCGCCACTGAGGGAATTCAAACAGCCATCTTATCAGCATTAACCCATGCGAAGAAAAGCTTAGATAGTAATAAAAATTACACCTTACTATACGGCGCTACAGAGCATAAAGCGGTACCAGAATCTCTAAAACACTGGAATGAAATCCTTGAAATAAACGCGACCGTAAAAGCAATCCCTGTAGATAACATGGGACAACTTGATATCGACTTTATTGCCAAAGAAGTGCCTAACGCATTGATGATTTGTACCATGGCGGTAAATAATGAAACCGGCGTTTATCAAGATATAGCCCTGCTAGATAACACCATTCGTGCTAATAACCAAGATGTCGCATGGATGGTTGATTGCGTTCAAGCATTAGGTAAACAGCAGTTAGACTTAAGCAAAACCAGTATTGATTACGCGCCTTTTAGTGGTCATAAACTGTATGCTCCCAAAGGTATTGGCTACATGTACGTACGTGAAAATGCTGCTTTTACCGCATTTATTGCAGGTGGCGGCCAAGAGAGCGGGTTGCGCTCAGGTACTGAAAACTTACCAGGTTTAGCGGCTTTAAGTACTATCTTTAGCATGCTGTTAGGTGAAAGTGAAACTGCGTTCGCACCTGTTGAAACATTGCATTTATTTCGCCAGCAGCTTGTCAATGCACTGACTCAAGCATTCCCAAATATTGTCTTTAATCACCACTTTGAAAACTCAGTGCCAACCACGCTTAATTTTGCACTTCCTGGTTTTAGCTCAAAGGAAATTATGGATCTTTTTGATGCCGCTAATATTCGCGTAAGCTCTGGCTCTGCTTGTAGCTCTAAAGTAACGCGTAGTTTTGTCCTAGATGCCATGGGATTACCTGCTTGGCAAAGTGAATCAGCCATTAGAATGTCATTTGGCCCAGCGATGAGCCAAGAAGAAATAGATAACGCCTGTCAGCGTATTGCCTTTGCTGCACAAGCATTAACCCAAAGTTGTTTAACCTTGGATGAAGTGAATACAAACGCTGAGGTAATCACGGATAAAACAGAGTTAGATGGTTTGATTCAGTTTAAAGTGGGCGGTAGCTGTACTTGGTTATATGTTGATAGCTTAAGTAAATCTGCTGTCATCATAGACCCTTTACCTGAAGTCGCAGAACGTTTGAAAACCTTACTTAATTGTCGTGGCTTAACCTTAGTTGCGGTAATTGACACACATGGCCATGCTGATCATGTTTCTTGTCGGGAGAATATGGAAACAGAACAACTATCTGATCAACAAAGCGACTCGCTGGGTTGGCCCGAAAACACACCATGTCTCACTATTAACGGCATCGTTTATCACTACATCAATATAGGAGATAAGTGGCTATTAAAAGTAACAACACCCGGTCATACCGATGACAGCATCAGTTTATTATTATGCGAGCCCGTAAAAGATTCAACAAAACCTTTGAGCGTTCATTATGCTTTTTGTGGCGATCTCATTCTTATGGGTAGCCTAGGCAGAACAAACTTCCCCTGCAGTAGTGCTACTGCCATGTATGTTAGTTTACAACGACTAAATTCACTTATTGGCCCAGATACTCTTCTGTGTCCAAGCCATGATTATAATAATGAATTTACTACCAGTATTGGCGCAGAGATGTCTGTTAATTCACTTCTGGCACAAGTAATAAATAATGATATATATAGTGATGATTTTGCTCTTCAAAAAGCTAGAATGGATAAAAACATTATTGATGAAGCGGGTAGCGAGATTATGTGCGGCGCCCTGTTACTGTCTCTTATACACATCTCCGAGCCCACGAGACCGTACTAGATCTC
>OLII01000606.1_pt1 | contig 13434 bp, 11 predicted proteins | sample 1609481 | NCBI WGS metagenome assembly OLII01 (sample SAMN05416859, study PRJEB24817) | seawater metagenome | isolation source: Sea water | place: Canada:Atlantic | collected 2013-11
ACGCCATGTCTCCTGATCACATTGCCGCCATTAATGGTGCGTTGGATCAAGCCGAACAAGACAAAGCCGTTGTAATGATTGTGGGTCAGCCAGGCATTTTCTCTGCTGGTTTTGATTTAAAAGTGTTTCAAGCCAATCCAGTTAACGGCGTTGAAATGGTGAAAGCCGGTTCTACTTTGTGTCGTCGTTTGTTGGCATTTCCTACTCCTGTTATTGGTGTGTGTACAGGTCACTCAGTGGCACAGGGTTGCTTTACGCTAATGGCATGTGACTACCGTGTTGGGGTCGATGGACCTTTCCAGTTAGGCTTAAACGAAGTACAAATTGGTATGACCATGCACCATTTCGGTATTGAATTACCGCGCGCTCGTTTAACGCCTTCTTACTTCCAGCGCTCTGTAAACAATGCGCAAATGTATTCGCCAGCCGAAGCTGTTGAAGGTGGCTTCTTAGATAAAATCGTGCCTGCTGAGGACTTAATGAAAACCGCAATGGCCGAAGCACAACGCTTGGCGGGCTTAAATTTGCACGCTCATAAAGCCACCAAATTAAAAATGCGTGAAGGTTTATTGCAAATTCTTGATGAAGCCATAGCAAAAGATTACAAAGAGCAAATGGCTGCTTTAGGTAAGTAATGACAAAAACGTAAATTTCATTTCAAGAGTTTTCTTGAGGTGACTTAAAGCCCGCGAATTGCGGGCTTTTTATTCCATATTAATTGGCCATTCCTACCTCTTTCCCACCCCTTGTGAACCCATTTACATATCTAAGCTTGTTTGTTCGAGAAACCTAGCTTGCGGTAAAAATATCAGCAATAATCCAAGGCTATTTTATTAGGGAGTTGTTCATTGTGAATGAACTTAATTTGTCAAAGAGCGCTGCAGAATACGTCCAAACATCTATAAAAGATGGTGTGCTCACCATCATGATGAACAAGCCTAAGAAATTAAATGGCTGGACGGCCGAAATGATGGACGCTTTTAAAGAGGCGCTTGGGCAAGCCGTTACTAATGAAGCAACCAAAGCGGTAATCTTTACCGGTAGTGGTCATTACTTTTCAGCTGGGGTTAATTTTGGTGGTACCTTAAAGCCCATGCACCCTAAAAAATTGCACAAAATGATTGTGGACCATAATCAGCAATTATTTGAAGTATTTTTACATTTCCCTAAACCCATACTGGTGGCCATGAATGGCCCAGCCATTGGTGCCAGTGTCACTTCATCTACCTTGTGTAATGGCATCATTGCTTCAGACAACGCCACCTTCTCCACGCCTTTTGCGGCGCTAGGCATTACACCTGAAGGCTGTTCTAGCATTCATTTCCCTCGTTTAATGGGCGAACAAGGTGCGCAACGCATGTTAGGTTCTGAAGGGTGGAAACCTACAGCAGCTCAAGCCCTTGAGGCTGGCCTTGTACAATGGGTAGTACCTAATGATCAATTACAACAAGACGCGCAACGTATCGCCCTTGATTGGATTGCAACAGGGCAGGGTCGTGCTTTTCTGGGGGGAAGTGAGCTTACCGAATTAGAAAATGCTAATAAGCGTGAATCAAAAGAGTTAGCCGACGCATTCTTAGGGGCTGATTTTTTACGGGAACAGTTTAAGTTTTTATGGGGTAAGAAAAAACGTGGGCCATCGTTGGTGTTTTTAACGTTATTAATGTTAAGGCCTTTGTGGAAGCATCTTGCTTAGTAAGCTGTTGAAAAACTAATTCATTTGCTCTGGCGGTGTTTAAATTTGACTCAAAGTGCTCATTTATAATTATAAACACCGCTTTTTTTTACTTAGGCTAGTGCAGTGCTAAACAGCGTCTGTGAGATCACCGCCATAAGCATTTTTCATCAGCCTGCTTGCAAGCTCGCTTTTCAAGATCAGAGAATATGAAAGCTATTGGCAAAGACTCTGGCCTTACTTTAATGTTGAATGATACAAAGGATAAAAATAAGCACAGCCAATACCTAGCAGTTGTGTGAATTTGGAAAAAAGTGTCATTAAAAATATGACCACAAGGATGAATATGTACCATAAAGAAATTCACCAATATCTCGTCAATCTTGGCAGCCCTAAAATTGCCGAGCATTCCCAACGATTTTTCAAAACTGGCCCAGGTGAATATGGTGAAGGGGATGTTTTTCTTGGCATACGCATGCCAGTCATTCGTGTCACCATCAAGCAATTTAAAGAAGCGAATTTAAAAACCGCCCAGTGCTTGCTGAAATCTCAATACCACGAAATTCGCATATTTGCTTTATTGTTAATGGTGACGTTGTTTAAAAAATCCTCCCCTAATGAACAAGCGTATATTTTTAAGGTGTATTTGGCCAACACTCAATATATTAATAATTGGGATCTGGTGGACTGCTCGGCCCATTATATCGTGGGCCAACACCTGCTTAACGAAGGATTAACTGATAATAAAATGTTTAAAAAGGGTCTGGGTGTTTTATACAAACTGGTGAAGTCCCAGTCACTGTGGGAGCGCCGTATTGCTGTACTGGCCAGCTTTCAATTTATTCGAGCCCATGAATTTGAACTCTCTTTAGATATCTATGAAGCCTTATTAAAAGACCCTGAAGACTTGATTCATAAAGCAGTGGGCTGGATGCTACGTGAATTAGGTAAACGTGATAGGGCGTTGCTTGAAACATTTTTAAATAAACATGTAAGCCATATGCCTCGTACCATGCTGCGTTATGCCATAGAAAAATTAAGTAAAGAAGAGCGTCAATATTATTTGAACTATAAGGGTTAATAACCTTTCGATTAATGTCTAGGGTAAGCCTAATTCAACAGAATTGATCAGTAAAACGCCTTAAGAGTCTCTGATTTCAAATACCTTTTCAGCTTTATAAAGTGGCTAGATTCATGAACTATATGTGCTATGATCTCTATTTGTATCGATCAGTACAATATGCTGACTAGCCTGCACAAGGATTTAAAATATGAGTCAAAACGAACACTTTCGCCATTTGGAAAGCATGTATGCGGCAGCCCCAATTAATGAATTTTATTTGCCTACAATGACCGTCACCGAAGGAGAAGCAGTCATTGAAATTAACGCTTCTAAAAAGCATCAGCATTCAGGGGGCGGCGTACATGGCTCGGTGTATTTTAAAATGCTAGATGATGCGGCTTTTTTTGCAGCAAACTCTCTGGAAGAAGAGGTGTTTGTCTTAACCACCAGTTTTACCACCTACATTACTCGCCCTGTTGCAGACGGAAAGATGCGTGCAGTGGGCAAAATGGTGAATAAAAACAAAAGCCAGTTTATTGCTGAAGCCATTGTCTATGATGAGCAAGACCGAGAGATTGGTCGGGGTAATGGGATTTTTGTACGTAGTAAATTATTGCTAACTGATGCCACAGGTTATGAAAAAATTAAGTAATTATTCCACTAAACTCTCTCTATTTCGTTTGCATGCACTTAGCGCTATTAAATAGAAGAGCAGGTGAATAGGAAGTCAGGTGAATAGGAAGTCAGATGATCATTCATATAAATAAATCTATCTGAATGATCTTGGTTTTAGGTTATGTTTATTTATAGAAAGCCATCAATAGGCAACGCCCACTTTGCTTTGGTTGTCTCGCTCTAACGCTTTGCAAATCCAATTGCCAATATTAATGACTTCATCCAAATTAATATTGGTTTTTATGTTCATGCCATTTAGCATAAACAAAACATCTTCCGTGGCAATGTTACCACTTGCACCCTTAGCATATGGGCAGCCCCCTAAGCCTGCCACTGCACTGTCTATTTTATTAATGCCCAACTCTAAACTGGCATAAATATTAGTGAGCGCTTGACCATAGGTATTATGACAATGCACAGCCAGTTTATCACTGGGCACTTTTTTCATTACTTCATTAAGCATATTTTTAAATTTGATGGGTGTGCCAACTCCTATGGTGTCACCAAGGGAAATTTCATAACAGCCCATCTCATATAAGTAACTGGCCACTTCTGCCACTTTTTTTGGATCAATATCCCCTTCATAAGGGCAGCCTATGACGGTAGAAACATAGCCGCGCACCGGCATATTAACTTTTTTGGCTTGAGTCATAATAGCGTCAAAGCGTTGTAAGCTTTCTTCAATGGAGCAATTAATGTTTTTTTGCGTGAAGCTTTCACTGGCTGCACTGAAAATGGCCACTTCATCGGCGCCATGTTTAATAGCCCCTTCAAGCCCTTTTAAATTAGGGGTGAGGGCAGCATACTTAGCACCACTTTGTTGTTTGACAGAGCTGGCATTGAGTTTATCTAACACCAGATCGGTGCCGGCCATTTGTGGCACCCATTTTGGTGATACAAAGCTGCCCGCTTCAATTTTTTGTATACCAGCTTTTGCTAAGCGTTCAATTAATTCAACGCGAAGTTGTGTAGATAAAATATTCTTTTCATTTTGTAAGCCGTCTCTGGGACCCACTTCAATGATTTCAACCTGTTTTGGTAATGTCATGTTAATAATTCAACCGTTAGTAATCCAAGAATTGGCTTTATGAATTTAATTTAGTTAGCGCTCTATGATTAATATCATGAAGCCTTTAACAACTAGGCTTCTTCCATTTCAAGTAGCAAAGCCCCTTCATCGACTAAATCTCCCACCTTAAAGCTGATTTCTTTCACTGTACCGTCTTCAGGTGCTTTGATGGCGTGCTCCATTTTCATAGCTTCCATGATCATGAGTACATCTCCAGCCTTAACGAATTGACCTGCCTGGCTATCCACTTGAATAATGGTGCCATTCATGGGGGCTTTTAAGCTGCCTTGTTGTTCATCTAACTGATTAAAGTCTTGGCGGTTAAATTCAAATTGACTCTCGCCATCGGCATCGTAAACCCAGAGCTTATGTTCATGGCGAATAACTCGTGCACTGTGCCAGCTAACGCAGGCATTACCTGATAAATTATCAGAGGGGCTAATTTCATATTGTACTTGGCCATTTTCTAGTCTGGCTGTTATTGCATATGCCTGCTTTTGTAATAAAACATTCCAACTATTTTTACTGACAGTGTCTACAGAAACAGAAAACGCTTCACCATTTTTTAAGTTAAAGTTGAGTATTTCAGTGGCCGCTTGATTCAAGCGAAAAGCCGATAAATTATGCCAAGGGCTGCTTTTGTCATCACTAGCAAGGTTTTGCTCCTTGCCTTGACTGGTGCGAGTGAGCATGTGGTGAGAAATAGCCGCGAATAAGTGATGCTGTTTCACATCCTGAGTGGTTAAGAGCAGCTCGCTAAACTCTTCAATAAATTGTGTGCTCACATTACCTTGCTGAAACGCTGCTACGTTTACCACTTTTCGTAAAAAGGAAAGGTTGGTGGTGACTCCTGCAATTTGGTATTCCTGTAGTGCTTGTTTTAATGTGCTTAAACATTGTTGGCGGTCTTCACCCCAAACGATTAATTTACTGATCATAGGGTCGTAATAAGGGCTCACTGAGTCCCCTTGTTTTACGCCGGTATCTAAGCGCACTTTTCCTTCCACTAATGTGGGTAACGCTACGAAGTCGAGGGTACCTGTGGTGGGTAAGAATTCGTTATCTGGGTCTTCGGCGTATATACGTACTTCCATGCTATGGCCATTAATGGAAAGTTGATTCTGACTTAGGGGTAGGACTTCTCCTTGTGCCACTTTTAATTGCCAAACCACAAGATCAAGACCGGTAATCATTTCAGTTACGGGGTGCTCTACCTGTAGGCGCGTATTCATTTCCATGAAATAAAATGTGCCTGAGCCATTTGAGCTTTCTTCATACAGAAACTCTACGGTACCTGCCCCTTGATAGTTAATGGCTTTAGCGGCCTGAATAGCCGCTTCACCCATGGCGGTGCGGTCTGCTTCATTAAACTGTGGAGCTGGGGCTTCTTCCACTACTTTTTGATGGCGGCGTTGAATAGAACAGTCACGTTCAAATAAATAAACGCCATTGCCTTGTTGATCCATGAAAACTTGAATTTCAACGTGGCGAGGGCGTGTGATGTATTTTTCAACCAATAATTTATCATCACCAAAACTATTTAAGCCTTCCCGCTTACTGGCACTGATGCCGGCTGCGATTTGTGATTCATTTTCCACCACTCGCATGCCTTTGCCTCCACCACCGGCGCTGGCTTTAATTAATACTGGAAATCCAATATTTTTAATTTGCTCACTTAAAAAAGCTTCATCCTGGTTATCTCCGTGATATCCGGGCACTAGTGGCACATTGGCTTTTTCCATTAACGTTTTAGATTCACTTTTTGAACCCATGGCTTTTATGGCGGAAACCGGAGGGCCCACCCAAATAATGCCTGCCTCTTGTATGGCTTGAGCGAAGCCGGCGTTTTCAGATAAAAATCCGTACCCTGGATGAATGGCATGGGCTTTTGCATCTTTGGCCACTTGTAAAATCTTTTCCACTTGCAGGTAACTTTCTTTGGCAGGGCTTGCGCCAATGTACCAAGCTTCGTTAGCTTGTTTGACGTGCATGGCATTTTTATCGGCATTGCTATAAAGGGCAATACAATGAATGCCTATTTTTTGGGCGCTTTGCATAATGCGAATGGCAATTTCGCCACGATTGGCAATTAAAAGGCGAGTAATCCTTTTACTAGACGGCTTGAGGGGAGTGTTATTATTTGTCATGTTATTTTTCACCTTTATCTTTAGGCGCAAGCCTTGAATTGGCCCAGTTAGGTTTTCTTTTTTCTAAAAAAGAGCCTAGCCCTTCTTGGCCTTCTTCACTCACCCGAATAGCAGCAATAAGGTTAACCGTGTAATCGCGCATATCTTGGTTAATGTCACCACGGCTCACCTCTTTAATGAGTTGTTTTGTTTTATGCATGGCTTGTGGACTGTTTTTCAATAACGCTTGAATAAAGTCATCGGCCATTTTGGTCAGTTCATTTTCATCTTGGGCCACTTCGTGTACGAGATTAAGCTGGGCAGCTTTGTGGGCATCAAAACTTTCGGCGGTTAGGAAATAACGGCGCGCGGCACGCTCTCCCATGGCAGATACCACAAACGGACTAATGACCGCTGGGCTTAACCCAATTTTTACTTCGCTTAAACAAAAACGGCTACGTGTTGTGGCAATGGCCATATCACAGCAGGCTACCAATCCTACGGCGCCACCATAAGCGGCACCATTTACTAAGGCGATGGTGGGCTTGTTTAGCGCACTTAATTTGTGCATTAATTCACTAAGATTATGCGCGTCATGACGATTTTCTTGTTCTGTAAGAGTGGCCATGCGCTTCATCCAATTTAAATCGGCCCCTGCACTAAAGTGTTTACCATTACTGGTTAATACCACCACCCGTATGTCGTCATTTTTTTCTATTTCATTTAATACGCTAACTATTTTTGCAATTAAAATATCGTCAAAGGCATTATGTACATCGGGGCGGTTTAAAATCAGACGAGCCACGCCCGAATTTATTTCAACCAGTAAATTCTCTTGTGTCATCTCTTTGGAAGTTTTCATCATTACATCCTAAAAATGCCAAATTTAGTTTCTTGCTGAGGTGCATTTAATGATGCACTGATGGCAAGGCCCAAGATTTCACGTGATTGCGCAGGATCAATGACACCGTCATCCCATAGTCGTGCCGACGCGTAATAAGGATGACCTTCTTTTTCGTATTTTTCTAACAGGGGCGCTTTGAACTTTTCTTGTTCTTCCTCTGTAAAGCTTTCACCGCGCTTTTCTTTTGCCCCTTTGGTAATCAATGACATAACGCCAGCGGCTTGTTCGCCGCCCATGACACTAATACGAGCATTTGGCCACATCCACATAAAGTTTGGATCATACGCTCGCCCACACATACCGTAATTACCCGCACCAAAACTGCCACCAAATACCATGGTGAACTTAGGAACCTTGGCACAAGCCACAGCATTCACCATTTTGGCCCCGTGTTTGGCAATGCCCTCTTGTTCGTATTTAGAGCCCACCATGAAACCGGTTATATTTTGTAAAAAAATAAGGGGAATATGGCGCTGACAACATAGCTCAATAAAGTTGGCGCCCTTTTGAGCGCTTTCTGAAAATAAAATACCATTGTTGGCAACGATGCCCACTGGGTAACCATAAATGCGAGCAAAGCCAGTCACTAAGGTGGTGCCAAAGCGGGCTTTGTATTCGTCAAAATCGCTGCCATCTACAATGCGGGCAATGACTTCGCGGGCATCCATGGGTTTCTTTAAATCTTGAGGAATAATGCCATACAGCTCTTTGGCATCGTAAAGAGGGGCAATGACTTCGCGCACATCTAATTGAGTTTGCTTTTGCCAGTTTAATCGGTCGATGGATTGGCGAGCCAGTTGCAGTGCGTGTTCATCATTTTCAGCTAGGTGATCCACCACACCACTGGTGGAAGTATGCATATCACCGCCCCCAAGAGTTTGCGCGTCCACCACTTCACCTGTGGCCATTTGAACAAGCGGAGGACCTGCTAAAAAGATCGTGCCTTGTTCTTTTACAATAATGGATTCGTCGGCCATGGCGGGTACATAGGCGCCCCCTGCTGTACAGCTGCCCATGACCACAGCAATTTGCGGAATGCCCATGGCTGACATATTGGCTTGATTAAAAAAGATTCGTCCAAAGTGATCTTTGTCGGGGAATACTTCATCTTGGCGGGGTAGGTTAGCGCCACCGCTGTCTACTAAATAAATACAAGGCAGATAATTTTTTTGGGCAATTTCTTGGGCACGCAAATGTTTTTTAACCGTAAGTGGGTAGTAAGACCCTCCTTTAACGGTGGCATCGTTTGCCACGATCATACATTCTACGCCACTGACTTTACCAATGCCTGCCACTACGCCTGCACACGGAACGTGGTCGTCATACACTTCATGGGCGGCCAGTTGGCCCACTTCTAAAAAAGGTGAGCCTTCATCGATAAGTTGCGCAATGCGTTCACGGGGTAATAGTTTCCCACGACTTTTATGGCGTGCTTGAGAGGCTTCTCCGCCTCCTAAAGAAATGCTTTGTACGAGTTCTTGTAAGTCCGTCACCAAGTCTAAATTAAAGGCAATATTGTCTTTAAAGTCGCTTGCGTGGGGATTTATTTTTGAATGTATAACTGGCATTGGGCACCCTTAATTTTAAAGCTGATATTAACTTTTTAATTCTTTAACTTTTAACATGAGCTTTAAACGAAATTTTATATGTGAGAGGGGATATTACCTCTCACAAGTTTTACCGATTTTTAAATACAGCAATGACCAACTACTTTGACTCGTTAAATATTTCACGGCCAATCAACATTCTTCTTACTTCTGACGTACCTGCGCCAATTTCATAAAGTTTGGCATCGCGCAGTAAACGGCCACAGGCAAAATCATTAATGTAGCCATTGCCCCCTAAAATCTGAATGGCGTCTAATGCCATTTGGGTGGCTTTCTCTGCACAATATAAAATAACACCAGCCGCGTCTTTACGTGTGGTTTCACCGCGATCACATGCAGCTGCCACGGCATAAAGGTAAGATTTACAGGCATTCATGGTGCTGTACATGTCAGCTACCTTGCCTTGAATAAGTTGAAACTCTCCAATGCTTTTTCCAAATTGTTGGCGGTCATGAATGTAGGGTACGACCAAATCCATACAGGCTTGCATGATGCCGGTGGGGCCACCGCTTAGCACGACTCGTTCATAGTCCAAACCGCTCATTAATACTTTAACGCCCTGGTTTAATCCGCCCATGATATTTTCTTCAGGTACTTCGCAGTTATCAAAAATTAATTCACAAGTGTTAGAGCCACGCATGCCTAATTTGTCGAGCTTTTGGCCACGGCTAAATCCTGGAGAGTTACGCTCTACAATAAAGGCCGTGATGCCATGAGCGCCTTTTTCAAAATCGGTTTTGGCGTAAATAACATATACATCGGCATCTGGGCCATTGGTGATCCACATTTTTCCACCGTTTAAAATGTACTTGTCGCCTTTTTTATCGGCACGCAATTTCATGCTGACTACGTCGGACCCTGCATTGGGTTCGCTCATGGCAAGGGCGCCTATGTGTTCTCCACTTAATAACTTAGGTAGGTACTTGGCTTTTTGTGTTGCGTTGGCATTTTTAGTGAGCTGGTTAATACAAAGATTAGAAAAAGCCCCGTAACTTAAGCCAATGGATGCAGACGCGCGGCTAATTTCTTCCATGGCTACCACATGGGCTAAGTAACCCATGTTAATGCCACCGTATTGTTCTTCGGCGGTAACACCTAATAGACCCATGTCGCCAAATTTTTTCCAAAGATCATTTGGAAATGCATTCTCTACATCAGTTTGTTGGGCTATGGGGGCAATTTCGCGGCTGGCAAATTCATTCACCTGCGCACGCAACATATCGATGGTTTCCCCTAGACCAAAATTAAATTCGTTATAAATGCTTTTCATGATCATTCCTTATTTTTATTTTGAATCGTCTTTTAAATAGTGATTGGTTTAATATTTAGGTTTTTTGCATGGCTTGGCGCACTTGGTCTTCGTGTTCGTCTAGTTCAAGCATCATGACTTGAATGTCGTTTAATTGGTGCTGAAGACGCTCACGACTTTCTTGCACTCTTTCTAAAACTTTTTGATATTGCGCCTGATTATTTTGCGCCGGGTTATACATTTGAATGAGTTCGCGACTTTCTGCCAATGACCAGCCTAAACGCTTGCCACGCAAAATGAGTTTTAAAGTGGTGTAGTCCCGTGGACTATATAGACGTTTCTGGCCAACACGCTCAGGGCTAAGTAGGCCCTCACTTTCGTAAAACCGTATGGTGCGAGTAGTAATATCAAAGCGCTGAGCGAGATCACTGATGGTGTAAATTGTGTCATTTTTAGTCATGGTGACAGTGTAGATTTAAGTTTACGTTAACGTCAACGTAAATATTTCGTTATTTGTCCTATTCACACAGTTTATGCATCATTGTAAAGGGAAAATTGAGAACAATTGGTGCATGATGGAAATTGCTTATGCACAAAAATAAATCATTCTAAATTGCAGTGACTAAATATCGACCTATTGGCAAGATTGATCTGTTGACTTGTCTAAGTGTTTGAATTTATTAGAAAATATGAGCTGTTCAAAAAAAAATCAATTTAACAACAAGTGAGATTCCATGGGCTTTTGCGGGCTTTGCTAACGAGTTATCCTCAAAGTTATCCACAATATTTGTGCGTAACCTGAAGCAGCTCAGGTTTCATGGGGATTACACCCATACAGGTGTTTAAAAAAAGCAGATTTTTTTGGGTTTTAGGGTTATTAGCATAATGGCCAGCGAAAATGGTTGATGCGGTTATTGGCCAAATACACCATAGACGTTTTAATGAAATAGAGCGTAAACGTCATCAAACTACGAGTAATCTATGCACGAATATTTAACCAGTACCGAATACTTTAATTTCGAGCATGAGGCGGTTCAGGCATTCAGTGCAAAACTTATAAAAGAGGGCATGAGCGATATAGAAAAGGCTGTGGCACTTTATTACGGGGTTAGAGATGGCATTCGCTACAACCCGTATGTATTTACCCCTGCTAAGGAAAGTTTCACCGCAGCCCATTGCTTGGGTGAAGGGCAGTCATATTGCATTCCTAAAGCTATATTGTTGGCGGCTCTTGCCCGCCTAAATGGCATTCCTTCACGTATAGGCTTAGCCGATGTGAAAAATCATTTATCAAGCCCAGGCCTAATTGAATGGTTGAAAAGCGACGTATTTGTGATGCATGGCTACACCGAAATGTATTTACAGGGCAAGTGGGTGAAAGCCACGCCGGCTTTCGACAACAAGCTATGTGCGCAAATGAAGGTGTTACCGTTGGAGTTTAATGGCTTAGAGGATTCAATTTTTCATGAACACAATGGCGAAGGTGAGCGCCACATGGAATATTTAGCTGACCATGGCCAATTTAGTGAAGTGCCGTTTGAATTGATTGTGGGGTATATCGCCAATGCTTACCCACATTTGGCCGAACATTATCAAGAACGACACGGCCATAGCTTAGAAGCAGATTTAGACTAGGGGCTCTTGCCAATTAAAGGCAGTAAATAATTCCTTCATGGCCCCTTCTAATGGCGCCGTGATGGTAAGGGGCTGCTGAGTTATTGGATGTATAAAACTTAAGCTTCTGGCGTGCAGTAATAAACGGTGTGCATTAAGTTCGCTGGCAAAGTAGCGGTTGTAATTTCCCTTGCCATAGCGGGCGTCACCAATAATGGGGTGACTTAAGTGTTTTAGGTGACGGCGAATTTGGTGGGTACGCCCTTGCTGAGGGGTGGCTTGAATCCAGCTAAAGCGACTTTTGGGGTAGCGGTCTATTTCAGCATCAATTTCTACGGTGGCCATGGGAGAAAATTCGGTTTGAGCCTCTTGTTCTGTGCCCACATCTTGCCCATAGTCGGCCATGCCTTTTAAGGGGTGATCTAACAATACTGGCTCTTTAAGCCAGCCACGAACCACCGCCCAATAATCTTTTTTAGCATCCCCCCAGTTTTCTTGTACTTGCCTGGCCAGGTCACCACTAAAGGCAAACAACAAGACACCTGATGTGGGTCGGTCGAGCCGGTGAACCGGAAACACAAACTCTCCCACTTGGTCGCGCACCATTTGTAATGCGAACTCTTTTGCATCTTTCGCTACCCAGCTTTTGTGCACTAGCAAGCCGCTGGGCTTGTTAACCGCCACTAGATAGTCGTCTTGGTAAAGTATGATAAGAGGTTCAATCATGAGGGGTTTTGGAAGTTATAAAAATGTCATTGTAACAAACAATGGCCAATGAGGGCCGACAATTTACTGATTTAAGGTAGCCCGTGTAAATCACCTTGGTGTTCTTTAAAGATTCATCCAACCACAATAATTCTGCAATATGATTCCTTTAGTTTGCTAGACCCTACATTCAAACTAAAGGATAAAAAATGACCACTTTGTTTAAAACGCTTGGGGTTTATGCGCTTTGTATGGGATTGCTTGCGTGTAATTTAGAAGACAGCAGTGACTCCAGTGATAACCAATTAAGCGAGCGTAAAGTAAATGCAGTAACAAACGTTCAGGTGGGGCCTAGGCCTTACTTTTTAGTGGATGACTTGCCCTTGGGCAATTTAAAAACTCAGCTAGAAAATTGTGGTGACGGGCCTTTTAGTCAAACAGATTTTTCCATCGGCCATCGTGGTGCTGCCATGCAATTTCCTGAGCACACCAAAGAGTCTTATATGGCAGCGGCGCGCTTAGGGGCTGGCATTATTGAATGCGATGTGACTTTTACTGCCGATAAAGAATTGGTGTGCCGCCATTCTCAGTGTGACTTACACACCACCACGAATATTCTGGCCACGTCGTTGGCCGACAGTTGCAGTGAGCCTTTTGTTGGGGCATCAAACGGCAATCTTGCCAGTGCCAAGTGTTGCACCAGTGATATTACCTTGGCTGAATTTAAAACCTTAAAAGGCAAGATGG
>OLII01000608.1_pt1 | contig 13427 bp, 3 predicted proteins | sample 1609481 | NCBI WGS metagenome assembly OLII01 (sample SAMN05416859, study PRJEB24817) | seawater metagenome | isolation source: Sea water | place: Canada:Atlantic | collected 2013-11
ACAGAGTAGATCGTCGGCAGCGTCAGATGTGTATAAGAGACAGGATTTCTATTTACTAATTTATCATGATTTAGTTATTCTACTATTGATTTTAATATACTTATGGAAAAATACATAAAAAACGAGGTAAAACCAAAAACTTCTTGGAGGCACCACCAAAACTCACTCTTTTTAGAGTGGTTTTTTTGTATGCAAAAAACTAAAAAATACACCTCTAAAATCGCTCCTGTCTTGACTGGAGTTCTATGAATCTTCTCGTGTAGATTACACGAATTGTTTTATCAATATTTCATACTTCCAAGAATCAAGAGCCATCAAATCGGATTTTGATATTTTTTCTTTCGAGCCCCCCTTTTCACCTGCTTATGAACAAGCTAGTTTAGAAGCACTGATTTTCCCGATAAATTCTTCATAAACAGAATTCTACCTGTTCATTTTTACCTTAGTAATCTCAGCAAGATCTTCAAAGCAGCTCACAAATTCGTTTTCATTGAACTCAAAAACACCCCAATCATTGACATTTCCAATCATTGATACTTTTAGTGCGAAACCTCGTATACATTCTTTATAGCACATTGCAGCATACCAATCAACCGAATGATATCAGACGCTAACACAAGATTTTTTTGTATCTTTCAGCGATTGCTATGTTTTTATAAAAACGAAACATATGAGAAAAATAACTATTTTACTTACTATTTTGTGTAGTATTCAATCACATGCTCAAAGCAATTCTTCTTGTTTTAGTATTGAGCCTAATCAAGTAATAGAAGTCCCAGAAAATGCTCAGGTTGGAGATACCATAGCTACCATTCAATATTGCTCTTCAGGTGAATGGAAAAAATTAGAAGCAGAATTTTTTAGCACACTTGCATTAAAAGAAAACGGTCAATTGTATAGTTGGGGAATCAACTCAGATGGAGGAAAATGGCCACCAATAACTGCGAATAATGATCCTTATCAAGCAATCATTTTTGATCCACACCTCGTAAAAGACCCTTTAGACAATAGTCAAGATTTTTTGTTAGATGATATCGCTGCTTCCATCTACATCGCTTTTGGTATAAAATCTGAAGATAAATCTTTATGGAGTTGGGGAAGAGACCAAGATGGACAACTGGGAATTGGAGAAAACCCCAATGCAGTGTATCCAAATTATGTAGAATACAGAACACCTCAATTAGTAAACGACTCAAATACTTGGAAAACAGTATCTGCAGGTAGTTTTCACGGAAATGCCATAGACACAGAAGGAAGACTTTGGGGCTGGGGTTATGCTGATAACAATTTTGATCAAAGTGGTTTTAATACCACACAATATACACCAGCACAAGTGGGTACAGACACTGATTGGGAGGTTGTATCTTGTGGCTATCAAAACACTTACTTAATCAAAGAAGACGGAACCCTGTGGGTGATGGGTAAGGATTTCAAAGGAAGTTCTGGTCTCGGTGAGAATCCTACAGAAGATGGTATTGTACAAATAGGAACTGATACAGACTGGAGTCATGTAAGTGCATATTCTGTGAGTTCAATTGCTATTAAAGACAATGGCCAAGTATATGTTTGGGGTAGAAATGACGCGGGTCAACTAGGGTTCAACCCAGATGCTACGCCAAAGGTCCTTACCCCTACTCAAATTCCTGGAACAGAAAACATTCAGTTTCTTTATGCTGATATTGGGAGAAAACATGGCCTGGCTTCAGATATTGATGGCAACTATTATGGATGGGGAGAAAACTTAAGCGGACAACTCGGGAACGGAGAAATTGAAACCTATGAGGAGTTTCAACGCATTGATACTGGTGAAATAAAAGTTGCGTTTGTTAGCGCTGCTGGAAGAACTTCTGGTTTTATAACAGAAGGAGGTTCGATGCGAATGTTTGGCTCTAATGATACTGGCCAGCTCGGCTATGGTGAAGACGCCATTACCAATCCTAATGCTCCTGTTGAGGTTCAGATAGGTACAGAACTTGAAAACGCCACAATTGTTAAATACAACTCTTCAGCTATAGCGCAAGGAGTTTTAACTGACACAGGGCAACTTTGGGTGTGGGGAGATAATGAATTTGGAAGACTAGGAGTTGGACATGCTGATAGGATTGAAGAAAACTACTACCCTAATAGAATTGGTGAGACGACAGATATTTGGACAGATTTCTCTCATTCTGGTGAAAATTTATATGCTGTTAAAAACAATACATTATATGCAGCAGGTCAAAATGACAACTATAACATCGGGCTGGGTCTTTTAAATACACAAACAAAAGTATCAATGACAGAAATACCTGGTGTGAATATGTCAGAAATTGAGTCGTGGCAAAGTTCTTATGCTGGTTTTATATCTATTAAGAAGAACGGTGAACTATGGGGCTTTGGAGGAAATTGGCAAGGACAATTGGCCAGAAGCCCTAATACTCAAATAAAAAACACAATGAATATCATGGATACAAACAATGATGGTGCTGGCGGAATTCATAGTGTAGACAACATCAGTGAATCCAATTCATTAAGAATCGAAGGGACTTATCAAACAGGTGAGTTTACAACAAATGGTCAAGGGAATAATGCTACTTTTTTAATAAACATAAATGAGGCTGGTGAAGCATCCGTAAGTATTCAAGAAGGTGGTAACTCATTTATAGAAGATGAGCTAATCACCATCTCAAACACTGAACTTGGTGACACCAGAAATAGAAGCCTCTTAGCGAATGGAGACTTTGAAAACGGAAGTGACTCTTGGATTATTGGAACAAATGACACTACAAACGCACCTGTGGTTACGGATGCGAATAACACCTACTATTCTTTTAATGTATTAGAAGCAGGAAACGTATGGGATGTTAATGTGAGTCAAAAAACTGAAATCATAAACGGAGATACATACACGCTAACTTTTGATGCTTGGTCCAATACAAATAGGAATATTGTTGCAGGAGTAGGCTTGAGTACTGCACCCTTTGATACTGTGAAAGAAACGGTAGCGCTGACAACAGAAAGAAAAACATATATCCTAACACTTGAGGCAACATTTGGAGACTCAAATGCGAGAGTTTTGTTTGATTTAGGAGGTGAAATAGGTGAAGTAAACATAGACGATGTGACTTTAATCAATGCGAATGTAGCCCCTAACTTAACATTTCAAGTGGATGTTTTTGGAGACAACGCAGGAACTGTTAATATTCCTAATTTCCAAAAATTAAACAACGATACCGATTGGCATAAAATTTATGACACCAAAGAGACCACCATATTGATTGCAGAAAAGACCGATGGCAGCATTTGGTTTGCGGGAGGTAATAATATTGGAGATGAAACTGAATTGTATGATATCCTCGGGATTAATGGGTACAATAACGATGGTTTGGTTGAAATATTCCCAGCAGGAAATGATTGGAATACTTTTTCAAGCTCTCAAGGAACAGTGATAGGTATTAAAGATGACGGGACGATGTGGAGTTTTGGACAAAATCCATCTGGCTTAGCCGGAGTAGGTAGCAATGAGTATTGGATCAATGAAATCACTCAAATTGGTTCAGATTCAGACTGGAAACACATCAATTTGAATGGCCCGGCAGCCCTAGCGATAAAGACAGACAACTCGCTATGGAGCTGGGGCAACGGATGGACAGGACAATTAGGAAATGGAACTTTTGGTGTCTCGAACCAACCCGTACCTGTATCGGGTGATATCCAATGGGAAACCACTGGTGGAGGATGGCTTTTTCAGACGGCAGTCGCAACAAACGGAACCATTTACGGTTGGGGTTACAACAGACTAGGTGGTTTGGGTGGTCTTGGAGAAGTGTCTTCAGAATACCTAGATTGGACAACAGATGCATCTATAATAGCCGGCGCTTTTTCTTTTAGTGATGTAGGCTATGTAATTATTCAAGATACAGCTGCAATAGATTATGAAACTCTCAACGATACTCAAGATAAAAATAAAAACTTCACAACAAATGTACCCATAGAAATTACAATCCCTATGACCATGTCTGATGGTATCAACACTTCTGATCCTCAAGATGTAATTTTTAAAATCATGAATGTTAATGAAGCTCCAACAGACATCCTACTCTCAGAAATTACATTTAAAGAAGACAACAGTATTGGTTTAGAAGTTTCAGAAATTAATGTCGTAGACCCAGATACAAACGACACGCATGTTTTACAAATAGACACTCAATATGGAGATTATGAAAAATTTGAAATTGTAAATAATAAGCTTACACTATCCAAAAGTATCTCTTTTCATGAATTTCAAACTTTAAACGTAAAAATTGTTGCAGAAGATGCAGGCGAATTGTCATTTTCAAAAGAATTCACCATCAATGTTGTAGATATGAATGACCCTCCAGTTGCAGTGAACGATGACTTTGTAATTTTAGAAGACGCTGAACAAACACCAATTGATGTTATTTCAAATGATTCTGATGAGGATAATGACAACCTAATAATTACCAATTTGATTTCTGACCGCTCTGGGTCTACCCTCTCAATTTCATTGAACGGCCAGAAGATCAACTATGCCCCCGAAGAAAATTTTAATGGAACAGAAATCATTACATACACACTCTCCGATGGAGAATTCACGGCTACAGCAACAGCAACAATCTCTGTCACTGCTCAAAATGATGCTCCCATTGCACAAGACGGAACCGTCACCATAGACGAAGAAAACAAGGGAGTTGTCACGTTGCTTGCCTCGGATGTTGATAGCAGCACACTTACATTTAACATTCAAGAGCAACCTAGCCATGGTTCAGTGACTATAGATGAGAATATTGCCACTTTTATCGCTAATGCATCGTATACAGGCACAGATAGTTTTACTTTTACGGCATCTGACGGGAGTCTAGATAGCAATGTAGCTACCATAACCATAGATGGAACATTAAGCCTAAATACCTTTAATTTAAGTAGCATTGCAACATATCCTAATCCTGTAGGCAATTATTATATGATTGAAAGTCATGTGCCTTTAGAACTTCATATCTATGATATCACAGGTAGGATTTTAAATACACACGCTTTACGAGAAGGAGAAAATAAAATTGACACCTCATCATTAGCAAATGGAATCTATCTTTTCACCCTTGTTCACAACACTAAAAGAAGAAGCCAAATAGTAATCAAAGAATAAATGTAATCAGAAAGAAAGGAAAACTTCTCAAAGAAATAAAAAAACCATTCTAAAAAGGGTGGTTTTTTTCATGTAAATGCTTCATATCTCAGGATGAAATAAACGTTGTTGATCCTTTTGCTTTTTGAATCGTAATACACGCTGCATAATCACTATGCGAGCAACAAATCTATGGAGATTGACAGCAATTCCCTAAAAATAAGAAACACATTTAGCTCTATTCAAAGCACTTCTATTCATACTAAAATCATACCCAATGGAGAACTCATGCACACCACCAGTATCAAAAAGTTCTGAGGTATTCATGTCATAGGAGTATCCAAATCGGAATCTGTTCCACTTCAAACTAATGTATGAATTCAAAGAATTGAGCAATGTGCTATATTCATTGGTTTTAAGAGGTGTTGTTGAAGCCATTACCCCAAGCGAAAACTGATTATCAAATACATATTGTAGCCCAACATCAAACCGATTGCTATTTCCTTGCATCATAAAATTTGCCAATGCGTATATGCGGCTTTTGTGAGCAAACCACGAATCTCCATTTTCTAAAAAAGGCAGATAATACTTGGTATGTACAGACCAAAACATATCCAATGGAACATTCCCTCCTGCGGTCAAAGCAATATTAGGTTTGTTCAAGTGTCTCACTGTAAAACCCACCCAAGAATCATCATTATTAAACAAAATGGAAGCACTAAAATCAAAAAAATTTCTTGTTGAATTGAGTACAATAGGATCTATGCTACTCGTATTTACAATATTGGTAAGTATATTGATTTGATCTTCCAACAATACATTCTGAAACCCATAATTTTTCATACCCAGACCAGCCGATATACTTGGCCTAAAAAACCAAGTTTCACTGAGCTGAAATGACATGGAGTAATTCAAATTCACTTGATTAAAGGTATAAGAAGACCCTCCTTCAACTTGATTTAAAAACGAAATCCCTACTCCGGTTCTGTACCTTTCAAACCAGGTATCAAAATGGACAAAATTAGACCTTATTTTAAAAGCTGCATTTCTCCACTGTGACTTTGCAATTGCACCAAACTTAGGTGCTCTAATAGCCCCTGTAAAAGATGAATTTATCGTCTCCGGAACCAAAAAACCTTGAGAAAAGACCACATCTTGCCCTTGCGCAGCAGCACTTAACAAAATAAACAATAGAAACAACTTGAATCTCATATTACTTTAACACTGTTATCGGTGAACTATTGATTACTTCTTTATCATAAAAGGTAACTCCTTTTACCACCATGACGTAATTTCCATTTTCTGCAGGTTTATTGCCAATCATACCATTCCATCCATTCAATTCCGATCCATCTTCGAAATATACTTGCGCCCCCCAGGTGTCATAAATGTACATTTCAACATGTTTAAATCCCTTACATGCCGGACGTATCGTTTCATTATATCCATCTCCATTGGGAGTAAACCCCGTGGGTGCTATCACCACAAATCCTGTGGTAACCTCTAGTACAATTTCAATGGTTTTTATACATCCCTCAGCATATTTCACTGCTAAGACCACAGAAAAAGAACCTACCTCATTGTAGGTGTGCACAGGGTTTTCATCATTTTCTACAACAGTACCATCTCCAAAATCCCAAGTCAGAGAAACATAATCACCTGTTGATATATTGTTAAATTGAATAGGGTCTTGAATGGAGAGTGAACCAACGTTAGACAATGAAAATGCCGTATAATCAAATGCCGCAGTTCCTATTTCAGGAACTTCTGTAATAAAGACTTTACTTTCAGTACAACCCTTATCATCTGTAACAGTAAGCACATAGGACCCGCTTTGGTCTGCTGTTAAAATTTCATTCTCATCTCCACTTGTAGTTCCTGCAGACCATTCATAGGTATAAGGCAAGAAGCCACCTGATACAGAGGGCACTACCTTTTTCTCTATGGTATTAATATCGCAATTTGTAAGTGTTTCTTCCTCAAAAGTAATCGTTAAGGGTGCTTGTCTAAAAATAGAAAACTGTTTGCTCACAGCACAGCCGTTGGCATCAACGATCTCAACAGCATAGTCACCTTGTGAGATATTGAGCAAATCCTCGTCAGTACTCCCATTACTCCATACAAACGTGTAAGGGGCTGCTCCTCCCGCAACAGTTAGATCAATAGAACCGCTATTTGGAAGGTCACAATCAATGGCATCAACAACAACACTCGAAACATCGAGTATTGGTGGATCTACAATGACAAAGGTTCTTTCAATAGGACATTGCTGTACATCACTATCTTTAATAAGCACGTTATAAGTTCCTGCTTCAAGATTATTTCTTTGCAATCCAGCAGAAGCATTATCAGACCAAATCACGGAAATAGGAGCTACACCACCGGTTAACTGAATATCGATAGCTCCATCATTTGCCCCATTACAGGATATTGGCGTCACTTGAGTTTCTACAGAGAAATTTGGTTCTTCTATAATTATTTCTGCCTTGACCTCACACTTGTTCGCGTCTGTAATCGTAGCTACATAAGTACCTGCTGTCACATCATTCTGTGAGAATCCATTCGCAAAATTACTCCATGCTATTTCATAAGGAGCTTCACCCCCGCTGGCTAAGACCTGTATCGAACCGTCAGCACCGCCATTACAAGTAACATTAGACTTTGTAATAGCTACCTGAAGCTCCGGTGATTCCTCAATGCTAACAATGGTCTGTGTTGAACATCCTAGCACATCAGTAACCGTTAGCTCATAAGTACCAAAAAATAAATTGTCAATATTTTTGGTATCACTGCTAAAGGAATTGGGTCCTGTCCAACGATAAGTATACCCCATATTTCCACCAAACACATCCACCGCTATACTTCCTGTTGCATCACCAAAACAAAGCACGTCTTGTACATTTAGGACTTGTATGGTTAACGCATCAGGGGCAGATAAAGTATATTCTTGAGTCACCACACAATTGTTCTGATCCACTACTTCTAGTTTATAAGTTCCTGCTGTTAAACTATTCTGATTCTTTTCACCAAGAACAAGTCCACTACCATCCAAGGTAGTCCAATTGTAAGCGTATGGAAAAGTACCTCCTTCCAAAGTAACTTCAATGGCACCATCATTACCTTGGAAACAAGTAATATTCTTTTCTAACCCTGTATTCATCTTCAATAAAGGAGGCTGGGTTATGGTATAATTGGCAGTAAAAACAGTACCATCTTTATCTTCAATAGTCAAGACATAGGTACCAGCAGCAAGGTTACTCAAATTTGCATCAGTCGACTCAAATCCATTCGGTCCTGTCCAACGTATCAAGTAAGGTATTCCTGTGTCAAAAGGAGTTCCTCCCGTAATATTTGTGCTAATCTGACCATCATTAGACTCAAAACAAGTCGCGTCAATCACTACTGCATTTGGGTTTATTGTTGCTTTTACAATGACTTCAAGCTGAAAACTATCTCCTATACAGTTCAGATTTGTAGGAGTTACGGTATACAAGGCAACTGCTGTAGTAGTTCCCGTATTATCAAGCGTCTGAGAAATTGTATTCTGAGGAATTGACATACTTGATCCTCCTACAATACTGTTATTAGGCAAAATCAAAGGCGCACTCCAGGTATAGTTTGAAGTGTTTGGTACTACATTACCAAGAATACTACTCGGGTCAAAATCAAATGTAGCGCCGCTATTAATGGTAATACTAGCGGATGCAATGACTGGAAATTGATTGACCTTTACCTGAGCGAAGTCTGAGGTAATTTCTGCACAACCACCCGAATCAAAAGAAATAACAACATAATAAAATAACTCTCCAACGGCATCTGTAGGAGGGATATAGCTACTAGATAATGCTCCTGTGATTGGAGAAGCTCCTACTGCGCTATTCGTTGTATTGACATACCATTGATAACTCGGGACTCCTGTTCCATTGGCATAGGCTACCTCTAAGGTTTTAGGAGCCCCATTTAAACAAACTTCAGAACTTTCTGGCTGCTGAGTAACCACTGCCGCTGATTTCACAATCAATTGAGAAACTTCGCTCACCACAGAACAAGCAGATTCTGGTTGAGAAACAACCACATAATAGTAAGATGTTCCTATACTATTTGTATTGGGAGTGAATGTGGATGCAGTAGCTCCTGTGATTGCCACTCCATTTGAAGTACTATTCGATGTATTTTGAAACCATTGATACGCATAAGCAGCGCTTGTTCCTCCGGTTACAGCAGCACTTAAATCCGCAGCTACTGCTCCCTGACAAAGCTCTTGTGAAGCCAATGGCTGTGTTGCTATTGTAGGTTTTGAAACGACTGAAATTGTAGAGACATCGCTCGTGATTGTGTTACAACCAGCTCCATCTAAAGATATGGTCACATAATAATACAAATCTTCTACACTCGTAAAATCTGTAGGTGTATACGAAGCTGAGGTAGCACCTGCGATGCTTGTTCCTCCTGTATTGCTGTTGCTTGTATTTGAATACCATTGGTAAGAAGGACTTCCCGTACCTCCGGTGTAGGTTACATCCAGTGGAGAAGCTGAACCCCCAATACAAATTGTTTGATCATTCACTGTGGCATCAATGGTTAATTGTGGTTGCACACGCACCATTGCGCTATCTGAATAAATATCATTACAACCACCAGCATCAAAAGAAATAACAACATAGTAGAAGAAATCTCCCTGTGTATCTGCAATCGGACTGTAGTTACTTGCTGTTGCGCCACTTATTGGAGAAGCTCCTACTGCACTATCCGTGGTATTGACATACCATTGATAACTCGGCACTCCTGTTCCATTGGCATAGGCTACCTCTAAGGTTGTTGGAGTTCCATTTAAACAAACTTCAGAACTTTCTGGCTGCTGAGTAACCACTGGTGTTGGTTTCACCTTTAGTTCAGAAATTGCACTTACCACAGAACAAGCGGATGCATTTTGAAGGACCACCACATAATAATAAAAGGTTCCTATGTTGCTCGTACTGGGACTATATGTGGGAGCATTTGCTCCATCAATCGGAGTTCCTCCTACAATACTATTCGAGGAATTCTGGAACCATTGATACGCATAAGCAGCACTTGTTCCTCCGGTTGCAACAACACTTAAATCTGCAGCTACTGCTCCTTGACAAACCTCTTGAGTCACTAGAGGCTGCGTTACTATACTTGGTTTCGAAACTACTGAAATTGTATATACGTCGCTTGTTACTGTATTACAACCATCCCCATCTAAAGTGATCGTGACATAATAGTACAAATCTTCAATACTATCAAAACCAGTAGGCGTATAGAATGCATTCGTAGCTCCAATGATGCTCGTTCCTCCTGTATTACTATTGGTTGTGTTCTCATACCATTGATAAGAAGGAGTTCCTGTGCCTCCTGAATGGCTAATCTCTAGCGGAGATACCGAACCACCAAGGCAAATTGTTTGACTACTCGGAGTATTATCAATACTCACTTGTGGCTGTACGCTCACCTTTGCAATTTCTGAGGAAATCTCATTACAACCCCCTGCATCAAAAGAAATAACAACATAATAGAACCAATCTCCAACAAAATTAGCAGGAGGATCGTAACTACTAGCAGTAGCTCCTGAAACGAGATTCCCTCCAACTTTACTCTCCGTTGTATTGACATACCATTGATAACTCGGCGCTCCTGTCTCATTGGTAAAGGTCACCTCCAAGGTGTTAGGTGTTCCGTTCAAACAAACCTCAGAGTCTTCTGGATGTGAAGTAAATAAGGGCGTAGGGTTGACTGTGACTGTAAATTCTTTTACGAATCCATCACATTCATTTGTTTTCGGTGTAACTGTATACACAACGATTCCTGGTGTATTTCTGGTACTCATCAATTGTTCAGAGGGTATGCTAGTACCTTCTCCGCTGCTCATAAAACCACTAATCCCATCACTGGCAGTTGCTGTCCAAGAAAAAGAGGTATTTGACATGCTAGAGGCCAATACAATTTCTACAGTACTTTGACCTGAACAAATTTCTTGAGTAATGTCTGTATTTGTTACTACCGGCTCCTCAAAGATTTCGAAAGTTTGCTTTGTGATATTAGATGCTCCACAACTATTGCTCACCTGCAAGGTTACCTCATACACACCTGGAGTATCATAAGCAATATCACCCGGATCTGCAGCATTGGAAGTTGCAGGAACCCCCCCTACAAAAGTCCAATTATAGCTAACCTCACTCGCATTTTCTGTACATTGATTCACATTTCCAACGGGATTCATCAATGCGGTACCACAAAAGTCATCGATGACCTCTATACTCGCTTCCGGCGGTTTTTTAACTTCAATAATTTTCTCTACCGGTGTTGTTTCACAATTCGTGATGATATTTTGTGTTAGCTTGTACTTGCCTGGATTTTTAAAGTAAAAATCTGGGTTTTCAGAGGTTTCATCTGTCCCATTTAGAAATTCCCAGTCACCAGAAGTTTCACAATTTGCAGCAATATAGTCAACTGTCCAATTGTAGGATGGAGCACTGCACAACTCGCTTTCATCAATAACATTTTGCGCACTTACACTAAGTGGGGCACAACCTGCTAGGGTATCTACTTCAAAAGAAGCGAGTATTTCTGGTTCAATACAAATTTGCTGTTGGTAAGTTTTCGTACCACATAGTCCAAAAACACTTAATGTGATTGTATAGTTTCCCGGTTCAGTGTAGGTATGAGACCAATCAACCGGATCTGAACCAGGTGGGGTATTCACCACTGGAGAGCCATCACCAAAATCCCACATAAATCTTGCACTTTTATCACAATCGCCATTTGTTCCAATAATAGATTGATTGTCAAATTGAATTGGCACATTCACACAACCTATCTCCGATTCTAACTCGAATAGAGGCTGTGAAGGTTCGAGCACATTGATGCTATCAATTGTCCACTGTGTATCACCACAGTCATTTGTAATGGTTAAAGAAGCGATAAACTCACCATTTTCTTTTGAACAACTGCCAGTAGTATAAGAATGATAGACTTCGAATCCTGCAGATGCAGCAGGATCTGCACTATTAAAATAGGGTGAATTTTCTAAATTTTGTTGTGTAAAACTTTGTGCATTTCCATCTCCAAAATCAACAGAATAGGTTGTATTTATTGGATTCAACCCCCATGAACCTCCAATTTTGAAAGTCAATATATCCGTTGGATAACACAATCCTGTGGTACTCCCTGCACTTTCAAAAGCACCACCTGGATTACTCCCATTCGAAACATCATAGGATACTTCATTGGCACATCCATTGGAATTGGTGACAGAAATCACTAAAGAAAATATTCCCGTATCATAGGTATGTGTAGCATATCCAATACTAGGAAATTCAGTTAGATCTAATGGATCAGACCCGTCACCCCAATCAATGGTATAAGACGTGATGTCATTACTGCTTGTTGTCTTATCCAAATACAACTCTAAATTAAAATCAGTATCGGTACTATTTGTTGAACAATTCACAAACGAACTAGTTCCACTGAAAAAACTAACAGCAGGTTTTTTTTTCACGGTTAGCTCCTTATCAAGAGTACTACTTGAGCCATTCGCATCAGTTACCACAAGAGTGACATTGTAATTGATAGTACCCTCTCCAATAACAGAATAAACATGAGAGGGATTCTCTTCTTCTGAAGTTGTGCCATCTCCAAAACTCCATTGATACTCAAAGGGACCATTTCCGCTAACCGCAGAGGTAAATTGAATCACCTCCCCTGCACAAGCATTATTATTGTCAAAGGCAAAATCTATTATAAGAGGAGCATTTGTATTTATCGTGATGTCTTGGAGTGGTACTCCTCGAAATGAAAATTGAGAGAAAGAAAGTCCGCTTAAATTTTTCTTAAGAACTGTTGCATTTGTGTTTTTTGACAACCCTCCCGAGAAAGAAAAGTTACCACGCTGTGCAGTGATTGTATGATTTGCATCTACCAAAGATGCCAGGTAGTCTTTAAAAAAATTAGAAGGATTAGACGGTATTTGTAATGTGATAAAAAAAATAACATAGACCCCTAAAAAGACTGCTGTTGCTCCTAGAAACAGTTTACTTCTGAATACACGTAAAAAATTTTTCATACAATTACATTTTTGGAGGAGACCACATATTTTTCAACATTGAAAACTATGGATACGAAAATGAAACTTGCAACAAGAGGCAACATTTTACTTAATGAACAGTAAAATGCCCTTACGCATTCTAATATACTCATTTTTACGACAAAAGACGAAAAAAAATGGAAAATTTTACAAATTGAGCTAATTCCTATACCTGTCTCTTATACACATCTCCGAGCC
>OLII01000610.1_pt1 | contig 13416 bp, 6 predicted proteins | sample 1609481 | NCBI WGS metagenome assembly OLII01 (sample SAMN05416859, study PRJEB24817) | seawater metagenome | isolation source: Sea water | place: Canada:Atlantic | collected 2013-11
ACGAGATCTAGTACGGTCTCGTGGGCTCGGAGATGTGTATAAGAGACAGCCAACCCACAAAATAAATTGGTAAGCATTGAACAAACCCGATTAAATTCACTGGTCATTAATGAAAAAATAACACCGGCAACCCCCCAACAAATTAAAGATTACGCATGGCTGTCCATAAAAGAAAAAGGTTTAACAGCCCTGCCTTTAAAAGAGCACCATCAACACCTATTGGCAAAACTCAATTTAGCTCATGCTACTTTCCCCAACATCTACCCAAGTTTTACGGAGATCTGCTTAATAGATGATTTAGAAAATTGGTTGGTGCCCTTTTTGGCCACCAGCTCACTTGCACAAATCGATTTCAGCCAAGCACTGTTATCGCGTATAGACTGGCAACTTCAACAACAACTCAGCCAAGACTTTCCTTCTAATTTTGTGCTGCCCACCCAGCGTGAAGCCAGTATTGATTATTCGCAAACCCCACCAGTTATTCGCGCAAAATTACAAGAATGCTTTGGGTTATTGCAATCGCCCACTATTGCTAAGGGAAAGGTAACTCTTAACTTACATTTGCTCTCCCCCGCGCAACGACCACTGGCTATGACTCAAGATTTGGCTTTTTTCTGGAAAGAAGCTTATCCGCAAGTGCGTAAAGAAAACCGTGGCCGATACGCCAAACACCCCTGGCCAGAAGACCCTTTAACCGCCATAGCTACTCACATGACCAAACGTCGCCTGCAAGATTCACAATAAATGGATTAAAAAGACTAAGACCAGCATTAAAAGAATGAATTCTTATAAGCTGGTCACAGTGGTCCTAATCGAATGCTGCTAGAGTTAAACTAATATGCAGTCATTGTTGTGGATAGTGTTATGGGCCAGCCAAAATTTTACTTATTAATCATTGCTGTCATTTTAGTGGTCAGCTGGCTGAGCTTTAACTCTGGCCCTAAAGTTATTGAGCCTCAATTAAACACTGAAGCTCCTAAAGCCATTATTTCTCCTGCTAATCAGACAGGCAACCCACCCACCGACCCTACTGCTAATAGCCCAACGGTCAATACCTCAGTCCCCCCTAATGACAACACTGCGTCTTTAAAATCAGGGGAAGTTAGACACATTGATATGCTGTCTGAAGAAATGAAGCAATCTATTCGCGATAAGCTTTTTCATCACGGCCCAAAAGAGACCATAGAAAGAGATGATGGCGTTATTATATTGCCGGCAAATGGTCGCTTCACCCAAATGCCAGTGGCGGTGCAAATGCCTGATGGCTCCATCAAAATCCAGGAATACAGTGTGTTACCTAAGTAATCATTTACTTACTCGCAATGAGTAACGCACCCAATTCTTGCTAAGTAAAATTTAGCGTCTGTGATAATAAAGCAGCCATAAAAACCCCACTTTCCTATTGTGAATATCTGGCAAGTTAAGCTTGTTTAAGCTGCTGATTCTAATCTTATTCAAATAGATTTAAATTTCTGGTTTATAAAAATAAAACTGAGAGAGGGCCCGCAAATTCAACTTGCAAGTCTGGCCAATCAAATAAATAAGCATAAGCTAGCTGAAAATCTTTAATGCCCCGAGGCCTGTATGACCGTTGTTAAGCACTTGGTGCTATTGTTATCCCTTGCTTGTAGCCCCCTGTGTTTTTCGGCCGCCTGCCCTACCTCTAGCAGTGCTATCACTGAAGGTAATGGTAATTGCACCGTCACTGGCAGCGCATCTACTATTTTACTCAATTTTAATAGCGGCTTTGATTCAAGCACGGCTGTTTCAGCCATAGATGGCAACAACGGCACCACCATTGGCGCCCAACGTAAACTGTCCTTTATTAAAGCCTCTGAAATTATTTCCGAAGTACTAAAATCAACGGTTACCATAGAAGTGGACGCCAGCTTTTCAAATTTAGAATGTAATGTGAATGAGGCCGTTTTAGGCAGTGCCGGCGCCACCAATAATATTGCCTACGGGGTTGATTTTGACGGCTTAGCTGCGTCAACCTATTACCCTGTAGGCCTCGCCAATGCAATTAGTGGTAGGGATTTAGACCCAAGCGGCAGCGATATAGTTGCAACATTTAGTCGTGATTTGGGTGATGCCGATTGCTTACCTTCGAGTGGTTGGTATTACGGGTTTGGCACGCTCGATGACTCAATTCAAAAAACAGGGTTCACAAGTGTTTTGCTTCACGAAATGACGCACGGTCTTGGATTTGCAAGTTTAGTCAATTCTTTAAATGGTGCTAAACCCAATAACATTGATGATGTTTTTTCTAATAATTTATTCGACAAGGCCACAGGATTAAATTTTAACAACGACGAAGAAACCAACCAAAACAGAAAAGATGCTTCTGTTAGCGTTAATGGATTATTGTGGAGTGGAATAAATACCAATGCTCAAGCCACAGGCAAACTTGTCAATGGTTTTGACGATATTAATGGTAATGGCGTTTTTGAAAGCGGTGATAAAATACAAATGTATGCCCCTGGTCGTCTTGAATCAGGATCCAGTGTTAGTCACTTTAATACTGAAGCTTCACCCAATGAATTAATGGAACCCAGTTACACACAAACCCTTTACGAATTAGGCTTAGCCATTTATTTATTACAAGATCTAGGCTGGTCAATTGTCACAGAACAACAGGCTATTGAACAACAAGTTAGTATCGATGGCATTACCCTTGGTGACAATGACAGCATTGCACTGGATCTAACCGATAAACAGATAGACGTACCAGGCAACAGCGACGACTTTCAATACAGCCTTGAATTTCTAGGTGGCGATGTCACTCAGTTGCTAACCCCCAACGACTCTGGCGTTAGCATTGCACTGCCGGAGTCAGGAGCCTTTGCGGGCACCTATACGTTAACCATATTGAACACTCAAACCGATGAAGAAATCACTTTAAGTATTACTCGCCCTTTACGACTGAACTTCTCAACCCAATCCTTTTTAAACGGAGATATTAATCAAACTTTAAAAATTGAAGGGGGCGCCATAGGTAGCCGATACACAGTTACTCAAACCCCAGACAATATCCTAGTAATGAATCATCAAGATAATCTCACCGCTCAAGAAGATGCGGATAATTTTAATGCCTCCATCAGTTTAATAAGCAGCAACACAGTAGCGGATATAAGTGACGTGATGGTAGCTGTAAGCTTCAGAAATAGTAGCGATGAAGAAGTCGTTAGCACGGTACATGTTCACCCTAGCCAAAATCATACAGTCACCGTTTATGATAACGCCCAAAACCCTTTGGAAAATGTAAACGCCAATTTAACCTCTACAAATGATTTATTAACATTTAACCTTGAGCTTGATTACATGACCGATGAAAAGGGAGAGTTTAATTTTCCTTTGCCCATTTATGAAAATGACGAAGACTTTGAATTGTCTTTAAAAATAGCTGACTTTACTGACAGCCTGGTTGATTTCACCTCAAGTACCCAGCAACATGATTTCATCCTTGAACCCATGACCTTGCCTATTACGCTTTCAGGTAACATTAGCGCACCATCTGGCATTAACTTCAGCACCGCGGCCCCTTCAGTGCAATTGCAATTTTTAAATTCATCAGCCATTGCGCTCAGCATAGAAGTCATCAGTTCAAGTCTTGCTACATTTAGCCAAGAAGTGGATCTTGCCCAAATCAACTTAGATACCCTAACCATTCAACAGGATCAGTCTCAAAGCACCATTCTAGACGTGAGTAGCATCACGCAAAGCCAATCTTTTGAAGTTCAGTTAGAAGCAATCGTTAGCCCCGACACTACAAACGAAGAAGATCGATCAGGTGACGAGAATACAAACGTAGAATCCAGCGGCATCGGTGGAGGGGGTAGTTTTTACTATTTATGGCTACTAATGTTGGCGGGCACATTGTGTCCCTTAAGAACACCTAGCTCGATAAAAAAAGGCTCTATAAAATAGATCAAGTTAAGAACCAACTAATCGAGTTAAAGCAGTTATTCCATTTTTGTTTAATGAAGAATGCTTTAATTCGTTTATATTTTTAAAAAATACAAAACCCCAATCAATCTCCCATTTTCTATGAAGCAAGCTGGGTCAATTCAATAAAAGGGCATAAGCTATTTAATAGCCCCCTTTGTATTGAGGCCTGCATGCCTGTCATTAAGTTATTATTATTTTTAGTCTTTATAGTCAGTAGCCCTCTGTGCTTTTCGGCCGCCTGCCCAGCGTCCAGTGATGCCACCACTGAAGGCAATGGCAATTGCACCGTGACAGGCAGTGCCTCTGCCATATTACTGAATTTTAATAGTGGCTTTGATTCCAGTACCGCCCTGACCGCTATCGACGGCAACAACGGCACCACCATAGGGGCGCAACGTAAACTGTCGTTTATTAAAGCCGCTGAAACTATTTCTGAATTATTAACCTCCACCATTACCATCGAAGTAGACGCCAGTTTTTCAGCGCTAAGTTGCACCACTAACTCGGCGACATTAGGCAGCGCTGGGGCCACCAACAACTTCTCTTACAATAATCCACCACCAACGGGGTTAGAGCATTCAACGTTTTATCCAGTGGGGCTCATTAACGCGATTCGTAGTACCGACGTGGATGGGGGCAGTGACATCACCGCACAGTTTAATAGTGATATAGGTGATGCCGACTGTTTAGCCGCCAGCGACTGGTATTACGGGTTCGCTACACCGAGTGCCAGTGAAATTGGTTTTACCACCGTGCTGCTTCACGAAATGACCCATGGACTTGGCTTTGCCAGTTTGGTGGACCCGACCGATGGTTCAAAGCCCAGCGGCCTTGATGATATTTTTTCCAACAACCTATTCGATAACGCCACCGGCTTAAACTTTAATGATGGCGCCGAAACTGATCAAAATAGAGAAGACGCCGCCATCAGTGTGAGTGGTTTATTATGGAGTGGTACCAACGCCAACACACAAGCCATGGGATTATTAACCAATGGCTTTAACGATGTAGACAGCGACGGAATATTTGAAAGTGGTGACAAAATAGAAATGTACGCACCGACTGCCATTGAATCTGGCTCCAGTGTCAGTCATTTCAATACCGATGCAACCCCCAATGAACTCATGGAACCCAGTTACACAGAAGGCCAGTATGATTTGGGTTTGGCCGTTTATTTATTGCAAGATTTAGGATGGAGCACTACCGCTAATGCGGCACCCTCGATTACTGCCGTAGATCAAACAGTCGCGGAAGATGACAGCATAATTGTCGACATTAGCAGCTGGGGAAGCGACGACGACGGTGATGCCCTCACTTACGTCGTTACTACTTGCGCCACCAATATTACTTGCAGCATTACTGGTACTAATTTAACGCTTACCCCAGATGCCGACCATAATGGCGCCACTCATGCGATTACTATTTCAGTTGACGATGGCAACGGCGTAACAGCCAGTGATACCTTTAATTTAGAAGTCACCGCCGTCAGTGATGACCCAACCATTATCGCGGTGGATCAAACCACAAATGAAGACGTTGAAATTATTGTTGACATTAGCACCTGGGGAATGGATGTGGATGACGACACCTTAAGCTATTCTGTCACCAGCTGTGCCACTAACTTAACCTGTGCCATTGATGGCTCTAATTTAACAATAACCCCTGCCAGCAATCACAATGGTGACACCCACAGCATTACCATTGAAGTAAATGACGGCCATGACCACACTGCCAGCGATAGTTTTAATTTAACCGTTACACCGGTAAATGATGTTCCGATTGTTAATGCCCTATCTCAAATAACTAATGAAGACACGCCATTAGTTATAGATGTAAGTGCATGGTCCAGTGATGTTGAAAACGATACCCTAAGCTATTCGGTGACCAGCTGTGCCACCAATATTACCTGCAGTGTGGTGGGCAACAACCTCACCCTTACCCCAAGCGAAAACCATAATGGCACCACCCATAGCATCACCCTAACCGTTTCTGATGGTAACGGTGGCATTACCAATGACAATTTTAATTTGGCAGTCACCGCCATCAACGATGCACCGGTTTTTTCAGCTCCAGCCAATATCAATGTCTCCATTGATCATACTGAATTCATTGACCTCGCGCCCCTAGCTGACGATGTTGAAAGTGATGCATTAACCTTCACCATACTCAGCTGTGATGTTTTATTGGAGTGCCATATTAATAACAACACTCTTAGTCTTTTAGCAGAAAGTGGCGATGGTGAAACGGTGCAAGTCAGCGTGCAAGTCAGTGACACCAGCGATGCAACCGACACACATATTTTTAATGTGAGCATTATTGATTTCACTCCTAACGTTCACTTGGAAATAGGCAGTACCACTTTAAATAATGGCGATGCCGCGAACATTGCATTGAGTGCGGTTCAAATTAATGTGCTGGGCGGCAGCGGCAACTTTGCCTATGAATTAATATTTGATGGTATTAGCTCAAACACTTTACTGACGGCTAATAATTCAGGTGTGAGTCTGGCCTTGCCTGATTCTGGTAATTTCTCCGGTGATTATGAATTAACAGTGACCGACACAAGCCGCAGTGAAGTGGTCAGGGTGACACTCACGCGTCCATTGCGCATCGTCTGGTCAAGCACCTCTATTTTAAATGGCATAGACAATCACAGTTTAATTATTGAAGGGGGTAAAGCTGATAGACAATACTCACTGACACCTTCACAAACCGGGGTGGTTAATTTCCTAAATGAAGATTTAGATGAACAGTCCCTATTTACTGCCCCAAATAATGCAGCCTCTTTTAATGGCATCACCGTTCTTTTGGTAGGAAGTCGGGTGATTGAAGTCACCGCCGTTGAGGTCACACTTGCCTCCATCAATAATGAATTCGATGACATCACTGAAACCCTTACGGTTTATCCCTCTATTGGTCATGTGATCAGTGTGGTGGATATTTTAAGGGCAGCCGTGCCCTTGGCCCAAGGCACCCTTGATGACCTTCCCTTGTTAGATCAACTTAATTTAGAACTGGATTATATTGCCGATGATAACGGCTTTATTAATTTACTCTTGCCCAATGATCTTGAATCTTACCCCATGACATTAAGCGCAACTGGCTTTAACCCAAGCGGCATTTCCTTAGATGCGACTTTGAGTGAGCATCAAGTTATTTTAGGCAGAGTGGGCGATGGCATTTTATTAACCGGCACCATTGATGCGGCAGGCAACCAAGACTTTGTGGAAAACCCTCCCGTGGCGAAATTAAATTTCGCCGAAGGGGACAGTGAATTAATGGTGTTATCAGTGAGTAACGCATCGCAGGCCTCATTTATTCACAGTGTTGATTTAACCGAACATACCTTAGTGAACTTGCAAATTACTCAAGCAAAATCCATTGATCATGAAACTGATTTATCAACACTTTCCCAAAATCAAACCTTTGAAATCAGTTTAGCGCGCGACCCAGCCATACAAGATGAAAGTGAGGGTTCTTCAAGCAGCAGTGGCCCGTTGAGTCTGTATTTAATTTTTGGCTTGTTTATTATTTTAAGATTAAAAAGGAAACCTGCATAAAACTTAGCTTTAGCTAGCCAGATTGATTTTCGTAACAGCCCCATCCGTCATCTGTCATCTGTCATTTGTCAAAATATTCCATTTAAAGACCATGAGTTGGTTATTTCATATTGGCATATAAAGCTTCAATGCTTACTCCTTGCGTTTATTAAAAAAGCCTTTGCAATAAAAACTCACACTAAATTACCAGACATAATGTGTCATTTACAAAAATAAGCATAAACTATTAAGACGAGTGGTTAGCCTTAGAGGCGTTCATGCCGTTTAACAAACTTGTTTTATTTGTCGTTTTATTGGTTTTTAGTCAATTAAGTCTTTCGGCCGCCTGCCCGGCTTCCAGTGATACTACTACTGCCGGTAATGGGGATTGCACCATCACAGGTGGCGCCTCCACAATACAACTAAATTTTACAAGCGGTTTTGATTCCAGTACCACCGTAACAGCCGTTGATGGCAATAACGGCACCACATTAGGTGCCCAACGCAAATTGTCTTTCATTAAAGCCGCTGAAATTATATCTGAACAAGTGACATCAACTGTCACCATCATTGTGGAAGCCAACTTTTCAGCTCTTTCTTGTACAACTAATTCGGCCGTTTTAGGAAGTGCTGGTGCCACCGCTAACCTCAGCATTAGTTCCAGCCCACCTGCGGGGATAATTGCGAATACCAACTATCCCATAGGTTTGTATAACGCCATTACCGGCAGTGATGTTTCTGGTGCCCATGATGACATCGATGCTAATTTTAACTCCGACATTGGTGATGCCGATTGTTTAGCCTCAAGCTCTTGGTATTACGGGTTTAGCGATGCCAGCGGTACTGAAATTGGATTTACCACAGTCTTACTGCACGAAATGACTCATGGGTTAGGTTTTGCCAGTTTGGTCGATCCATCCGATGGCAGTCAATCAGGTGGAATAGATGATATTTTTTCAGCCAACCTTTATGACAATGTCACCGGTCGCAGTTGGAATGACAATTCACAAACTGATCAAAACCGAGAAGACTCGGCCATTAGTGTGGATGACTTACTTTGGAGCGGCACCAACGTTAATACTAATGCCATTGGACTATTAACCAATGGTTTTAACGATGTGGATACAGATGGCAACTTTGAAAGTGGCGACCAGATAGAAATGTATGCCCCTGCCTCCGTAGAGTCAGGCTCCAGCGTCAGTCACTTCACTACAGATGCCACGCCTAATGAGCTCATGGAGCCAAGCTATACCGACTCACTTTACTCTTTAGGACTGAGCCTTTATTTATTAGAGGACATTGGTTGGACCATTGTGGAACCCAACAATGCCCCCACTATTACCGCTGTGGATCAAACGACCTCAGAAGACAATGCCATCGTGGTGGATATTAGCGGCTGGGGCAACGACGCCGACAGCGATTCTCTCACCTATAGCGTCACCAGCTGTGCCACCAATATCACCTGTAGCTTAACTGGCACCAACCTCACCCTTACCCCTGACAGCAATCATAATGGTGCAACCCATACAATTACGGTAAAAGTGGACGATGGCACCGATAACAATTCAGACAGCTTCAATTTAAATGTCACTGCCCAAAATGATGCTCCTACATGGAGCACCATTAGCGAACAAAACACCAATGAAGACAACGACCTTGTTATCGATTTATCAACTTACTCCAACGATGTGGATGGAGATACCCTCACCTATAGCGTCAGCAGTTGTGCCACCAATATCACCTGCTCGGTAAGTGGCGATAACTTAACGTTATCACCCACCGCAAACTATTCAGGTGCCACCCACAATATTACTGTGGAAGTGGATGACAGCACAGCCAGTGCTGTAAGTACCAGCTTTAACCTAGTGGTGAACGCTCAAAATGATGCGCCCACTTGGAGTGCCATTCCTGATCAAAGCATCGATGATGGCGACAATGTGGTGATTAATTTAAATACCTATGCCTCTGACATTGATGGGGATTCTCTTGATTACACGGCCACCAGTTGCGGCGCCAATTTAACTTGTAGCATTAGTAGCAATACCCTTACTGTTTCCGCCAGCGGTGGTTCGGGCAGCACGGTATCGGTCACCATAGAAGCCGATGATAATAACGGCGGCACCAACAGCGATACTTTTGATGTGACCATCACCACTCCCGCCAATAATGCCCCTACCATTACCGCCGTAGATCAAACCACCACAGAAGATAATGCCATTGTGGTGGATATTAGCGCTTGGGGAAGTGATGCCGATGGGGATGGCTTAACCTATTCGGTAACCAGTTGCGCAAGTAATATTACCTGTAGTTTAAGTGGTACTAGCCTCACGCTAACCCCTGATACTGGCCATAGCGGCGCCACCCATAATATTACCATTGAAGTGGATGACACTAACGGTGGCACAGCCAGCGACTCCTTTAATTTAGAGGTCACCGCTGAAAATGATGCTCCAACCATTACCGCCACGGACCAAACCACCAGTGAAGATACCACGTTAGTAGTTGATATCAGCACTTGGGGCAGCGACGCTGACAATGACTCTTTGAGCTATTCATTAAGCAGTTGCGCTGACAATATAACGTGCACCTTAACGGGCACTAGCCTGTCACTAACACCCAGTGCTAACCATCATGGCAGTAGCCACAGCATGACTATTCAAGTCTCAGATCCAGACGGCGCTAACGCCAGCGGCACATTTAATTTAAATGTGGTGTCTATTAATGACACGCCTATCTTTAGTGATATGGATGACATCAACCTAATTGAAGGTGATAGTTACAGCCTTGATTTACTGGATTTCGCCACTGATATAGACGGTGATGCCCTTAGCTTTAGTTTACTCAGTTGCCCCACAGCTCTGGTATGCAACCTTATAAATAGCAGTTTGAGCTTACAGGCCAACAGCGGCGCCGGCAGCTCAGTACAAGTTTCCGTTCAGGCATTAGATGCCAATGGCGCCAGCGTATCTAAGATTGTAAACGTTAATATCCGTGCGTTTTCTGCCAGCACCTATATTGAGGTTGGTGGCACCCGCTACGACCACAATGACACGCTTAGCATTCCAGCAAGCGACATTAATATTAGCGTTCTAGGGGGCAGTGGCGATTATGAGTATCAATTAAATTACCTTGATGGTGATGTTAATAACTTGATAGAAAGTGATGCTTCAGATTTAACCCTTCAGATGCCTGACACAGGGTCATTTGCTGGTCAATATACCCTGAGCATTACCGACACCAGTAATTCAGAAACCATTGTAGTCACTCTTATTCGTCCTATTCGTTTGGTGTGGAGCGCAAGCGATTTATTAAGCGGCGACAATAGCCAGGAAATTGTAATTGAAGGGGGCGAAGTAGGCAGCCAGTACAGCCTGGCCCAGCTACAAGATACGTTACTAACCTTCAAAGATACAGATGGAACCGTGCAAACTCAATTTACCGCCAGTGATGACCAAGACAGTTTCAATGGTGCCAAAGTTAAAATAGAGGTGGGCATTGTTACGATTCTCACGGATCTTGAAGTGACTGTATCCACATTAAATAACACCTATGAAGATGACACTACTGAGCTTCAGGTTTACCCTGCCATCGAGCACCACATTCAAGTGATGGACACTAATACTACGCCTATTCCCCAAGCCAGTGCTGAGTTAAGCGCAACCACCCTATTAACTCAATTGAACTTACCCGTGGATTATTCAGCCGATGAAAATGGTGAAATGATTATTCGCTTACCGGATACCCAAGCAGTTAATCAACTTACGATTCAAAGCAATCAATTTAACCCTGCTACCTTGATGCTGGATGAAAGCCTCACGGAACACCAAGTAATACTCACAGCTTTAAGCCAGTTTATTACTTTAACCGGCTCTATTAGTGCTCTGGGTACGCAAAATTTCGTCAGCCATCCACCGCAAGTGCTTCTGGATTTTGAAGATGGCAGCATTGACTCTGTTACCGTCAGCGTTAGTAATTCTTCACAAGCATCCTTTAGCCATGATGTGGATATTAATAGTCGCTCACTCACTAATATGCGTGTCATACAGGCCGATTCTCTTAATATTGAGCTAGACATCAGTTCACTCTCCCAGAATCAAACCTACAATATATTGCTTGAGCGCAGCATCGCTGTAGTGGTGTCGACTCCCAGTAGTGACAGCGGAGGTGGACCTTTAAATTTACTTATTTTGCTGGGGCTAATGTTCACGCTAATACCACGTAAACAAAGTTGGCAAGCGTAATGTGCAATATTGCACTATTTGAATGTCGCTATTGAGCCATCAAACCCCATCCTTTAGTATGTAATCACTAAAAATAATAATATGGATAGACAGATTGCTTTTATTATCCGGTTTTTCCCTAGGCATTGTGGCGACGCTGATTCTTATTGTTGCCCGAGACTTTGGGCGCCTAGCTGTAGCGCGTGCTTTCATCGCTTTTTTATTGGCAGGGGCGTGTTTTTTAGTTCAACCGCATATTCCTGACTCTTGGCGCCCTTTAGCCGATAGTCTGTCTACCATGGTGCCGGCCTTATTTTGGGTCTTGTGCCAATTGGCTTTTTCTTATCGTCCTAAAATATTGTCATTTATTGGGGCCTTAGCTCTCTATACCTTCCTGGCTCCTGGGCTATCGCGAATATTAGGTCTTGAACGAGACGGCACTTCAAACTGGGATTTGGTGGGCTGGGTCATTCCCACCTATTGTGAATACATCATCATTTCATTAGGCATATGGACGGTAATAGCAAACTGGGAAGATGACCTAGTGGAGTCCAGCAGACGTTTGCGCGGTGGCGTTCTCATTATCACGGGGGTATGTGTCATTTTGGTGGTGGTGCCACTGAATACCGGCATCGTGGGTAGATGGCTGCCTTATACATCCGCTTCCATCATTAGTTTACTGGCCAGTTATTTTTTATTAACTAGTCGCTCAGGGGTTTTATTTGGCATTCAAACCATTAAGGAAAAAATCGTTGAACAGGCCTGCGTCGCCGAGACTAAAGACACCGACGATATCCAACAGATAGATACCCAAGCTTTGACCGATATTATGGATAAGGGCTTTTATCGTACGGAGCACCTCACCTTAAAATTATTGGCAAGTGAGTTAAATCTGCCAGAATACAAAACCCGTGCTCTTATTAACCAAACTCTGGGTTATCGTAATTTTAATGATTACATTAACCAATTAAGGATTCAGGAAGCAGCGCTGCGACTTTTAAAAGAACCCGAAACACCGATTCTTAATATTTCTTTAGATGTGGGTTACCGAACCCTTAGCTCTTTTAACCGGGCCTTTAAAGATATTCAAACCATGACGCCCTCAGAATATCGCCTACAAAACGAGCTGCCTGCTCGAAAAACATCCGTTCACTCTTAACAAGATACTCACTTACTTGTTTAACTATATGAAACTGGCTCACTTTAATAATGGGCCATTTCCACGTTATTAAGCTTCTTATAGTGTTTTCTTTAAGACAATTTTAGCCATCAGGTCTTGTCTCTCACCACATATCTGCTTTTCTTTACAAGAAAAGCCCAACCCTCTTTTGCTTAAATTCTTTGCCTTTTCAGCGAAATTTCCACTGATAAACTGCCAATAAAATCTGTTTTGTCCCATTTTTACTAGGTTTTCACTATTTGCACAGCGAATTGTCAATTTTGCGAAGCGAATCAACTCGAGCAATTGGGTAAACAACCGTACATTTACCACATCGAAATGAGCCTAGCGGCCAAAAATAAAAATAACTAAACCTCAACAGCTAAAATGGGACTGACTATGCAAATTGCTCATATTAACCAGCACTTGAATACACAGGCTCAACCCAAACATTTTTATTTGGTTTGTGAGATTAACCAAATATTAACCACCTCCATTGGTGACCATCCAAATTTTGATATGGTGGCCAGCGCCTTTCAAATGAGCGGCC
>OLII01000611.1_pt1 | contig 13391 bp, 8 predicted proteins | sample 1609481 | NCBI WGS metagenome assembly OLII01 (sample SAMN05416859, study PRJEB24817) | seawater metagenome | isolation source: Sea water | place: Canada:Atlantic | collected 2013-11
AGATCTAGTACGGTCTCGTGGGCTCGGAGATGTGTATAAGAGACAGGGTCATACCCCAGCAACGGCTTCTCTACCCGCACATACCCAGGCTCGGCGAACAGCGCCTGCAGCGCCGCATCCGCATCCTCCAGGCTGACCTCGCGCAACCGGGTCTTCGCCTCGCCGACCCGACCGTCGGCATAGTCGTTCAACGCTCCCCAGTAGTAGTCGGCCAGCGCGCTGTTGCCCTGGCTGGTCCACGCTTCGCGGGCGATTGCCGCGGCCTTGATGCGCTCGAACGTGGCGCGGTCCAGGCCGTCCTTGCGCAGGCGCTCGATCATCTGCCCCAGGATCTGCTCGGCCGCCTCGACCTGATCGCTGTCCAGGTCGGCATTCAGGCTCAACAGGCCGGTGTCGCCAAAACGCTCGCGCTGCGCCGACGGCCCGTACGACAGGCTGTGCTGCAGGCGCAATTCGCGATACAGCGCCCAGTCCAGGTAGCGCTGCAGCAGGTCGTAGGTGGCGTCGTGGTTTTCATCCAGCACCGGCTCCAGGAACATCCAGTGCAACCGCGCACTGTCGCCCAGCCAGCCGCGGATCAGCTCGCGGCGCGCCTGGGCCTTGTGGGTCACGCCATCGAGTACCCGGCGCTCGCCCGGTTCCACCGGCTCCAGCTGGCCCCAGGTGCGCTCCAGGTAGGCGGGCAGCACGCGGTCCAGGCCGCCGACCACGATCAGGCTCATGTTGTTGGGGGCGTACCAGTGCTGGCGCAGTTCATTCACTTCTTCCAGGGTCATGTCCTGCACCGAGGAGCGCTCGGCACACTTGAGCCCCAGCTCCACCGCCAGCTGGTCGCTGGCGCGATGGCCGAGGTCCTGGCGGTCTAGCCAGCGCTGCAGGTGGGTGTAGTGCCCGCCGTCTTCACGCTCGACGATGCTCTTCGACACCTGCAAGGCGTCGGCATCGATACGTGTGTCCTGGAGCACGGCCAGCAGCAAGTCGAGCACCTTGCGCTGGTTGCGCGCCGGGGCCTCGATGACGAAGGTGGTGTCGGCGCTGCTGGTGTAGGCGTTCCATTCACCGCCCAGGCCCTGCATGCGTTCTTCCAGCCCGCCTTCGCCCGTGTCGTCGATACCGCTGAACAGCAGGTGTTCGAGCAGGTGCGGCAGTTCCTGGCGCGCGCACGGGAAGTCGTCGAAGCCGATGCCCACCACCAGTCGGATCGACACATGGTCGCGCTCGTAGCCGGGCTTGAGCAGCACCTGCAGGCCGTTGGGCAACAGGTAGCCCTCGACCTGGGTGCGGTCGAGGGCAAAGCTTGAAGAGGCGCCCAGCAACAGGCAGATGAACATCAGGCAACGCATCACAGGCTTCCTTGCACGGGTTCGGGGCAGCGCCGGGTCAAGGCGAATGGGCATCGTCCGGTACGCTGTCGATCATCAGGGCGCCGGTATCGCTGCCGCCCAGTACCGCATAGGCACTGCTGCAGAACAGCGAGTTGAGACGTTTCATGTCGGCGATCAGTTCCAGGTGCAGCGAGCTGGTCTCGATGCTCTGCACCACCTTGCGCTGCAGGCGGCTGACGTGGGCATGGGCCAGGCGCCGCTCCTGGGCGCGGAAGCGACGCTTCTCGCGCAGCAGCTGGCGTGCGCTGTGCGGGTCGCCACTGAGGAACACCGACAGGCCCAGGCGCAGGTTGGACAGCAGCTGGGTCTGCAGCACGGTCAGCTCCTCCAGGCCCACCTGGGAGAACTCGCGGCGCTGCGACGTCTTCTGCTGCTGCACCTTGCGCAGCATGCGCTCGATCAGGTCGCTGGCCAGCTTGAGGTTGATCGCCAGCTCGATGATCTCGGCCCAGCGCTGGCTGTCGTGCTCGCCGAGGTCTTCGCGGGGCATCTGCGCCAGGTACAGCTTGATGGCGTTGTACAGGCCCTCGACGTCGTCGCTGAGGGTGCGCACCTGCTGGGTCAGGGCGGTCTGGCTGCCGCGCAGCACGTTGAGCATGGCATCGAGCATGCTGTCGACCAGGTCGCCCAGGCGCAGGGTCTCGCGCACCGCGTTGGCCAGTGCCAGGCTCGGGGTGTCCAGCGCGGCAGGGTCCAGGTGGCGGGGCTTGGCGTGGCCGTTGGTTTCCTCGCGCTCGGGCAGCAGCCAGCGGCACAGGCGCCCCATTGGCGTCGCGGTGGGCAGCAGGGCCAGGCAGCGCAGGGTGTTGTAGATGAGGTGGAAGCCGATCACCAGCTCCTGCGGGCTGAAGGTCAGGCTGTCCATCCAGTGCACCAGCGGGTCGAGCACCGGGATGACCACCAGCAGGCCGATCAGCTTGTACAGCAGGCTGCCCAGCGCCACCTGGCGCCCGGCGGCGTTCTGCATGCTGGTGCTCAGGAACGCCAGCAGGCCGCTGCCGATGTTGGCGCCGATCACCAGGCCGATGGCCACCGGCAGGCTGATCATTTCGGCGCCGGCCAGGGTGGCGGTGAGCAGCACCGCGGCCAGGCTGGAATACGAGATCAGGGCGAACAGCGCGCCCACCAGGGCGTCGAGCAGGATGTCGCCGGTCAGCGAGGCAAACAGCACCTTGACGCCCTGGGCCTGGGTAATCGGCGCAGCGGCCTCCACGATCAGTTGCAGGGCCAGGATGATCAGGCCCAGGCCGATGCCTACGCGCCCCAGTTGCCCGGCGCGGGTCTGCTTGCGCGAGAGGAAGAAGATCACCCCGAGGAAGATCAGCAGCGGCGACAGCCACGACAGGTCCAGGGTCAGCACCCGCGCCATCAGCGCGGTCCCCACGTCGGCGCCGAGCATGATGGCCAGGGCCGGGGTGAGGGTCATCAGGCCCTGGCCGACGAACGAGGTCACCAGCATCGCGGTGGCGTTGCTGCTCTGCACCATGGCCGTGACCAGGATGCCGGCGATGAACGCCAGGGGCCGCTTGGCCATGTTCTGGCTCAGCAATCGGCGCAGGTTGGAACCGTACACCCGCAGGATGCCGGTACGTACGATATGTGTGCCCCAGATCAGCAGGGCCACGGCCGAGAGCAGGTTGAGCAGGGTCAGCATACTTACGGCCCCCTGTTAAGGCGCCCCAGTGGGGCAAGTGGATGACGCGGTGAGCCTGGCCTGGTGACCGGCGGTTTTTTCCAGTGCTCACTTAAGCTGTAGTCGGCCAAGGGCCGTGGCGCCAGCATGGCATGCATGCACAGGCTTTGAAACCTCGCGCGCCGGTTCGGGCATCTTCGCTGGCGCGTTGCCGTCCCAAAAGACAAAAGGCCCCATTCGGGGCCTGTTGTTCAACGCAGCCAGTGTTACTGACCCGGAATGTCCTTGCGAAGTTTCACCGGGTCGCTCTGCTGTTTCTTTTTCGCCGCCGCGGTGCGCATCTTGATGTTGATCGCCTCCACCGCCAGCGAGAAGGCCATGGCGAAGTAGACGTAGCCCTTGGGCACGTGCACGTCGAAGGCTTCTGCAATCAGCACGGTGCCGACCACGATCAGGAACGACAGCGCGAGCATCTTCAGCGACGGGTGCTTGTCGATGAACTCGCTGATGGTCCTGGCGCACAGCATCATCACCAGCACCGCGACGATGATCGCCGCCACCATCACCGGCACGTGGGACACCATGCCCACTGCGGTGATCACCGAGTCCAGCGAGAACACGATGTCGATGATCGCGATCTGGATGATGGTGTACAGGAACTTGCCACCGGCCTTGCCGGAAGACGGCTCGTCGTGGGTTTCGTCCTCGCCTTCGAGGCCGTGGTAGATCTCCTGGGAGCTCTTCCACAACAGGAACAGGCCACCGAAGAACAGGATCAGGTCACGCCCGGAAATGCCCTGGCCGAACACATGGAACAGGTCGGCGGTCAGGCGCATGACCCAGGCGATCGACAGCAGCAGCAGGATGCGCGTGACCATCGCCAGCGCCAGGCCGAAGATCCGGGTGCGCTGCTGCATGTGCTTGGGCATGCGGCTGACCAGGATCGATATCATGATGATGTTGTCGATGCCCAGGACGATCTCGAGAGCCGTCAGGGTAAAAAAGGCAACCCAGATTTCCGGGTTGGTCAGCCATTCCATGTGTGTTCCTTCGAGCGTGTGGGGCGTTGCGCGCCGCAGGGGTCGACGCGCAAGCGTTGGGATGAAACGGATGAATTATAGGCTGCTGAACAGCGGGAAAATTCCCATCAGCAGCGCCGCGAACATGATGCACAGGCACACCAGCACCGCCCATTTGAGGGTGAAGCGCTGGTGATCGCCGAATTCTATACCGGCCAGGGCTACCAGCAAGTAGGTCGAGGGTACCAGCGGGCTGAGCAGGTGGACCGGTTGCCCGACGATCGAGGCACGGGCCATCTCCACCGGGCTGATGCCGTAGTGGCTGGCAGCTTCGGCCAGCACCGGCAGCACGCCGTAGTAGAAGGCGTCGTTGGACATGAAGAAGGTGAACGGCATGCTCACGATCGCGGTGATCACCGCCAGGTACGGGCCCATCGCTTCGGGGATCACCGCCAGCAGGCTCTTGGACATGGCCTCGACCATGCCGGTGCCGGACAGGATGCCGGTGAAGATGCCCGCCGCGAAGATCAGCCCCACCACCGCCAGCACGCTGCCGGCGTGGGCCGCGACGCGGTCCTTCTGCTGTTGCAGGCACGGGTAGTTGACCACCATGGCGATGCTGAAGGCGATCATGAACAGCACCGGCAGCGGCAGCAGGCCGGCGATCAGCGCGACCATCAGGGCCAGGGTCAATGCGCCGTTGAACCACAGCAGCTTGGGCCGGCGCGCGTCGGGATATTGCGATACGCTGATTTCACTGTGGTCGATTTCATCGCCCGGCAGGTGCAGTTCGCCCAGGCGGGCACGTTCGCGCTTGCCGTACATATAGGCGATGGCCAGGATGGCGAACACGCCGAAGGCCATGGCCGGGATCATCGGCACGAAGATGTCCGACGGATCGACGTGCAGCGCGCTGGCGGCGCGGGCGGTGGGGCCGCCCCAGGGGGTCATGTTCATCACCCCGCCGGCCAGGATGATCAGGCCGGCCATGATCCGCGGGCTCATGCCCAGGCGGCTGTACAGCGGCAGCATGGCGGCCACGCAGATCATGTAGGTGGTGGCGCCGTCACCGTCCAGCGATACCACCAGGGCCAGCGCGGCGGTGCCCACCGAGACTTTCAGCGGGTCACCCTTGACCAGCTTGAGGATCTTGCGCACGGCCGGGTCGAACAGCCCGGAGTCGATCATCAGGGCGAAGTACAGAATGGCGAACATCAGCATCACGCCGGTGGGTGCCAGCTTGCTGATGCCCTGCAGCATCATCGGGCCGATCTCGCCCGAGAAGCCGCCGAACAGGGCGAAAATGATCGGTACCAGAATCAGCGCGATCAAGGCCGACAGGCGCTTGGTCATGATCAGGTACATGAAGGTGATGACCATGGCGAAGCCGAGGAAGGTCAGCATGGGGCAGTTACTCCAGGCGAGGCGCGTCGAGAAAGGGACGAACGGATCAGCGCAAGGTGCGCGGTGCTGGGAGTGACGGCGGGAGGGCAGGCAGAACGCGGGCGTGGAAGGACATCAGTATCACCATTGTTGTTGTTGATTGGGCCGGGCACTGCAGTAAAGTCAGAGCCCTGGCTGACCGGTCTTTTGCCGGAGGTGAGGCGATGCTAAGTGCCCAAGCTTTCAGCCAGCTTTCGGCGGCACAAAGGCGACAGAAGGTTTCATCAACCAGTGCGGGTCTGCAGGAGCGACGAGGATGGGCGAAGTGCATGAAGGCGGCTGCCATTGCGGCGCCGTGCGGTATCGGGTGGCAGGTGCGCTGGAGGATGTCGCGCACTGCCATTGTTCGGTGTGCCGGCGCGTGACCGGCGGGTTGCTGGTGACCTGGGCGACGGTGCGCTGCGAGGACTTCCAGTGGCTGCTGGGCACGCCGCAGCGCTACGACTCGTCGGCCAGCTGCGTGCGCTACTTCTGCAGCCGCTGTGGCGCGCACATGGCGCTGACCACCGACCTGAGCCCCGAAAGCATCGATATCACCATCACCACCTTGGACGCACCGGAGCAGGTGCAGCCGCGCCGGCATATCTGGACCGACAGCCGGCTGCCCTGGGTGCACCTGGACGAGCAGCTGCCGGGCGAGCCCGGCGAGACGCTATAGCGCGGGCTACTCGATGATCACCCCGCCCAGGCCCTTTGGCGTATTGAACGACTGAGCGCGCAGTTGCTCGGCCTGGCGCAGGATGATCTGCGCCTGGCGGTTGCCAGGGTCCTGGCTGAGCACGCTGTTGGCCAGCGAACGGGCGGTGGCACCGTCACGACGGGCCAGGGCGCTGCGTGCCTGGCTCAGTTGCTGGCCCACCAGCCCGGCATTGGCTGCGCTGGCAGGTCGTTGTACGGGCGGGCGCGGGGTGGTGAGCGGACGCTGCTGCGCCGGCTGCACGACGCGAGCCTGTTGTTCCAGCTGTTGCTGGCGCTTGGCGAGCTGGGTTTGCTCGTCGCGTAGCTGCTGCTCCTTGGTGGCCAGCTCACGGGCCTGCTGCTCGCGTTGCGCCCGTTCGGCCGCAGCCTGACGAGCGGCTGCCGCACTGGCCGCGGCGGCTGCCGCCTGGGCCTTGGCCTGCTGGTCGCGCTGCTGGCCCTCGAGCCCGGCCTGGGCGCGTTGCAGCAGGCTGATGGCGCGCGGGTCCTTGCTCTCGATGCGCAGCGCGCTTTCGGCTTTTTCCAGCGCACAGTCGAACTGGCTGCTGCGCAGGCACGCCTGGCCGGCGGCCAGTTCGGCTTCGAACTGCTGCAGCGACTGGCGCTGGCTGGCCTGGTAGGCACCGTAGCCGAGTACCGCCACAACCACACCGGCGGCCAGGGCAAGCTTGCGCCCGAGGTTGCGCGACTTGGCCACCGGCGCCCCCTGCACTGCCGGCGGTACGGGCGGCGGCGTCACCACCGGTGTGCTCACGATGCCTGCCGGGGCCAGCGTGTGCACCGATTCGATCACCGGCGCGGGCGCCGCTGCGGGCATGGGGGGCGGGGCCGCGCTCACCACGACCACCGGCGCCGGCGCGGCGGGTGCAGCGGCCACAACCTGGCTGCTGGCGCCGCAGTACGGACAGAACGCCACCGGGCCGCTCAGGGGCTGGTTGCACGCGCTGCTGGCGCAGTTGAGCGGGAAGGCCGGATTTTTCGCGGATGCGGACATGGGGCCTTCCTCAGTTCACAGGCGGTGGCGCCATCGGCGCAACGGGCGGTGGGGTACCGACAGGCGGCGCTGCGGCGGGCGTCGGGGCGAACAGGTGGGCCAGCTCGGCGATCTGCCCGGCGCCCAGCCAGGCGGCCATGCCTTCGCGCCACAACAGGCTGTCGCGGGTCACCTGGCCGGTCTGCACGTACTGCTGCAGCTGGCTGGTGGTGTACGGGCCATAGTTGGTGCCGGCCACACTCAGGTGGTAGCTGTACTGCGGTGCGGCCACCGGCGGCGGCACCATGCCGGCTGCGCCTGGTGGCGGCGGTGGCGCCATGCCCGGCATGGGGGCGGCAACTGGCGCTGTGCTGGCGGCCGGCTGGAACAGGCTGTCGAGCCAGCCGCTGGTGAAGAAGTCCTTGAGCAGGGTGCGCTTCTCGCTGTGCTCGTCGTGCACTTCGTCGCGGTACACATCGGCGCGCGAGCCGCTGACCGGCTCGGTGAACTGCTGCAGCAACGCGCGCGCCTGCTCGACAAGGCGCTCGGCGTTGTCCGGGGCCTGGCGCTTGAGGCGGTTGTCGTACTCGTTTTTCAGCAGCTCGGCGATCTTGTACGGGAAGGTCTGGTACAGCGACGACACGCCGATTTCGTCCTGGCGCATCTGCGGCTTGTAGGCGCCGCGGCGCAGGTCTTCGAACAGCGCGACCATGGCTGCCAGTTGCTGCGGGCTGCGCAGTTGCTCGTAGCGTTGGCGCAGCTGGTCTTCGATGTCCTTGCGCTGCAGCTGGTTCAGGCCGTTCTGGCGGATCGCGAACTCGTCACCGACGCTGAAGTAGTCCTGGTCGATCATCAGTTCGTAGCGTTCCGACGGGTTGCGGCGCAGTACCCCCATCACGACCGCGTGCAGGTACAGCTTGAAGTCCTCGGCGAACTGGCGGTACTGCTCCTGGGTGAACTGGATCGGCTGCACGAACTGGCTGATGCGCTTGTGGCTGTGCAGCGGGATGGTGGTGCTTTCCTTGCGGTAGCTGGCCAGGTAGGTCGGCAGCGGGGTCAGCGCCGGCAGAGGGAAGCCGCTGAGCTCGGTAAAGCAGATCAGCTTGCCCGGGGTGCCCGACTCGACGAACTGGATCTGCCCGGCGGTCATGCCGGTGCCCTGTGGCAGGCACTGGCCGAGCATGGCGCCATAGGTGCGCTTGAACTCATTGGCGTCCTGCACGCCGACCAGGCAGGTGTAGCGGTCCTTGCCGATGCCGAAGCCGCCGGTGAGGTTGAGCGGGGTCCACGGCATGGCACGTTGCAGCAACTGGCGGAACTTCTCGCGCTGCTCGTCCGGGGTCAGCGCGGCCAGCGCACTGAGCAGCGGGTCGGTGCCCTGGGTCTGGCGCGGCAGTTGCTGTACGGCCTTGGCGCGCAGCTTGGACAGCAGCTCTTCCTGGCCCTCCTCGTCCTGCAGCTTGCCGAACAGGGTCTTGGAGCCGCCGAAGTCCTTGAATGCGTCCTTGGCCCACTCGCGCACCTGGGCGCCGTCCACCGGTTGTTCTTCGCTGTTCTGCACCAGCGCCAAGGGGATCAGCGTGGCGTGTTTTTCCTTGATGCTGGCGTCGATCTTGCTGATGTCGGTCTCGATCCGGCGCAGCAGCTGGTCGACTGCGTTGCGCCCGTCCTGCAGACGACCGACGAAGCCGTTCCACACCGCGCGACCGCTCTGGTCCACCGACTCCTTGCGGCCCAGCCAGTCGGACAGCTCGCGCAGCAACTGGGCAGCCTCGCGCGCGGCCACATGGCGCACGTAGAACAACAGGCTGTCGCGCAGGGTGTCCTTGACCTGGGTGAGCACGGTCTCGGCCTGCTTGTCCTTGCCGCTGAGGCGGGCCATCAGGCCGCCGCCGGTGGTTTCCTTGAGGCGCTCGAATTCGCGGGCCAGCTCCGAGGACTCCAGCTTCTCGGCCAGTTCCTTGAAGCGTGCGGCGTTCTTTTCCAGCGCCGGGATGATGCCGCTGCCTTCGTTTTCCAGGCGGTCCTTGAGCATCTCGACCAGGGCCAGGGTGTAGTCCAGGCCACCGCGCTCATCGTCGTCCAGGCGACGGAAGAGTTTTTCCGGCAGGGCGTCTTCGCGCACCAGTTCGGCCAGGCGGCGCTGGCGGTTTTCCTTGATGCGCACTTCGTGGTTGCGCTCGGCACTGTCGATGTTGCTGCCCTTGGTGTCGCGTTCCAGCTGCTGCTGGATCTCGCGCACATGGGTCAGCCACTGGTCCTTGTCGGCGCCGCCGCTGTGCAGGCGTTCGAACAACGCTTCGACCTTCTGCTCGATCTGGGCGGTGATGCTGTTGTCGCCTTCCACCAGCAGCAGGTCGTCGGCGATCTGGTAGTGGGTGAACTCGCCGGTGGCCAGGGTCAGCTCGACCTTGGACAGGAAGTCCGGCAGTTCGGTGAAGGTACGCGGGGTGACGTTCAGCTGCTCGCGCAGGAAGTCGTCACGCTCGCGGTCGGTAGGACGGTTGTCGTTGGCCGAGGCGTTGGCGATGCCGAAGAACGCCTTGAGCATCTGCTGTACCTGACGGCTCAGGCGCACGTTCTGACGCGCATCGATCTGGGTGTCGAGCACGGCCTGGCCGAGCGAGGAGTACGAGCACGGGAAGCGCAGCTCGGTGTCGTCGCCGTAGTCCTGGGGCAGGCGCACAGTGTAGGAGCGGATCTTGTGCTGGTTCTGGTTGACCGCGATCGAACGCTTCTTGTTGGCGAAGTCCTGCGAGGTGAAGTCGGTGAACAGCACGTCCGAGAGCATCTCGTAGACGTCTTCCTGGTCGCTGGTCTTGGCCTGGGCGACGTTGCTGTTGTCGATGATGTAGACGTCATCGTACGGGCGGTTGTCGATGAACAGGTTGTCGGTGGCGTCCCAGTGCTTGACCAGACGGTTGCCGCGCATGCTGGTTTCCAGCTCCATCAGCGCCGCATAGCCGTTGGCCTGCACGCGCTCGGTGTTGTAGGCATGGAAGCCGCCGGGCAACACGAAGAACAGGTCGACCTTGCCGGCGATGTTGTGTTCCTTGAGGATCGCCTTGGCCAGGTAGCCCATGTCCAGGAACGAACCGGACCCGGTGCCGCCGGCCGCCGAGCCGCTGATGACGATACGGATCTTGCCGGGGTCGATTTCCAGGCCGAGCTTCTTGAGCTTGTCGGCGTTGCCGCCGATGTTGGCCAGCAGGCGCCCGACCTTGTCGCGCAGCTTGTCGCGGATCACCGGGTACTTGTCGTAGAAGTACAGGCGCGACAGCGCACGGATCTGCCCGGCGCCCTTGGAGGGGTCGATGCCCAGGGCGCGGATCTTGTCCGGGGTCAGCGGGAACCATTCGGCCACTTCACGGTGGCGGTTGAGCTCGTCCATCGAGTGGGTGTACTTGCTCAGGTTGAGCGGCTCGATGATCTTCTCTTCGGAGGTGAAGGCCACTTGCTCGGCCAGCACGTCGGTCTTGATCGACTTGCCGTCCTGGGTGACTTCGCCAGCATCCAGGTCGAAGTTGATGAACTGCACCAGGGGGAAGTCGGCAATCTGCTGCACCTGGTTGTTGCCGCCCCAGATGGCATTGAGAATGCGCCGGCGCAGGCGAATGTTGACCTTCATGCCGGTACCGCCCAGGGCGATGAACAGCGTCGGGTGGATCTTCTCGCTGACCATGTTCAGCGCTGCCGGGCCGGAAGGTTGTGCATTCTCGTTCATCTGAAACTCCATGAGCCCTGGCTGGGCTGGCCGAGTCGGGTCGGCGGGCTAAATCCGTGGATCAAATTGAAGCGTCAGGCCAGGCCTGACGCGGGTAGTGCAGGCCGGGCTCAGCGCTTGGCCGAGAAGGTCATTAGCCAGGCCACCAGCGAAATGCCGGCCACGCCAGCCAGTGGTGCAAGGTACAGCGGGGTGAGGAACTGACCGGAGTTGATCACCGCCAGCACGGCCATGGCCGAGACCAGCAGCAGGCCCAGGAACAGGAACCAGCCCGAGGCGTTGGCGCGGCTGGGGGCCACGCGCTCGCGCACGCGCCAGTTGGCGTAGGCGTTCTTGATCACGAAGAAGATCAGCGCCAGTACTACCAGCACGGCCACGCCGATCAGGGCGTCACGGCTGTCGACCTTTTTCGGGCCCAGGTCCATCAGCGGCGCCGGAACGCTCAGGGTGGAGGTGGTGGTGGGCGGTGCGGCGTCGTTTTCTACGGGGGCTGGCAGGGAGCTGGTCTGGGTCATGATCGGGGTCCTGGGTTATTTGAGGCGCACGGCGACGTCGGCGGCGAGTTTTTCGAGGGTGGCGCCGAACAGGCCGCGCTTTACGGTCGCGACCTTGTTCTGCCGGGCGTCATAGACGCTGGCGCTGCTGAACGGCTTGAGCGGGTACTGCTGGGCGATGCCTTCGACCATCACCGTGACCGGCTTCTTGCCGCCGATCAGGGCCTTGGCCAGCAACAGGCCGATCAACGCCAGCACCAGCAGGGCCAGCAGCAACAGCACCGGGCCCAGCGGGTAGCTGATCTGCAGCACGATCGGCAGGCGGGTGGCCGAAGCGCTGGCTTCGCTGGACGGCAGGAACACATCGGGCAGTGCATCGTTGGGGAACAGCTCGTTCATGCGCTCGATGAACTGCTGGGAAATCTGCAGTTGCTGCTCGCTCAGGCGCACTTCGATGGCCCCGGCACGCTGGTAGCCGCTGGACAGCAGCACTTCGCTGGACCACTGCGACGGCAGCGGCGGCAGTTGCAGGCTGATCGACAGCTCGTCGGAGCGGGCGCCGGGTTCGAGGTTCTCGATGCGGTCCATCGAGATCGCCGACTGCAGGGCTTCGCCGGGCATGTCCAGGCTCATCGCGACCTTGGCCGAGTGGATCTGGTAGGGGTTGAACTGGTTCTCGAAGCGGCCCAGCAACACCGCGGTCTTGGGCGAGCCGTCGACGTTGATGTTGAGCACCACGGTCTGCTGGTCGGGGGCCAGCTCTGCACTGACGTCGGGGGTGTCCTTGACGCCGGTCGGGATGAAGCGCACGGCGGCCTGGGTCAGCGGCTTGAGGCGTACACGCGCGTCGTTCAGCAGTTTGGCCAGGGCCGGCTGGGCCAGCACCTGTTCCAGCGCGGCACCGGCATTGGCGCCGTAGGCCAGGGCGTAGATCATCAGGCCGTTGGCTTCGAAGTTGCTGCTCTTGACCGGCATCTTCTGCGGGAAGGCGGCGATGCGGCTGATCACGTCTTCCTTGTGCAGCAGGTCGTAGAACTCGCGGTTCTTGAGCTGGGTCTCGCTGCTGTTATTGGGGCTGTTCTTGTTGTTGGTGACGATCCAGATGATGCCTTCGCGCCCTTCCAGGCCGGTCTTGATCGCGGCCAGCAGGGCTTCCTTGAAGTCGGTGTCGGCATAGGCGCCACTGGCCTTGCGTGCCAGGGCCAGTGCATTGACGCTGTCACCGAGCTTGGCGTGGGTGCCGGGGCCGCGGTAGGTCCATTGCGGCGAGGGGTGGCTGCTGTCGGCCTGGTTGAAGGCGCCGATCACCACTTCGCCGTTGCCGGCGGCGGTGGCGGCCAGTTGCGTGATCAGCGGTTTGAAGCCCGAAGCCGGGTCGAGGTAGAACGGCTCCATCCAGCCGGAGTTCTGTACCAGAAACACCTGGCGCAGCGGTTGCGCCTGGGCGCTCAGGCACACCAGGCTCAGGGCCAGCAGCAGGCCACGGCGCAGCAGGCGGTTCATGCGTTCCATCGGTAGAGCGCTCCAGTCGAATCGATGTACAGCCACAGGGCGTTGTCGTGGAAGAACCACTGGGCGTTCCAGGGTTGGGCCACTTTGAGGGTGATGCTCAAGGGCGGCTGGCCCACACGTTCCAGGCAGAACTGGCTGTCGATGGCCTGGTCGTTGCCGAAGAGCTGTTGCAGGCTCGACGGCCACTCGACGCGCACCGACAGCAGGTACTGGCTGTCGATGAACTCGATGAAGGGGTAGACCACTTCGCGCCGGGTGGGGGTGTTGTCGACGTCGTGCTCGCCCCAGGGCGCATCCAGGCGCACGTTGAACATGTAGTTCAGGTGGCCGGTGCTCAGGCGCGAGCCTTTGACTTCCTTGCGTTCGTCCGAGTCCAGGCGCAGGCAGTACTGCTCGCTGCCCTCGAACAGTTGCTGCCAGATGCCGTAGCCGTTGACGAACGGCGGGCCGTATTCGGGGCGGGCCTGGGCCTGTCTCTTATACACATCTCCGAGCCCACGAGACCGTAC
>OLII01000613.1_pt1 | contig 13368 bp, 12 predicted proteins | sample 1609481 | NCBI WGS metagenome assembly OLII01 (sample SAMN05416859, study PRJEB24817) | seawater metagenome | isolation source: Sea water | place: Canada:Atlantic | collected 2013-11
AAAACAAGAAGTATTTGCACATTTACTTATTAACAAAAGGAATTGTGTAAGAAATTGTGTAATTAAAACCGAAGCCAGTTTCTGTTTCGAAAACTCTATTAAAACCAGGTACAAAAAGTGTTTTAAAGTTTGTGGGATGTGTGAGGCTCAGCATGACTTTGTAGTGAAAGCTAAAACCTAGGTATAAATTCTTAAAAGTCTCTACTTTAATACCCATCACAAACTCAGTCCAATGCGCATTCAAGTCAGTTGTTGTAATGGGAGTAGTAATGGTGTTTGAGGCAAAATAATCACTTCCGGTATTTATTCTGTAGCTATTTAGTGTTTGATCAAAAGAACTGGTACCGTATCTCATACCAACATAAATCTCATTATTCATGTCTAGCCAATTTTGGTAGGCATTATAATTTACACCTATTTTCAGAAAATTTCCTTGAGAGTTAGAGGTTGTGTAATCTTCTACGGTTCTTTCTTTTTGATTTCCTATTTCAGCAGCGACATACCACTTCTTGGAAATTCTGTAATCAGCAACAAATTCAATTCCGCTTGAATTCGAGTCGATCATCCCTAGAATAGGTTTGCTAATATCGATACCCAATCTCAATCCATATGCAGAGGTGTAGGGTATGCTGTCTTTCGATTGAGAAAACGAGCTCAACGATATTGCCAGTGCGATATAACTAATGATATATTTCAAAATGGGCGCTTGTTTCATGATCAATTGTTGGTATAGAGTTGGGAGCTATAGACTGAAACCATGCATTATCTGAGTCTATTGTAACCGTATTAAAATTCACTTTTAGACCGCAAGAACGCGATACGAAAATAGCTTCTGTGGTATAGTCAATCGTAATTTTATTGTATACATTATCTACGATATTACCCGATGCAGATGTTTTTAAATGATAGATAGTTTGAGAGCTATTCGTGTCTAAAGAAAGAGCAATTGAATCTATGGTCACGTCTTTATAGGTATTGATGGTGTCTTTCCCTTCTGCCCATATAGACAAATGCTCAACATTCTTAAAGCTATTTGGGTTTTCAGCGTCGTAAAAACGCAGAATCAATTTAGGTGTTGTTGGTAATAAACAGATATCATCTTTCTCACAAGCGCTGAAGAGCAATGCCAGGAAGATAAGATATAGGATGTTTTTCGTCATCTTTATTTTGTATAAACGTTTTTAATTTTGTTGCTCAACGACAAGAAACAAATAAACCAATAAACTTGCAAGTCAATAGACTAGTAATCGAATTACTTTTCAAATAATGCCACAGTTTCAATATGGGCAGTATGTGGGAATTGATCCACTAAACTAATCTTTTTCATGGTATAGCCATGTTGCATTAACAATTCAGTATCTCTTGCTTGTGTAGCAGGGTTACATGATACATATACCATTCTATCTGCATTTAAATCAATGATTTTTTGCAGTGTTTTTGGTGCAATTCCCGCTCTAGCAGGGTCCAAAATAATGGTTTTTATTTTTCCTTTGTATTGCGGGTGTGCTGATAAAAATTTTCCTACATCTGCAGCGTAAAATGTCAATCCATCAATATGGTTTCTCTTCGCATTTTTCTTTGCGTCTTCAATAGCTGATGCTACAATATCTACTCCCACAATTTGAGCATTATTACTTTTTGAAGCGACTATCTGCCCAATAGTTCCCGTACCACAAAATAGGTCCATTACTACTGTATTGTCTACAGCTTCCTTATTTTCTAATACGTATTCAACCACTTTACTATATAATTTTTCTGCACACTTTGGATTGGTTTGGAAAAAGCTTTTCATACTTATTTCAAAGTCAAGCCCCAACAACTCTTCTACAATTTTATCTTTTCCATACACCAATTCTAAGCTACCGGAGGTAGCTATAGTTCTGTCTCCAGTTTCGTCGTTAATGGTATGCAGTAGTCCTGCTAAACGCTCCCCAAAGATATTCTTTAAGTAGTCTGCAAACGCTTTCAAATCGAATTTCGGAAGGTCATATGAAGTAGTGACCAAGTTAAACAGTACTTCGTTTGTTTTTTGTGATTTACGAACGACTAAATATCGAAAGAATCCTTCCTTTTTTGGACCGTGCCAAGGCGCTAAACCTGTATCGATGCAATACTGTCTTATGCTTTTTAAATGATCTTCAACTTGCTTGTCAAATAATCCAGAATCTTTTTCAAGATTGTCTCCCATCCACCAGGTGCCTCGTCGCTTAAAGCCTAATGTAAATTCGTCAACATCTGTTTTCTGTTTTCTGTCATAACCAATAGCAGAGAATCCGTATTCCATTTTATTTCGATAATGAAAAACAGCTGGGGAGCTAACAAATTCATCAAATAAATCTTCAATATTTGCAACTTTACCAATGCGCTTGAATAAAGACAATGTGCTTTCTTTTTTATAGGCATGTTGTTTTTCTATTGGTAATTGAATGTAGGGAGCACCAGGAATGTCTTGATAAGGAACTTTTTCTTCATCCTCAGAGGGTTCTAAAACATCCATCAATTTACATTCTGCATATTTCTTACTTGACTTTTTTACTTGGGCTTTTACCAATTGACCAGGCAAGGTATTCGGGACAAAAACAACAAATTCTCCTTCTTCAGAACGAATTCGAGCAATCCCTTTTCCTCCAAAGGCGTAATCTTCTATCTTTAGTTCTAAAACTTGTCCTCTTTTTACAAATTTATTTCGTTCTCTGCGTGGCATTCTCTCTGTTTTATGGGAGGCAAAATTAGGAAAAGATATTGATTGAAGAGCTCAAATTTTAAGAATAATAGCAGGTCTGTAAAAAATAGGATCTTCTCCAGATGTCATTTTGATCGCTGCTATCGGTTGGGTTGTTTTATTCTTGAGTGCTTGAAATAGGTTGATTTTTATAAATAAATGCATATTTCAAGTGCTTTTTTTGTAAATTGCGAACCGTTAGGGATGATTTCTTTCCCACGCTGAATTTTCGAGTTCTTCGAAAGGAAAAAGGTAGATAAGGAATGGTTATTTTTCTCGTTTATCGAGATTTAATTATGAATGTTTGCATCTAAAATAAAAGATGCCAAACGATGTCTTTAACTCAGAAAGGCATGAACCTTAAATTATTTTTAAATGGCTGTTTTAGAACAAGTAACATCGCAACACGCGATTGATTTAGAGAACAAGTATGGAGCACACAATTACCACCCACTTCCAGTGGTTTTGAGTAAAGGAGAAGGTGTGTATGTATGGGATGTTGAAGGCAAAAAGTATTTTGACTTTTTATCTGCGTATTCTGCAGTAAACCAAGGGCATTGTCACCCAAAAATTGTTGGAGCAATGATGCAGCAAGCACAAACCTTAACGTTAACATCGAGAGCATTTTATAATGACATGCTAGGGAAATTTGAAAAATTTGCGTCAGAGCTTTTTGGTTTTGATAAATTATTACCAATGAATACAGGTGCTGAAGCTGTTGAGACTGCTTTAAAACTTGCTAGAAAATGGGCATATGAGGTAAAAGGAATTGCAGAAAATGAAGCGCAAATTATTGTTTGTGAGAATAATTTTCATGGAAGAACTACAACGATTATTTCATTTTCGAACGATCCTGTGGCGCGTAAAAATTTTGGTCCTTATACCAACGGGTTTATTAAAATCGAATATGATAATTTAAAGGCGCTAGAAGAAACGTTACAATCGAATTCAAACATTGCAGCATTCTTGGTTGAGCCAATACAAGGTGAAGCGGGGGTTTATGTACCTTCTGAAGGATATTTATCGGCAGCCAAAGATTTGTGTGCGCAATACAACGTGCTCTTTGTAGCTGATGAAGTTCAGACAGGAATTGCTAGAACAGGAAAAATGTTGGCTGTAGATCATGAAAATGTAAAGCCAGATATTTTAATTTTAGGAAAAGCCGTAAGTGGAGGAGCATATCCTGTTTCTGCAGTTTTGGCAAATGATGCTGTTATGAATGTGATTCAACCAGGAAATCATGGATCTACCTATGGAGGAAATCCTATTGCAGCAGCAGTAGCAATTGCTGCGCTAGAGGTAGTTGAAGATGAAAACTTAGCAGACAATGCTGAGAATTTAGGGAAGTTGTTTAGAGCTGAGTTGTCTGAGTTTGCCAAAGAAAATGATCTGGTGCTTGCCGTAAGAGGAAAAGGACTATTAAATGCTATTTTAATCAACGATACTGAAGAGAGCTCTACGGCTTGGGATATTTGTATGAAACTAAGAGACAATGGATTGCTCGCAAAACCTACCCATGGTAATATCATACGTTTTGCACCACCTTTGGTGATGAATGAAGCCCAATTGCGTGAGTGCATTGCCATCATAAAAACAACGATTGCTGATTTTTAATAATGACGCAAAGTATCTAATTTAAAAAAAGCCTGCACATTGCAGGCTTTTTTTATTAGTGTCTATTGTTGATTTTCTATAGCATTTTTGTATTGCTCCATCACTTCTGTAAAATCTGAAGTAGATAGAATATAGATGGTATATATGAGATACAAACCATTGATAATGAGCATGACTAGTGCAAAAGTTTTTGCAGAATTCATGGATTTGTATCCGTATTCAGTTCCATCAGCAGTTTTTAATTTGTTATTAGCCATGATATAAGCAGGTGCAGCAAGTAAGAGTCCTAACCCTCCGAAGCAGCAACAAAAAATACTAATACTAGATAAAACGTAGATAATTGTGGGTTTTAGTTCTTTGTTCATTGTTGTGGTTTTTAATATATTTTAAAGATGTAACTGATAATGATAATACTAATATTTACTATTGCCAAGCTATAAATAATTTTTGACTTTATCTTTTTTTTACTGAAAAAATTATAACCAATAAGCATAAAGAATAAAAGAATCGTATAAATAGCAGGGTACATTTTGAAGGCCTCGATAAACTCTCCTCTTGCAATAAAGAGCAGAGAACGTTGCATTCCACAGCCTAAGCACTCAAAGCCAAACAGTTTTTTGTTTAAGCATGGTAACATATAATCTTCAGCCTGTATGATCATGGGTCTGTTTTATTTGTTATTTTTTTTCTTCTTTGTAAATAATCCTTTCAAAAGGTTTGTCGCCTTTGAAACAGTGCTGCTATCCTTCTTCTTTTTATTTCCTGTCAAGATACTTTTTAATGCAGAAGTTCCTTTGTTCACAACAGCTTCTTTTTTTTGTTTTATGAGTGAGTTGAGAAGCTTAGAAGCTGCGTTTTGCACATCGGTAGTAACCAGGGGTTTTGAAAATGTACCCGTTAAACTAGCAGCGACAGGTACTGTTTGTTTTTCACTGAACTTGGTAAGGTATTTTGACACTTCTGCGCCAAAATATTTGGCAGGTACATCAAATTGTAGTTGGTAGTTCATCTGTTGATTAAAACCATGATTCCCGCTTACCTCAACAGCAATGTCCTGGTATTGCAGCGCAAAAGGTTGTACCTCCACTTGACCATTTTCAAAAGATAAAAAAGCTTTGACATCCTTTAGGTTGAGCTTAGAGATGTCTATAAATTTCATGTCAGAACTTAAAGTGGAAAGTACTTTTGACTTTTTACTAGTGACTTTGCTGTCTAGAAGCTCCCCGAGCAAATTACCAGAAATACTCGCAAGATCAGGAGTCATATCTTCGGTTAAACTACCAGAAAGGTTCATGCTTGAATTGAGTTTTCCTTCTACTGCCTTCCCTATTGGCGCTATGCTCGTTAACATGTCTATCTTTGAAAATGAATCAGCAATGTTGAGTCCCTTAAATTTTAATTGTGTTTCAAATAGGGGTATTTCATTTTTTGTGGAAACAAAACCATCGAGATCGATCTTGCCATCAAACAGTTTCATTTTAAGCCCCTCTAATGTAGCAACTTCATCTTTAATGGTCAGGGTGCCAGATACATTAGACAAGGAAAGGTCATCGTACTTTACTTGTTTTGCCGCAGCAGTAAGAGAGCAGTTTAAGAAGTTAGGAATTTTGAAGAAAGCCTCTTTAACATTAATTGTATCTTGAATTGTTTGTGGTGTTGCTGAAATAAAGTCTGAAATATTTAATTGTTCAGATCTCATAATAAAGTCTCCTTTGAGTGTTTTTTCGTTGAATACATAACCGTAAAAATTATTCAAATTACCTGTGATATGCATGTCAGAAGTTCCAGTTTTGCCATCAAATTCAGACAGTTTAATGGTGTTTTTATCAAACGATACCTCCATTTTTTTTACATGAAATGGATTTGCTAGGGAAGTATTTTCATAGGTAAAGTCTTGTAACTTTATGGAGCCTTTGTTTTGTATGGTTTCGTAATTTTCTTGTGTTATAGATTCCATATCAAATGTGCTAGAGAGTGCTACATGAAGCATACCATCAATAGTTGTGGCACTGGGAAGAGGATAGACCTTCGCTATGTTTCCTAAATCAATACTTCCTTTAGCAGTGCATGATACTTGAGGATTCTCTATAATAGTATTGATTTTACCCTGGGTTTCAAAGGTGTTTTTGTCTATGGTAAATGTAAGTCTGTTCACTTTTACTTCCGTGTCATCCAGATTTCCTGTGGTATTTGATAGTTCTGTATTGATTTCAATATTTCGAACAGCTTTTGGTAATGAGGTGTATTGAAACATTCCTTTTGTAGCCTCAACGTTGATTTTAAATTTTGGGATTTTTTCTTTGTTAAGAATGCCATTAATGGCACCGTTGACATTGAAATTTCCTGAAGTTTTTATCTCTTCTAGTGCTCCGGTATATTTCTTGGGAATCAATGCTAGTATGTTTTTAAAAGAGGAGGAAGGTGTCTTGAAGTTTACATCGATACGTTGTCTATTTTCTATTCGTTTTATGTTGCCGTCAAACTGCAAAGGCAACTGATTGATCATTGCAGTATTGTCCTTAAAGGTATAGCTGTTTTTCTTGAAGTCAATACCAAATACTGCATCCAAAGAAATGGCCATATTTTCTATGTACTTGGTACCATCAAGTTGCATAGAGATCAAGCTACTTGTTTTGGTGTCGGCTTCTAAGTTGTCTGCACTGAAATCTCCTTTACCCGAATGATTCAAATTTGAAAATTTAAGTACTATATTGGCCTTGTTATCTATGTAGGAGCCTTGTAAATTTTGTATCTTGTATTCTTGAATCGTCAGAGAAATAGATGTGTCTTCTTTTGAAGCTATATCGTTTGCTGCTGTGCTTTTAGCAATGTCGAAATTATAGTATCCTTTGTCGTTTGTACGAATATTTAAAACACTATTTATAGCAGCAATACTCGTTATTTGTATGGACTCTGATTTCTTTTTGAAGAGCTCTCCAAGACCCATATTGGCCTGAAGCCGGGCGCTATAGAAAAGCGTATCTCCTTGAAATGGAGCTTCGTTTAGGATGGTGAAATCATGAATGGTTGCACGTACTTTTGGAAAATCACGAAATAAACTCAAATCTAGAGTGCTAAAGCTCACTTTTGCACGTACTTGTTTGTTAATTGTTTTCGTTACGAGTGCCTGTATCTTATCTTTAAAAAGGTAGGGTGTAACACCAATAGCAGTGATAAGAATAATCACGACTATGAAAGTTCTCTTCAGTACTTTTTTTGAGTTCATCATCCTCTGTTTTATTAGTACGTTGCAATGAAAAAGACAACATGTATGCTATTTCTTATGATTATTTAAATTGCTACATTCCTGGGATATTTGGCATCCCACTTTTAGCTGCAACAGCAAGTTCTTTTTCATGAATATCACCTGCTTTTTTAATAGCATTATTGAGTGTCATGATTAAATAGTCTTCTAATTCTTCAGCATCATTGAGTAAAGCCTTGTCAATCTGTATTGCTTTAATTTCTCTATTTCCAGTAATGGTCACCTGTATTTTTCCATTTGTAGATTTCTCATCAACTAAAACGTGATGCAGTCTTTTTTTAGTTTCTTCTACTTTTTGCTGGGCTTCTTTTAATTTACCCATCATTTCTGCCATATCTCCAAACATACGTTCTTTTTTTATCGTTCCTACAAATTTACTCTTTTCACTTGATTGAAAAAATATAAAAATTGAGTAAGTTAATGTTTTTAGCTATTGCATTTAATCTTATTTTTGCAACTTCATTAAAAATGATTACATGAACCATACCATAGTAAAGCCACCAATTGCAAATAAGATTCGAACCGAAATGAAGATGCATGGTGATATTAGAGTTGATAATTATTTTTGGATGCGTTTGTCTGATGAGCAGAAGGAGGCAGAGCATAAAGATGAGCAGACGAATAGCGTAGAGGCATATTTGCACTCAGAGAATGCGTATTATGACGATATAACGGCACATACAAATGATTTTCAAACCTCATTGTTTGAAGAGATGAAAGGGAGAATTAAGGAAGATGATTCTTCGGTTCCTTATAAAAAGAATGGATATTTTTACATTACGAAATATCAAAAAGGAGAGCAATATCCGATCTTTACAAGAAAGAAAGAAACCTTAGATGCAGCGGAAGAATTGCTTTTTAATGTAAATGAGTTGGCCAAAGGCCACGACTATTTCCAATTAGGAGGTTTAAATGTAAGTCCCAATAATGAATTGGTTGCTTTCTCAGTAGATACGGTGAGTAGACGTCAGTATGTACTTCAGGTAAAAAATTTGAGAACAGGAGAGGTTTTTAAAGATAGAATTACAAATACCTCCGGAGGCGCTGTTTGGGCAAATGACAATAAAACGTTGTTCTACACAAAAAAAGACCCTGTTTCGTTGCGAAGCTATAAAATTTTTAAACATGTCTTAGGTACAGAGCAATCTGAAGATGTTGAGGTATACCATGAAAGTGATGATACATTTGGAGTGGGAGTTACAAAGACAAAATCAGGCGATTTTATTGTGATTGCATCCTACGCCACGTTATCTTCTGAGTATCGGGTATTAGATGCCAACAATCCCAAGGGAGATTTCAAAGTGATTCAGCCGAGAGAGCGAGATTTAGAGTATAGTATATCGCATTTTGGAGCACATTTTTACCTTTTAACAAATAAGGACGGAGCGAGCAACTTTAAATTGATGAAAACTCCGATAGATCAAACATCGAAAGAAAATTGGATAGATGTCATTCCGCATAGAGAAGAGACCTTACTGGAAGATATTTCTATTTTTAAAGAGTATTTGGTCCTCGAGGAACGGACAAATGGATTGAATAGAATTAGAATCAAACGATGGGATGCTTCACAAGACTATTATTTGCCTTTTGATGAGGAAACCTATACTGCAGAGGTCTATGCAAATCCTGATTTTGATACAGATATTATGCGGTACTCATACAATTCAATGACAACACCAACCGCGGTCATTGATTTTAACATGAGTGATCAATCAAAAGATATCAAAAAAGAACAAGAGGTTCTTGGAGGCTCTTTTGATAAGGAGAACTATGTGAGTAAACGCCTCTGGGCGGAAGCCAGAGATGGAAAGAAAATTGCAATCTCTATTGTACATAGAAGGGACTTAGAAATTAGCGAAAATACTCCTGTTTTGCAATATGCATATGGCTCTTATGGCTATACAATTTCTGATGGATTTAGTACCACTAGATTGAGTCTATTGGATCGGGGATTTGTTTACGCCTTAGCGCATATTCGAGGTAGTGAATATCTAGGTAGAAATTGGTATGAAGATGGAAAGTTGTTGAAAAAGGTAAATACATTCAATGATTTCGTAGATTGCTCAAAATATTTGATTGCAAACAACTACACATCACCAAACCATTTGTATGCAATGGGAGGATCTGCCGGTGGTTTATTGATGGGTGCTGTTGCAAATATGAATGCTGAGTTGTATCATGGTATCATCGCAGCCGTTCCTTTTGTAGATGTTATTTCTACCATGCTAGACGAGAGCATTCCTCTAACTACAGGTGAGTTTGATGAATGGGGTAATCCCAAGGATAAAGAGTATTACGAATATATTAAGAGCTATTCTCCGTATGATCAAGTAACAAGCAAAGGCTATCCAAATATGTTAGTTACTACTGGTTATTGGGACAGTCAGGTGCAGTATTGGGAACCTGCCAAATGGGTATCCAAATTGAGAGCGTTAAAAACCGATAAAAATCTCCTATTATTGCATACAAATATGGAGGCTGGTCATGGAGGTGCTTCCGGAAGATTCAATGCCTTAAAAGAAATAGCAAGAGATTATTCCTTTATTCTGGATTTAGAAAATAAAATAGCAGGATCTACAATTTAAATAGTAGCTAAATGAATAGAAATAAAAAGATTAAGAATACTATTTTAGAATTGGTTGGTGATACACCAATAGTTCAATTGCACAAAATAACTGAACAGTTAAAAGGTGCTTATTTCGCAAAATTAGAATCCTTTAATCCCGGGCACTCTGCAAAAGATAGAATCGCCATTCATATCATAGAAAATGCAGAAAAGAAGGGACTTATAAAGCCGGGAGATACGATTGTAGAAACAACCTCTGGTAATACTGGTTTTAGTTTGGCAATGATTAGCATGGTAAAGGGGTATAGCTGTATTTTAGCAGTGAGTTCAAAGTCTTCCCAAGATAAGATAGACATGCTAAAATCTATGGGTGCAGAAGTTCATGTTTGTCCAGCCAACGTAGCTGCTGACGACCCGAGGTCCTATTATGAAGTAGCGAAAAGAATTCATAAAGAAACACCGGGCTCTGTCTACATCAATCAATATTTTAATCAGTTAAATGCAGATGCCCATTACCATTCTACAGGTCCGGAAATTTGGGAGCAGACACAAGGTGAAGTAACCCATGTTGTTGTTGCAAGTGGAACTGGTGGAACTGTATCGGGAATAGGAAAATACTTGAAAGAACAGAATGAAAACATCAAAATACTTGCAGTGGATGCATTTGGTTCTATTTTAAAAAAATACCACGAAACAAGAGAGATTGATCCGAATGAAATTTATCCGTACAAGATTGAAGGTTTGGGCAAGAATTTGATTCCAACAGCAACAAACTTTGATGTCATTGATGTATACGAGAAAGTAACAGATAAAGATGCAGCACTAACGGCAAGAGATATGGTAACCAAAGAAGGTATTTTTGCCGGATATACAAGCGGTGCGGTCATGCAAGCAACGATACAATATGCTCAAAAAGGTTTTTTTGATGATGCTAGTTTTGTCGTGATGGTTTTCCCTGACCATGGATCAAGGTACATGAATAAGATTTATAGCAATACTTGGATGTTAGAACAAGGTTTCTTGAAACAAGAATAAATAGTTGAGAAAAATCTTAGTTTAGAGCGACTAGCGCACAAATAACACATGGCCTATGATAGATTCAAGAGTGTTTTTATTTGAAAAATTGCGAAAAAAACTGTTAATTTGCACTTTATAAAAAAACCTATATAAAACTAGTATGACTACAGATTTATTTGACAGAATTAAAGGAGATAAAGGACCACTCGGAAAGTGGGCTGATAAGGCTGAAGGCTATTATGTTTTTCCGAAATTGGAGGGGCCTATTTCTAATAGGATGAGCTTTAATGGGAAGAAAGTCATTACTTGGAGTATCAATGATTACTTAGGTTTAGCAAGTCATCCAGAAGTTTTAAAAGTAGATGGAGAGGCTGCACATGATCATGGAATGGCATATCCAATGGGGGCTAGAATGATGTCTGGTCACACCCATTTGCATGAGCAATTAGAAAACGAATGTGCAGAGTTTGTTGAAAAGGAAGCTGCGTATTTGGTAAATTTTGGATACCAAGGAATGGTTTCTGCTATAGACGCTTTGGTAACAAAAAACGACATCATTGTATACGATATGGATACACATGCTTGTATCATTGATGGTGTGCGTTTGCATGCAGGAAAACGATTCGTATACAAGCACAATGATATGGAGAGTTTTGAGAAAAACTTAAAACGAGCGAAAAAAATGTCTGAAACTACGGGTGGAGGTATTTTAGTTGTTTCTGAAGGTGTTTTTGGAATGCGAGGGGAACAAGGTCGTTTAAAGGAAATTGTAGCGCTGAAAGAGCAATACAACTTTCGTTTATTGGTAGACGATGCTCATGGATTTGGAACCCTAGGAAAAGGAGGTAGAGGTACAGGTTTTGAGCAGGGAGTTCATGAAGATATTGATGTGTATTTTGCTACTTTCGCAAAATCTATGGCAGGAATTGGTGCCTTTTTTGCAGGTGATAAAGACGTGATACAGTATTTACAGTACAATATGCGTTCTCAAATGTTTGCAAAATCATTACCGATGGCCATGGTAAAAGGAGCTTTAAAGCGTCTAGATATGCTTCGCTCTATGCCAGAATTGAAAGATAAATTATGGGAAAATACAAATGCATTGCAAAATGGTTTGCGTGCTGCAGGTTTTGATTTAGGAACCACGCAGACATGTATTACCCCTGTGTTTTTAAAAGGAGATATACCAGAAGCAATGGCAATGGTAAACGATTTAAGAGAAAACTATGGTGTGTTCTGTTCTATTGTTGTTTACCCCGTAATTCCAAAAGGATTGATTATTTTAAGATTGATCCCTACAGCTACACATACGATAGAGGATATTAATGAAACCATTGCTGCATTTTCCGGAATTAGAACAAAGTTAGAAAACGGAATTTATAAACGAATAGCGGTTTCAATGATGAGTGAGTAAGACACTTTTTACTTTGAGTCGTCTTAAAATAAGTTGACAGTTATTTGTAAAATACATTGAAACCAGAGAAGCTCATTTCTCTGGTTTTTTTGTTTTTTTAATGTCCATCGTCCTTTCAATACATACCAGCAAGTTTATGCAATGTGTATGCTGTGGAGGTGATTGGTTTCTATAGATAGAAGTGAAACCATGTGCAATGCACACTTGTTGCTATCATGCCTATAAAAAAAGCGCATCCAGGAATGGATGCGCTTTCTATATTTAAAATTTTGAGAATGATTATCTTTCTCTACGTCTTCTACCAAAACCTCCAGATTGTCTATCGCCTCCTGATCTAGGCCTTCTATCAGAGGGAGTACTTCTTTTTCTATCTGAACTTTTAGACTCACTTCGTCTTCTACCAAAACCTCCATCTCCGCGAGATTCAAATGATTTTCTTTTACCGCTGCCGCGTTTTCGGTCTCCACGTCTTCCTCCGCCAGAACGTTCTTTATTGGTAATTTCAATATTTACATTTCTACCATTGTATTCTGGTCTGTTCGCTTCAAATGCTTCTAATGCGCCTGCTTCAAAATTCTTATCAATTTCGAAGAAAGAAAAGGTGTCTAAAATATCTATAGCACCAATTTCGATATTGTCAGTAATTCGCTGATCGTTAATTAAACCAATCAAACGAGCTGGATTGATATTGTCTTTTCTCCCAATATTGATGAAAAAGCGTGTCATATTTTCATCTCTTGCACGTCCTCTACTTCCGGAAGGAGCATCGC
>OLII01000615.1_pt1 | contig 13365 bp, 4 predicted proteins | sample 1609481 | NCBI WGS metagenome assembly OLII01 (sample SAMN05416859, study PRJEB24817) | seawater metagenome | isolation source: Sea water | place: Canada:Atlantic | collected 2013-11
ATCGTCGGCAGCGTCAGATGTGTATAAGAGACAGGGGTCAGTCGGCTCAGCAGGGTCAGTCGGCTCAGCAGGGTCAGTTGACTCAGCAGGGTCTGTCGGCTCAGCAGGGTCCGTTGGCTCAGCAGGGTCAGTCGGCTCAGCAGGGTCCGTTGGCTCAGCAGGGTCAGTCGGCTCAGTCGGCTCAGTCGGCTCAGCTGGATCAGTTGGCTCAGCAGGGTCAGTTGGCTCAGCAGGGTCTGTTGGCTGAGTCGGATTAACTGGGTCCGTTATAATTAATTGCTTAACGCGAGGGTTAGTGTCTGCTTGAAACTCTTCAAGGTTAGAAAATGAGTCGTTATCTATATCTTCGGCAGCATCATCTCGATGTGCATCTAATTCATAGGTAACTTCCCAGTCATCACTCATACCGTCGTTATCGCTATCAAAACCAAGGTTTGCATAATCTGGAGCACTCACTGAAGCGTAAAAGTTTTCCCAAAGATCACTTATCCCGTTGTCGTTGGTATCAGGTAAGGCAATACCCGTAATTTCAGAATCTTCTGAGGTTTGCTCTGCTGCATCAATAGCGCGCACTATATACTCATAGCTTTGCCCAACCGTTAAACTGGTATCTGTAAAGGCTGTTTGAGCTTTCGTGAGTGGAATAATGTTCAGTGGAAATTTGTATTCATCTTCATGATGGTCTCGGCGATAAACATTATAGCCAGTAACATCAGCTTCAGAGCTCATATCCCAATTTAGCGTGATTGTTTGTAAGCCTTTTCGAACAATGAGGTTCTCAACCGAGCGTGGTGGCAAATCTTCCACCGCTTCTTTAGAAACCACAATGAGCTCAGGACCTATTTCTTCATTTGCAGATTGCTCAGCTTCGATACTGTCAATTAACTTTTTATTACCACAGCTTGAAGAAGGGTGAGATTTAAGCGCAATAGCAACTTCGGTTTGACCGGGCGCTAAACCTTCGGTGATATCAAAGTCACCCCAGCTACCCTCATAAATTTTGTCAACAAAGGCTAACTCATCACCACTACCTTCAGCTGGGATCATGCTAAGCTCTTGTGCTTTGTTAAAATCTAATTCGCTAGCGTCCCAGTTATGCGGAACGACAAAAGCACCTGTTTCATTGCTAGTACCCGCTTGGTTATTTCTGTGAACACGTAAAGTTGCTTTTTTGATGGTGCCATCAATATTTGCTAAATCAAATTTAAAATAAACAATACGAAGACTAGAGCTACTGTCTGCATCAGGAGTACATAGCTTTAAACCTTGTACGTCGTCATAAATATCTGATGGCTTGCCTTCGTCGATAAAAGTATCTGCTAACGGTTCAAGCACTGAGGTGGTTTCTACCGCTGGAATTGCCACAGTAAAGTCCCAGGTTTTACCCTGTTGTGTGCCGCCATCAGCTAAAATGGTGTCAACTCGCCAGTAATAGTTAGTATTTGCGGTTAACTCAGTCGGAGAGCAAATATTTTTCAGGTGAGTAAAGCCACTTTCTATATTAGGTAAGTTACTAATATCGCGGCCTTGTGCCGCTGCATCAGCCCCTTCAAATCGGCACTCTTCAGTTAACTGATTGAGGTTTGTACCTAGATAAACAATATGACCAACAGCGTCTTGTGCTGGTAACCACATTAAGTCAGTGTCAGTTTTTGCACTTTGTGTGTGGTTTCTCGGTACTGGCATTGCGGCAATTGATTGGTAACGGTAACCAGGGATCCAATACTCAAGCGTATTATCAAGATCATATTCGTAAGCACCAATATCTGGAGCCATACCTGCGATTGGATCGTCAAGAATAACAGCACTATCAATTGCGACACCAACATTTGGCACCGCAATCCCATTCATTCCTACGACTGGGATACTTGCTGATATACCTTGGTCAATAATTTCTGTTGAACTCGCTTTCGGACGAAAATCAAAGTTTTCAGGATCACGAAGTCTAGAAGCTGCAGTGTCACTTGCCGAACGAGGCGTGAAAGCGCCTCGAGACATAGGTCCCTCATTCATATCTAAATTAGGTCTATCTGATACTACACCAAAGCCATTCCAATTCGATACGATATTGGCAGGTTTCACCAATAACGGCAGTGGTGAATGCGGATCTGAAGAAATACCACTAGATAGGTTATTGTAAACATAACTATTTTCATTTTCTTCAGGATGAATTAGTCCATTTTCATCAACATCAGGACTGCCATCGCCTTTACCATCAGCACCATCTTCATCAACCCAGCTTTCTGAGGTGACTTTGAACATAGTTTTGCTTGATTGTAGCGGGAATACTGTGGTGTTATTACTTACCGTATGATAATCGCCTTTGATATTACCATGCGCTGATACGTTCATTGCTACAGTGTGATGATCAATACCACCAACGCCGTCGTTACCATCCCAACGACCTAAACCTTTTAACGCATCCACCGCCCAAATATGATGGCGCTCTGTACCATTACTTGCACCCGTTTCAAAATTGCCGCCTTTACACTGAAAGGCAGTACCATCTTGTTGGAAGTAACCAAAACTTGAAACATGAGACCATGAAACATCAACCGAGCCATGTTTAGCCATTACCTTTGAACCATTAGTATGCATGGTATTTCGGGTAAAAGTAGAATCACAGTTACTATTCATGATCAAAACCATTTGAGCTAAACCTGTGTAGCTCCAATGGTGAAAGATATTGTTAATGATATGATTATCATGCATGCCACAGTTACTGCTACCATTCATATCAATCATGGCATCACCGTGGGCAAAAACATTGTTTTTAATGAGGTAGTTTGAGCCTTTTAAGCGTGTTGAGCCTTCACCAGAATCAGAGCCCGCTTTATCACCCTTGGTAATGTTTTCTTCGCCTTTATAGCTATGTAAACCTAACATGCGAGGATACCAAGAAGGGTATAAGAACTCATTATCTTCAATGGTAATGAAATTACAGTCAGCTTCACATTTAATGGTGGTGCCAAAAAACTCTAAGCCTTTTAGGGTGATATGATCACTACCGTTTAAGTTCATCGCCCAAGACTGAGTTTTACCTCGAACGCCTTTTCCTGTTGGGTTTTGTCCATCTTCAGGCCATAACCACACTTCACCAGTGGCTTTATCAAAATACCATTCACCCGGTTGATCAAGGGCATTTTTATGTTCAACTAAAAAATAACCGGCATTTTGATCATGCGGGTCTACCACTGAGCGGTGGGTAATTTCATTTGAACCGGCACTGTGACCATCTGGCTCAATACCACGAGAGAATTGTGTTTCAGAGTGGTAGTTAAGAATTAATGAACCACCAGAAAAGTTGAGCTCATTGCCACCTTGGTCTTGTGCAGGTAGAGCAGCTAAGTTTTGATAAGCTGGGTTATTTTCAAGTGTATGTAAATTGTATCCAGTGTCTTTTGATGTCAATACACTCGAATCATATCCAGCAACTTTCTGGGCAACCCAGTTGTTTTTCATAAAACCCCAAGTACCGCCCATGTCCCACCATGAACCATCAACGGGGGTTCTATTATCAGTTTTAAATTGAATTTCGCCCGTTGGGTGACCGGTGTCTAAATCATAATTTGGCCAGCGAGCAGGGATCATCATTTTGTAATCACCATCGGCATTACCGTCAGCAAACCACAATTGCCATACACCTTTTACAACACTACCGTCTTCACTATCGGTAGCACCATCGTCATCATTGATTAAGTCAATGTCTATCGTGGTTTTGAAACAGTGATTTGCACAATTTGGATGGCCTGCATCAGTTAATGGCGTCCAAGTTTCACCGCCTATATCCGCTAAAGCATAAGAGCCATCAATAACAACTCGCTCATCATTATAGGCTGTGATGGTAATAGGTTGGCCATCAGCACCATTAACGCCTGCAAAATCAACATATTCATGATAACGACCAGCACGTAAATATATAGTATCGCCAGCAGTTGCTTGACCTAATGCTTGTTGAATTGTCGCGAATGGACTTGCTAATGTTCCTGAATTGTTATCATTGCCGCTTGTATCGACAAAAATGTCAGTAGCTAAGGCATTAAAGCTACAAGTTGCAGCAAATAAAAGAGAAATTGAAGCTCTAACGCTAAACTTATCCTTCTTTTTGAAATGGGCTAGGCTGTCAGAGTTTAGAATATTCGGCATTGCTACTTCCTTTAATTTATTTTTATAAATTCTGCAAAAATTAGTAAACCTATAGCTAAATTTAAAAACTTAGTGATAGTTTGTTGTTATTATTAATATTAAACACTTAAGTTAAAGATTAAATTTACATTAGAGCAGCAAGGTTAGCAACTAAAAGGTGGCTTTTATATTTAAAGTTCACATTCTTATTCAGGTGAACAGAAGGGAGTATGGTGAGTTATTATAATTAAGTTGTTGGTTTGATGAGGGTTTTGGCTGGGAATCGAATCTAAAAAGTATTAATAGGGGATGATTGAAAGAATTTGGTCGTCCATTTGACGACCAAGAAAATCCAGCTAACCTAAGGGAGTCTTACCCTAATTGAGGTTAGATAGCATAATAACGTTATAAAACCCTTTCACCTGCCACGCTACGGAAATAGCGTAAACGTGAACGAGGATCTGCTACAGGAACATCATGATTAAGTGCCCAGATCATAGCTCCGCCATAACCATTATCTTTTAAAAACTGCATTTTATCTTGCACGCTTTTATTGCTGTTATTGTATTTTAGCGTCATTAAATATTTTGGATCATCAGCAGCGGGTACTTTGAAGATATCTTCTTCATCGGTAACTTCAATCATATTGACCAAGTCGCGATAATCGACAGAAGCTCTTTTTGAACCTTTACGAATGGCCACTTCTTTGCCATAAAAGGCAAAGCCACCATATATTTTTTCTTTCGGCACTTTGTGCTCTTTTACTAATAAAGATAAGCCTTTTTTGAATTGTTCAGTTGTTGTGGTGTAATTCATCACATTGATTTGATCTAACAAGTCATGATGCTGCTCTAAAAACTTGCGTGCATGTTTGCGCTTAACACCAAAAGCTCCAGAGATAAGTATGCCTTCTGGTTTTAATGCCTTGTTTAGCGCAGTATAAATTTTGGCAAGTAATACAATATCTTCATCATTAGATGCATGTTCATAGTCTACATCTACGCCACCAATACCATGCTTAAGACATAGGTCGCGAATGTGTTCAGCAAATATATCTTGTTTGTTATTGCGTACTAGTTGATTAAAATACTTTTCTTTTTTCCCCATGCCATTAATGCCTAGGGTTGTTTTGACTTTATGTTTGTTAGCGTCTGATACTAGCTTATTTATCATTTCGGTGGTTAAACCTGCACCACTGTTACGCCTATAGGTTACATTGCCTGTTTTATCATCCACTGAAACAATATTAATTTTTCCTGAATCGGGCTCTGCCGCGACCGCAAAAATAACAACTTCATCCAAGTATTTCATCGCTTGGGGATCATAATGCTCCCAACCACCATTGAACCAAAATGCCATAATGGGTAAAGAATCTTTTTTTACAGCAAGCGCGTGAAAACTTAATAATAACGATAAAACTATTAAGCCTAATTTGGTTTTCATAAACGATTATCCTTCTTTTGAATGCTTGGTCATTCATTTAAATGAAAAGGTCGCCGATGTTGGCGACCTTTTATTATTGCTAATTTAATAGCCTATATATTAGGTTATTAAACAAGCTTGGGAGCTGTTATTACATGCCGGTAATCTGCACATTATCAACTTCAGCACGTTCAGTATTTTTATCAGCATTGGTGACAAAACGTACTTGTAAATTAGTCGAACTTGGTAAGCTAAAACTTACCGTAGTGTATGTTGTCTCTAGGGTTTGCTCCATTACAACCCAGTTACTACCATCGGTTGAATATTCTACAAGTAGAAACTCTCCTGCATCGTAGCCTGCTGTTCTACGGTCATACGTCAGCGTTGCACCTGTAACAGCAGAAGTATCAAGGGTTAATTGCATGCTTGATGAATTCTTTAAGCGCGCTCCTTTACTGCCGGTATTTTTTGCTGCACTGATGATGGCAACCGTACCTGTTGTTGACCATTGATCGGCATTGCCACTTTCAAAATCATCAGTAAACAAGGTTTCAGTCGTACCACCACTTTGAGGGTCGCTGCCGGCTTTAAACTCGTCTAAGTTTGATAAACCGTCACCATCAGGGTCAAGTTCGGCATCATTAACGGTACTATCTAAACCATTATTTTCTTCCCAACTATCCGTCATACCATCAGCATCGTTATCAACTAATGTTACCGCAAGTATCGTGGTGTTATATGATTCTTGACCTGCTTCATCTATTGCTCTAACCACGTACTGGTAAGGTAAACCAATTAACAAAGTATCATCGGTTAACGTTAACGTAGAGGCATCTAAAACAGCTGGGTTTAATGACGAAACAAAGAAATCTTCATGATTTTGACGACGATAAACATTGTAGCCCACCACGTCTGCTTCGTTCACTGCAGTCCAGTTAAGTGTTACTGAGTTATCGTTTGCCGTAATAGTAGCTGGGTCTGGCGCTGCTGGTCGTGTATCAACAATATCAGTGGTGTAATCAACTAATAGCTCTGGTGCAAAGGCTGACTCTTTTGAATCAATACCACGTGTTGAATCTTGCATTTCGCGAGAAATTGCAAAAGATACCGTGCCATTGTTAACCATTCCGGCGGTTACGTTAAAGTGGCCCCAAAGTCCTGAAAAGATATCACCCGTTTTCAGTAAGTCAGTTTTTTCAGGCTTGTTATCCCATGTTACCGTTGCTGATTCCCAGCCACTATCAGTCATCGCATAAACTTTAACGCCTTGTACGTTAGCGCCTCCGTCTTTACGATGTAAGCGTAGTGTTGCGTTTAGAATTGTCACCGCTTCAAAATCAACCTCTGATGCTGCAAGGTCAAACTTCACGTAAGCAATTTGCTCACTTTTTGTTTCAGGGGTTTGTGGTACACGAAAGTATACTGTGCTCGCACTGTCATAGTTTTTGGTATTGTTGAATGAATCAACATAAGTATCAGCCGATACAATGAGTTTCTCTTGTGAAACAGTAATGGGTTCACTGACGCTAAATTGCCATTGTTCGCCAGTAACAACGCTTGCGTCTGCTAGTACAGTATCTACGCGCCAGTAATAGGTTACACCTGCTGTTAATGAACCAGGGCTAACAATATTGTTTTCTGGGTTAGTGATATTGGCAATTTCGGCTAACGATGATGGGTTAGTACCAAAGTATACTTTATGACCAGCCGCTTCGCGTGCTGCTAACCACATTAAATCAGCCGTAGGTTGAGCAGTGGTCGTTAAGTTACTTGGCACAGGTGTTAACGCGGTATCTTTAGCTTGGAAGCCAGGGATCCAGTAATGTGTATCACCAAATTCATAAGGACCAATATCGGGTGCTGAACCAATAAAGCCATCTGTTGCGCCAGCAATAACCGTACCTGTATCAATGATATCAGTTGCAGTCGCTTTAGGACGGAAATCAAAGTTAGCAGGGTCACGCAAACGTGAAGCGATAGTGTCGTCAAAACCTGTTTGATCAACAAACGCGTTCCAGTTAGTCCCTTGATAAGGTGTAATTAATGGTACATATTCATGGCTGTTGCCACTAATACCTTCACTTAAGTTGTTATAAACACGGGTAATAGTATTACGTTCTTCAGTACCTGCACCATTTTCATCATTAAGCTTAGTCATAGGGAAACTTGGATCTTCACCCCACAAAGCTAAGTTATTGTAAACTGAATGGTCATCACCCTTAAGGTTAGAGTGTGAAGGCACGTTAATGGCTACTTGATATTGGTCTGTACCATTTACACCATCTGAGCCATCCCAACGAGAGGCACCTTTTTTAGCATTATGGACCCAAATTCTTTCGCGCACTACGCCATCACTTGAACCACCGTATCCGTTACCCCCTTTACACTGAAACGCGACACCGTCTTGTTGGAAGTAACCCCATTGGTAAGCGCGTGACCAAGTCACATCTACTCGACCATGTTTAAGCATAACTTTAGAGCCGTTTGTATGCATAGTATTGCGGCTAAAGGTTGAATCTTCATTACTGTTCATTTTGAACAGCATTTGAGACATACCAGTAAAACTCCAGTGATGGAATAAGTTATTGATAACATGGTTGTTAGAGCCAGCAGCGTTCATGTCAATCATGCCGTCACTGTAGGCAAACTCGTTATTTTTAATCAGGTAGTTATTACCTTTTAAAATAGTGGCACCGTCACCTGCTTCAGAGCCTGCTGATGGTGTTTCTTTATCTTCACCAAAGTAACTATGTTCACCTAAAATACGTTTAAACCAAGTAGGGTAGAAGAACTTGTTATCTTCAAGGGTGATATTATTACAGTCAGCTTCACATTTAATTGTTGTGCCAAAAAATTTTAAGCCTTTTAACGTAACAAAGCTTGTCCCAGCAAGGTCCATCGCATAAGACTGTGTTTTACCACGGATATTTTTACCTGCTGGTGATTGTCCATCTTCAGGCCATAACCATACTTCACCGGTTGATTTGTCGTAGTACCATTCACCAGGTTGATCTAATGCGCCTTTTGCTTCAACCATAAAATAACCTTGGTTTTTATCCCAAGGATTAATCACAGATTCATGGGTAATGTCATTTGAACCTGCTGCATGGCTAGTGATGTTACGGGAAAATTGTGTTTCTGAATGGTAATTCAAGATAATTGAACCACCAGCAAAACTGACATTTTCACCTGCTAAGTCTTGATAGTAGCTATCACTGGTTAGAGTATGAGTACCGTTGTTATTATCTTGTTCATCTAAAGTGCTGGTCATGTGGCCCCAAGTGCCGCTCATGTCCCACCAAGATTTATCTTTAGGATCAATTTTATTCGCTTTTAACTGCATTGCTTCGGTTGGATGACCGGTTGTTGGATCATAATTAGGCCAACGAGCAACAATTTGCATTCGCTCATCAACCCATAATTGCCATACATCTTTGTTAATTGTGGTTTTATAGATGTTTGGGTTACTAGTGAGTGTTGTCCAAGTATTACCATCTAAATCAGCTAATGATTCAGAGCCATCAATCACAGCTTCTTCATTATTATAAGCTGTGATAGTTATTGGCGAACCACTATTACCGTTTTGACCGGTAAAGTTTACAGCTTCATAATATCGGCCTTCACGTAAATAAATAGTGTCGCCAGCTTGTGCTTTATTTAAAGCTGCTTGGATACTTGCTAAGGGGGTAGTTATCGTGCCAACGTCTTGATCATCACCGTTTTGAGCAACAAAAATATCAGCTGCTAGGGCGTTAGACATAGGCGCTGATAAGCATAACAGTGGCACCAGTATTTTGGCGGGTTGCATTAACTTGCTAGTCAAATGATTCGACTGGACCTGTTTTATGTATTTTTTCATATGGCTTACTCTTATTGTAGTTTTAATTATTTTTCTGAGTAGTAAGCATCCTGCTCTTAGCATGCGTATTAAATCACCATCAATACACAGGGTATTCTGGCCAAACTGTATCGTTTGGCATTACACCTTCCTGGAAGTAATGTCGTTTATGCTGTTGATTACACTAATGAGATAAGCGCTACTTTTTGATTACGCCTTTCTGTTAAATATTAAGTCGTTACCGTGTGGCTATTATTTAAAATATACTTTGTAAAGTAATGTAAATATGCTTAATTCAAGCTCTTTGTCATGATAAGTGTGTCTATTCTTTACAAAAGACTATCCCTTTCTTTCTGATATAGTCAATGTTTTTTTTAATAACTGTGTGTTTTTTTTCCAAGTTGTTAAGGATTACGGTAAAACCAAATTAGCTAATACGATGGCTTGAGATAAATTTGCCTAACTTCGGTGGCCGAAGCTTTTTATATTTCAATGATTTTAATATCAATGAACACCTAGCAAAGAGGATTAAGTAGCAGCGATGAAGTTGATACAAAGACGAATGAACAAACGGACGTTAAAAAAATGGTTCATCACCCATAGTTTGCTTGTTATAAGTGGTTTCTCTTCAATGGCAGGAGCTATAGGTGATGGACTTGATAAAGCTGCAGCTAGCCAACCTAACATTGTTGTCATTATGTCTGATGATCATGCAACTAATGCGATATCTGCTTACGGAGGAAGGTTAAAAGGTGTTTTTAAAACACCGAATATTGACCGGATTGCTAATAGTGGCGTCAGACTTAACGGTTTATATGCCAGTAACTCTATTTGCACCCCCAGTAGAGCAACAATACTTACTGGGCAGTATTCTCATATCAATGGCATAAAAACATTAGGTGGCGTTATTGATAAAAAAACGCCAACACTCGCACATGAATTACAAGGTTTAGGTTACCAAACGGCGGTTATTGGTAAGTGGCATATTAAAAGCGAGCCTTATGGTTTTGATTATTACAATGTTTTACCGGGGCAGGGGGATTACTACAATCCTAAGTTTAAAGAGAAGGGCACCCCTTGGCAAAAAGGCAAAACAGGCGGTAAAAAAATAAAGGGTTATGTAACCGATATCACCACGGATTTGAGTTTACAGTGGCTTGATGGTCGTGATAAAAGCAAGCCGTTTATGTTGATGCTCAATAATAAGGCACCTCATGGTCCATGGACACCAGCAAAGCGTCATCTTGGCCAATTTGATGACGTGACTATTCCTGAACCTGAAAGCCTACTTGTTCGAGGTAATCATGGGCCCGGAAAAGAGGTTGTTGTTGATGGCATTGAAGGTTTCCAGTTTGGCTCATCGATTTCAAGACGCTGGGATCAGAGAAGCTTTACCCGACGAAGCTTGTATAAAGGCAGTAAGAAAAAAGTCACCTTAAGCGATGGCTCTGTGGTTAAAGTGGCGAAAAAATTGCCTGAACTTGATGCTGATGGACTAACCCAAGAAACTAAGCGGGCTTATCAAATGTACTTGAAAAATTATTTAGGTACAGTATCGGCTGTTGATGAAAATGTCGGTCGAGTACTTGATTACCTTGAAAAAAATAACTTAACAGATAACACCATTATTATTTATACCTCTGATCAAGGCATGATGCTGGGTGAGCATGATTATGGTGATAAGCGTTGGATTTACGAAGAGTCTAGCCGTATGCCATTTGTGGTGAGTTACCCTAAAGTGCTCAAAGAAAAACAAGTGATAGATAAACTATATACCAACGCTGATATTGCTCCAACGCTACTCCACTTTGCTGGAAAAGAAACACCAAGTTATATGCAAGGTAAAAGCTTTGCTGACAGTTTGAAGAATCCCCAAAATGCCCAAGGCCACGACGCTATTTATTATCGTTATTGGTTACATATGGCGCACCACTATAACCCAGCCCACTATGGTATACGCACTGAAGATTATAAATTGGTGTTTTTTTATGGTTTACCGATAAAAGCAGGAAGTAAAAAGACTCCGGCTACACCGCCTTACTGGGAAATGTACGACATGAAAAATGACGTACTTGAAATGAATAATATTTATAACGATAAAAAGTATCGAGAGATTCGAGAGCAATTAAAAACACAATTATTAGCACTCAAAGATGAACTCGGTGATACCGATGAAGATAACACCGCATTAATGGCTATTCGCCAAAAGCATTGGAATTAAGGTAGGCATATGAAATTTAAACCGAGTTATTTATTTTGTTGTTTAGTTGGTATGTCCTTTATGTCAACGGCGACGTTAGCTAAAGAAACACCCCCTCAGGTATATCAAGCCAATTGGGAGTCGTTAAAAAAACACAAAGTGCCACAATGGGCGCAAGATGCAAAATTTGGCGTTTATGCACATTGGGGCGCTTATTCAGTTTCAGGGAAATGGAATTATTCCAACCCAAACTGGGGTAATGCTTATATTACTCCTTACAAGGGAATTTACTCAGATAAAAAAACCAATGAAGCGCGCAAACTGTTTGAAGAAAACGTAGGTAAAGTTGAGCAAGGTTTTGGTTATAAAGACTTAGCTGCGCAATTTACCGCGAAAAATTTTGATGCCAATAAATGGGCAGACTTAGTAGAAAAATCTGGGGCAAAATACGCGGGGCTTGCTGCCGTTCATCATGATGGTTATGTACTGTGGGACAGTGAATACACAGACTTTAGTGCCGGAAAACTTGGCGCTAAACGTGATTTATTTGGTGAACTGTTAACTGCATTTGAAGACCGAGGCTTAAAAACCATTGCCTCTTTTCATCATGCTCGCACCTATAAACATTATGCAAAGCTGATCAGAAAATTAAAAAAGGCAGGGGCTGAAAATGTCGACTTGCTTGATGAGCAGTATCGTAACTTTTATTGGTTTGCTGGTGATGAGGAATCTTTTGCTAAAAAGCGTTATGACTTAACTAAAGAAGTGATTGATAAATATCAACCTGATGTACTGTGGTTTGATGGAGGAGGCGGTAAGTTTGGTACGGAGCGTATTTTAGCTGATTATTTCAATATGGCTGAAGCAGCCGGTAAAGAGGTGTCAGTACACAACAAAGGTAACTTCCCTGAGCAGTTTGGTGTGTATTCCTATGAAAATGGCTATAATCGTCCATTATATGTCAATTGGCCATGGGAAGATGATACGCCATCAGCAACTGGTTGGTGTGATTGGCCATGGTTTAGTGCCATAGAATATAAAAAACCAAGAGACCTTGTCGTAAGACTAGTTGACCTTGTTGCCCGTAATGGCGGTTTATTATTATCACTTAATCCACGTCCTGACGGCACTTTTGATAAAGGCCAAGAAGACTTGTTAATTGGTATGGGGCAGTGGCTTAAGCAAAATGGTGAAGCGATTTACTCAACCGTCCCTTGGAAGATATACGCAGAAGGCAATACTGAACGTTTAGATTATTTTGAAGTCGGCAAAAATGGTCAAAAAGGCCGTGCTATTCAACCTGATACCAGTCGTTTAAATGAAGAAGATGTAAGGTTCACTCGTAATGGTGAAAATCTCTATGCCACAGTTTTAGGTGTGCCGGCGTCAGGGAAAGTATCAATAAAATCCTTAGCTGAAAAAGTCAGCGTTTCTACTGATAATGAAGTTAAATCGGTCGAACTCTTAGGTCATGGCTTGGTCAAGTGGACGCGGGATCAAGAGTCACTAACGATTGATTTGCCGAAAAAGCTACCAAACGAATGGGCGCTGTCTTTTAAAGTCAATGTAGTAGGCGAGCTAGATAAAACCCAACCAGCAGTTACCTCAACAAAAATGAAAATGCCAAAACAAACGTAATATGACTTTGGTTTGGTGGTAATCAACCTGCTTCTTAAGTGCCTTATGATTTTATAAGGCACTTAAGGGCGGAAGCGTCATAGAGATCACTATCTGTCTCTTATACACATCTGACGCTGCCGACGATCTACTCTGTGTAGAT
>OLII01000616.1_pt1 | contig 13359 bp, 12 predicted proteins | sample 1609481 | NCBI WGS metagenome assembly OLII01 (sample SAMN05416859, study PRJEB24817) | seawater metagenome | isolation source: Sea water | place: Canada:Atlantic | collected 2013-11
CGAGCTGGGTTTAGAACGTCGTGAGACAGTTCGGTCCCTATCTGCCGTGGGCGTTAGAAATTTGAGAAGAGCTGCTCCTAGTACGAGAGGACCGGAGTGGACGAACCCCTGGTGTTCCAGTTGTCATGCCAATGGCATTGCTGGGTAGCTACGTTCGGACAGGATAACCGCTGAAAGCATCTAAGCGGGAAGCCCCCTTCAAGATGAGATTTCTCTGGGAACTAGATTCCCCTAAAGGGCTGTTGAAGACTACAACGTTGATAGGCTGGGTGTGGAAGCGTTGCAAGGCGTTAAGCTAACCAGTACTAATTGCCCGTGAGGCTTGACTATATAACGCCAAAACGGAGTTATGTAAGAAGACCGTATATATTTTTAGCTCGAAAGAGCACGAAGATCGCTTCTCTTATGAGAAAGCTTGATTACGAAATACTTGATTGAGAAAATCGAATCTGCAAAGCATTTGCAAAGTTGTCCCACGAAAGTGACATCTGAGCATCCAAGTTTGCTTGACGACAATAGAGCGTTGGAACCACCTGATCCCTTCCCGAACTCAGTAGTGAAACGACGTATCGCCGATGGTAGTGTGGGGTCTCCCCATGTGAGAGTAGGTCATTGTCAAGCTTCTATTCCTAAGAATCCCTGATACGAAAGTGTTGGGGATTTTTTTTGGCCCAAGGATGGGCCTTATCCTAAGAGCGTCGGGAACGGTTCTTAGGGTTCTAATATTTAACAAAGCCATTAGCGGTATACACAGTCTCCAGTATTAAGATGTATCTACAGACGCTGAACAACAAAGCCACCCAATCAAAAACAAAAAAAGCCCCTGATGCTCGCGCATCAGGGGCTTTTTAATGTAGTAAACTTAAGATCAAAGCAAACGGCTAGTTTCCAACACAGGGTCACCAGAATCCAGCAAACCATCAGCTGCTAAGAACTTACCTGAACGCAGGCAAATACGCAGTTTGTAATGAGATTGCTCTGTGTCTTTTGGCAACAGGTGATTAACTGACGCTTTCTCTTCTAGCAATTCAGCTTCACTGGCCTTCATCATTTTATGGCTGAATTCATTGATGTCTAAACCTGTGACGATTTGATAGCGACCATAGCGGCAGCGAACAGGGAAAGAATAAAAAATACCTTTTTCAATACCATAACTGCCATCACTGACAATGGCCATACTAACAAGCTCATTCTCTGCTGTGCCCATGGCCCAGTCACGCATGTGATCAATTATTGCTTGAGCAGCCGATGCAGCTGAAGAGTGCCCGCGGGCATTAATGATTTCGCTGCCACGGTTTTGAATTCGTGGAATTAAACTCTCTTGGTAAAACTCTTCTTCAAGCTGTGGGCCGATGACGGGTTCACCAAAAATTTTCGATTGGTATAAATCAGGGTATTGAGTAGAAGAGTGGTTACCCCAAATAATAACTTTGCGAACTTCTTCAGCATTTACCCCTAGGTGATTGGCTACTATGCCCTTGGCACGGTTATGATCAAGGCGAGTAAGTGCAGTGAACTGAGTGGGGCTTAAATCAGGGGCGTTACGGCTGGCGATAAGCGCATTGGTATTAGCAGGGTTACCCACAACTAATACTTTCACGTCACGGGCAGCGTTGGCGCTTAGTGCTTTACCTTGACGCTCAAAAATCTCAGCATTGGCGGTCAGTAAATCGATACGTTCCATGCCAGCCGATCTTGGGCGCGCGCCAATTAAAATGGCGTAGTGAGCATTTTTAAAACCCGCTTCAGGGTTGTCGAAAATACGAATTGTATGCAATAGAGGTAACGCGCAATCTTCTAATTCCATGGCTAGGCCGCGTAATTGCTGCATGGCTTGTGGCATTTCAATTAGCTGCAATATAACAGGCTGATCGGTACCAAACATCTCACCAGATGCGACACGGAATAGTAGGGAGCTACTGATGGCGCCAGCGGCACCGGTAACGGCAATGCGTACAGGTTTTTTCATTACTCTCTCCAATTTTTATTTGATTAGTTTTGGTTTTGGCTAAATTCTTTACTTGCTGAAGCTATGGATAGCTTGGTGTGCAGGTCAGCCGATAATGGCGGCATTCAAACATGGCTTATAAATTTGCGCTACAAACTGGTGCATTTATCGATTACAAAGTTGACTACTTGGTCAGTTTTACATTTTAAGAGAAATATTGGTAGTGGTAATTACGCTTAGTGGTTAGGCCTTAGTGAGTATTCACCATGTGAAAAAAAGCAGGGGCAGCAAGGGCGGGTGGTAGCGGTTAATGTATAGTACGAAAACTGTACAGTTGTGCGTTTGTTTATATCTAAACGGTTTATGAGATTAAGTAAGTTACTAATTAGTAGGTAAAAGACCTGCTTATACTGGTACTGGTAATCATGTGCCGCAAAGCATATATTGGATAAACAATATAGTTATCACGTTTATCAATAATAAAAGGGTGGGTTTAGCCTATGAATTCGATGTTGCTTCAAGAATTATCTATATTATCTCAGTTCAATTCAAAGACCTTTCAAGAAGGCCTTAAAGTTCATGAAAGTACAGCGAGTGCTGAAAATATAGACGCGACTAAGAGATTGTTTGAAAAGGGCTTAGTGACCCAATCGGATGGGGGGTATTTGACCAGTTTAGGGAAGGATGCAGCGGATCATCTACAAGATTTGATCACCATGCTGAAGGCTTAATTGATAAAGCCCAAGCTGTTTTTTACATTTACCAGACATAAAAAAGCGAACTATATGTTCGCTTTTTTTATGTCTTTAAACTTTTTCTAGAAGAGCTTGCTATTAGCAAGCTGTGTTTGTTTATTATAGTGCGTAAGACATACCTAGCTGGAAGCTTGTGGCTTCAGCTTGACCGAAGCGAACCACTAAACCGCCATTTGTATCGGGGTCTTCCGCAGTATAAGAATCCAGTAAAGTATAAGCTAGGCCGCCATTTACGGTTAACTCTCGAGTAACTGCGTATTCACCGCCAAACGAGAAAGTTTGTGTTTCTGACGCGGGAACCCGTACGTTATCGGAATCGGCTCCGTCGGGGACAAGAGATGATTTATTGCCCAACTTTAGGCTGGCTGAATAACTAGCACCAATAGCAAGCTTATCGGTTAGCTGGCGACCTATACCCAAGGCTACATCAAGGGTGTCTTGATGGAATAGGCTAAGGCTAGGGTCGATTAAGTCAGTTAAAGCACCACCTGCTAGCGCATTCATGTCATCGAAACTAGCGCCACCTGCATTAGCTAATGCAACAGATCCGTCACCCTCTATGTTTAGCTCACTTAATTTACTGTATTCACTCCAACGAACGTTCACAAAGGCCAGCGTGTTTTCAGCAACGCCTGATTGCAATGCTAACTCTACCGATTGTGGGGTAAAGGTTTTAGTTTTACCTGTTGTGGTAAATGTTTGGTCTTGCATGCTTGGATCAAGAAGGCTTAGTGGTGCCACAGAATCAATGGTTCCTGTAGCGCTATAATCAATCTGGCTGTGGTAGATAATCGACGCGCGCAGGGCAATTTCAGGAATAGAGTAAGCAGCACCGAGAATGTAACCTACCTCGGTACCGGCATCTAATTCCACTTCCAAGTTATCAGCGCTGCCTGCATTTTGACTAGATAAATCTTCTGAGAAAAACCCTTTTACTGATTGAATCTTGGGGCCTGCCAGTACTGTAAATTTACCTGTGCTAAGTGCAAAGTCGTAGCCACAGCCCACGGTTAAAGATTGGCTTTCATATTTTGTGGCGATAGGGGCTGTTATGGCTACTGAAGAGCCGTCACCTGGGTCGATATCATAAACTAAAGAATCATCGGCATAGCCTACTTCGGCGCCATAAGGCTCTTCGACCTTGAGTGCACAGGTAACGTTATCGGCGGCATTTAGGCGTAGGGCTACTTCTGGACTAATAATATCTGAAACAATAGTGCCTGTGCCTATACTTGGGTCGCCACCATACATTTGGTTTGCGGTGCCTTTAGTATTAACAGCTGTTTGCGAAAAGCTGGTGGTGATCACATTGTCATCACCAAATAAAATATCGAATGAATGATCCGATTTATCAAAACCACCGGCCATGGCGGGACTTGCAGCCAGAATGGCAGCCGCCAGTGTGCTCACTTTTAATGTGTTTTTCATTTATAGGCTCCTATTATTTTTTTTGCCTAGCGAGAATCTTTCAATTGAGCAGAATCTAAAATATACGGCGATTCTGATAAAAATAAGTGGCCTGCAATCTACAGGCTTTTTGGCATTGTCATAATTTTCCGCTGCCAACGTCTTAGATAGTACGGCAAGCTTTTCAAGCTCAACATGCTAAAACTGGCCATGAAAAGAACAGTGAAATTTAGATTATCTGGTTAACGGTTGATAAAGAAGGGGTGTATTAAGGCAGGTAGTGGCTTTATTAAGAATTAAGTTTTCAAAAAAGTTTGAAATGAAAATTAAGTTTGAGAATAAAAAAGCCCGAATTAGAAAACTAATTCGGGCTTTTTTAGCAGAATTAAAAGCTTAAATAATGCCTTTATCCTGAATTTCAGCAATGGCTGCATCAATACTGGTGGAATCTGCATTAATGATCAAATCACTTTGATTGGCAGCTTCGAAAGTACAAAGAGCAATTAAACCGGCTTGCTTAATGATATTAGCAATGACATCTGCGTTATTGTCGGCAAGGTCGTCTTTGCTAACTAATGCCGCAGCTTTACCCATTGAAAACAACTTACGGTCAACTGCAGCCGCTAACACGTGCTTATTGGAACCAGTGAAGAAAACCGAGGCCGCTTGTTGGTCAAAGCGATTCGCTTTTTCTTCAGCGGAAACAGCGTTTAACTGTTCGTTATCATCTGTTTGAGCTTCTCCCACAATCATGCCAGCGCCCACGGTTACATTGGTTAAGCGATCAATGATGGTGAATGCACCCGTGGCACGGTTCTTTTTGTACGGATCAAACGCAACGGTTTTGTTGAGTGTTAATTCACACAAACCAATTTCGTTTAATTTAAGCTCGTCACTTCCAAAGGTTTCCATTGTGTTCACATCAATACGATGATGAATTTTAGAAACGGTACCCGTGTTAGGCGTAGAAGAGAATTTTAAATCGTAAACTTTACCAGGCTTTAGGGCATCTTCGCTCATCCAAACGATGTCGGCGTTAATGCTATTGGCGGTACAAGGAAGATCTTCAGATTTAACAATCATGTCACCACGACTGATGTCGATCTCATCTTCAAGCGTTAATGTCACAGCTTGGCCAATGAATGCTTCTTGCTGGTTACCATCAAAGGTCACAATGGATTTAACTGTAGAGCTTTTACCAGATGGTAATGCTGTGATTTTATCGCCTGGGCGTACAATACCTGACGCCACATTACCGCAGAAACCACGGAAATCTAGGTTTGGACGGTTAACGTATTGCACAGGGAAGCGGAAGTTATCCAAGTTGCGATCTTCGTGAATTTTAACCGACTCAAGCATTTCCATTAACGTCTCGCCTTGGTACCAAGGAGAGCGTTCACTTCTGTTTACTACGTTATCGCCATCAAGGGCTGATAAAGGCACAAATTGAATGTCAGGAATATTTAGGTCTTTGGCGAAACTAATGTAATCGTCTTTAATTTGATTGTATTTCTGTTCATCAAATTCTAGCAAATCCATTTTGTTTACAGCAATAATGACGTGTTTAATACCTAACAAGGAAGCAATAAAGCTATGACGTTTAGTTTGAGTTTGCACGCCGTAACGGGCATCAATTAGGATGATGGCTAGGTCACAAGTTGAAGCGCCTGTTGCCATGTTACGGGTGTATTGTTCATGCCCTGGGGTATCGGCAATGATGAACTTACGTTTTTCGGTAGAGAAATAACGATAAGCGACATCAATGGTAATACCTTGTTCACGCTCTGCTGCTAAACCATCTACCAATAAGGCAAGATCTAACTTTTCACCTGTGGTGCCGTGTTTAACGGAGTCGCTTTCAATAGCGGCTAGCTGATCTTCAAAGATCATCTTGGAATCAAAAAGCAGGCGACCAATTAAGGTACTTTTGCCGTCATCAACATTTCCGCATGTTAGGAAACGCATCATTTCTTTATTTTCATGCTGCTTTAGGTAAGCAAGAATATCTTCTGATATTAGATTGGATTGATGTGACATTAGAAGTATCCCTCTTGCTTTTTCTTTTCCATGGAGCCGGATGAATCTTTGTCTATGGCTCTACCTTGACGCTCGGATGTAGTGGTTAGCAACATTTCTTGAATAATTTCAGGAAGAGTTGTGGCAACAGATTCAACGGCGCCCGTTAATGGGTAGCAACCTAAAGTACGAAAACGCACCATTTTTTCTTCAGGTACTTCACCTTCATCTAATGGCATACGCTCATCGTCAACCATGATTAGCATGCCGTCACGTTCAACGACTGGGCGTTTCTTAGCGAGGTACAAGCTTGGGATTTCAATGTTTTCAAGATAAATGTACTGCCAGATATCCAGTTCCGTCCAGTTAGACAGAGGGAATACTCGAATGCTTTCCCCTTGGTTTACTTTGCCGTTGTAGATGTTCCATAATTCTGGACGCTGGTTTTTAGGGTCCCATCTGTGGTTCTTATCACGGAACGAGTAGACACGTTCTTTAGCACGAGATTTTTCTTCATCACGACGAGCACCACCAAAAGCGGCATCGAATTTGTATTTATTCAAAGCTTGTTTTAGGCCTTGAGTTTTCATGATGTCGGTATGCTTACTAGAACCATGGGTAAAAGGGCCAACGTTTTGCTCAATGCCTTCAGGGTTGGTGTGAACCAACAATTCCATGCCTGAGTTTTTGGCCATGTGGTCACGAAACTCAATCATCTCTTTGAATTTCCACGTGGTATCCACATGCATCAAAGGAAATGGAGGAACACCCGGCGCGAACGCTTTACGGGCTAAATGCAGCATAACTGCACTGTCCTTACCCACGGAGTACAGCATGACAGGGTTATCAAACTCTGCCGCGACCTCGCGAATAATATGAATACTTTCAGCTTCAAGCTGTTTTAAATGTGTAAGGTTATAGTCCGACATGCTATGACTCTGTGTGATCAAGAAATCTACAGGGGTTAATATTGGCGCCACTATACCAGTGTCAAGTGGGTATAAAAAGGGTATTGGTTATACCAAAATACAATATAGATATAGCTACTTAGAGAAAAAGGTTTAGTTTCTAAGACTGCGTGGGAGCTTCTTCTTTTTCTTTATTTTCTTCTTCAGGCGCTGCCACTTTAACAGGTTCTTTAGTTTGCTCTAGAATCTGCTTTAAATCCGCTAAAGGCTGCTCAGTAAATTGGTCGGAGCCTTGTGCAAGGTGCTCGTATAGGGCCTTGTAATTATTGGTTAAGTTTTGGGTTAAACCAGCGGTTTGATGAAAATGCTGCTGTATAGAATCTTGTAAATGAAGCTGTTCGCCTTTTAGTTTGTCTAGCTGGCGTTCAAGCGTAGATACCTGAGTGCCTCGGCTTAAAACATAGCGCTGTAATAAAATACCTAAACCCACACCCACGGCAAAAATGAAAATGCTAGAAATTAACTGTGCAGTCATGAGGACCTCTATAGGTGTTAATAATGGCCGGTATTGGGCTGGTGCGGTTTGATATTATCAGCATGGACAAGAATAGTCAGTTATTGAAACACTTATTGGCAGACGAACAGACTGTTTTAAGGTTGAATAAACACTCGTTATAGTCGGTTATATTTAGATAATTTAAGGAAAGTGTGTGGATAAAATTACCATTCAAGGGCCTGCTGGGGTTGTGCAAGGTGCGTGGCATGAAGTGGAGGGTAGCGAAGATTGCTTAATTATTTGCCATCCACATCCGCAATTTGACGGCACCATGGACAATAAAGTGGTCACCACGGTGGCTAAGTCTTATTTGGACTTAGGCATTAACGTGCTGCGTTTTAATTTTAGAGGTGTGGGAGAGAGTGCTGGTGCATATGGCAATATTCATGGCGAAGTAGATGATGCTCTAGCAGCCCTTTCTTGGTTAATGACAGAAAAGTCCGTTAAGCGCTTGTTTCTAGCGGGTTTTAGTTTTGGTTGTTACATTGCGGCTAAGGTTGCATTTGAGTTGCCTAAAATTCAGCCTAGCTTGCATTTAGAGCACTTATTAATGGTGGCGCCGTCAGTGATTAATTCGCCTTTTGAAAAAGCCACGCCGTTAATGTGCCCCAGTACGGTAATCATGGGGGCCTTAGATGAGGTAGTGCCTTTTGATGCCGTTAGTGATTGGGCTGAGTCTTTATACCCGCCAGTGGAGTTTATTGAGTTATCCCAAGCGAGCCATTTTTTTCATGGCCAGCTGGTGATTTTAAAACAAGAAGTGAAGGCCAGTTTGGCGCCCCATATATAAATTCACTTATACCCAGTATAAGTGTGTGATATTTGCCTTTGTACAGTCTACTGAGTAAATTGCCATGCTTCACAACCTCTCTAAATGAGGTGATCTATACTCAAAGAATATTGAGCCCACCGCCCAACATTAATGAGATCGAAGTAGTCATGACGCCGTTAGAACTGTATCAAAAAGATTTAGAACGCGAAGATTTTTCTTATGATGCAGATCAGGAGAAGGCGGTTAAGCATTTACAGCGCCTTTATGATGAACTGGTAGCGGCCTATGAAGGCAATAAGCAGAAATCTGGTTTAGGCAAATTCTTTAGCCAGCGAAGCAATAAAAGCAAAACACCTGTGCAGGGTATTTATTTTTGGGGTGGCGTTGGTCGTGGTAAAACCTACCTTGTGGATACCTTTTACGATGCGCTGCCTTTTAAGCGTAAAATGCGTACCCACTTCCATCGCTTCATGCAGCGCGTTCATAAAGATTTAAATGCCTTAGCTGGGCAAAAAAATCCACTGACTATTATCGCCGATCAAATTGCAGAAGAAGCGGTGGTGATCTGTTTTGATGAATTCTTTGTGGTCGATATTGGTGATGCCATGATTTTAGGTGGCTTGATGCAAGAGTTGTTTGCCCGCGGTGTTACTTTAGTGAGTACTTCAAATATTATCCCTGACGGTTTATATGAAAACGGTTTGCAACGTGATCGCTTCATTCCTGCGATTAAATTACTTAACCAATATACAGATGTTATTAATGTGGACAGTGGTGTGGATTATCGCCTTCGCACATTAGAGCAAGCTGAGCTTTATCACTTCCCACTGGATGATACTGCTCAATCTAGTTTGCAAAAAAGTTTTGATAGCCTCATTCCTGACGCTGCCCATATTGAGACGGATGTGAATGTAGAAATTCTTGGCAGAGACATTCCTGCCTTGGCTATTTGCGATGATATCGCTTGGTTTGATTTTTACGACTTATGTGACGGTCCACGCTCACAAAACGATTACATTGAACTAGGGCGTTTATTCCACGCGGTATTAATTAGTAATGTGCCGGTAATGGGAACCAAAAATGACGATCTAGCAAGGCGCTATATAAACTTAATAGATGAATTTTATGATCGCGGTGTAAAAGTGATTATGTCAGCCGATGCTGAAATTCATAATATATATGGTGTCGGGCGTTTAGAGTTTGAATTTCAGCGCACCACATCTCGTATGCTTGAAATGCAAAGTCATGAATACCTAGCGCGAGAACATAAGGCCTAAGTTTGCTAAAGCTGGCGATGCAATGTCGCCAGATGCTTGCCCTACTATTTATCTGTCCATCTAAGCTTCCTTAAATCCAATAACTTGAATTAGTTTTTAAGGGAGCTTCGTTGAATCGCTTTTTTATGTTCAATGTGTAAGGCAATGGGGGTGGGTTGTTGAGACTCGGCCAATTGCTGAAAGAAAACACGGATAGAATCAAACCATAAGGCAAACATAGTGAACTCCTGCTATCTGTCATCTAAGTATAGACAGCATAGGTCAATGTGCCATATATCAAAATGGGCACACTGGAGTTGCTGAAATAAGCAGTGGTTGAACCTCATGGTTTTTTTAAAGGTATTTTTATTCCCCTAATAGCTTAAGCAAGCAATATATAGCGGTTATTTCTATTAAGCACATGCCTTCTTCTTTTTAAATCTTAATAGAGGTACTGATACTAGGCCAAGTAACCAGGCTGGAGTGCTACCAAGGCCCAAAAATCCGTCACTATTACCGCTACTTTGACTGCTTGGTTTCGGTGCTGCTCGTAAACCCTGAGCGATTTGCTTGGCTGTATCTTGCTCGCCAAAATAATTCAAATTAGGGTCGTATTCATCTTTTTGAAATAAAATCGCTTGATCATCGCTTGTTCCAAATATTCCGTCTTCCCCTATGCCTAAGCGATTATCTTGGTTTCCCCCTGCATCCATAATATTGTAAGTGTCGTTAGCATTATTAGTATGGAACCCCGATAATATATGCCCTAGTTCATGGGCGGCGATGGTGCCCACGGCGTTGGCCACTAAATTTATTTTGCTTATGCTTGGGTCTTTGTTTAAAAAGTTTAGGCTGTTGGCTTTATTGTCTTCACTGCTTAATAAATCTAGTAGCACTATGCCTGTTTCTTCTTTTTTAAAGTTACCTGGATCTAAGGATTGTGCAATGCCAATGGTGGCGAGTTTTAATTCTTCTATGCTGCCGCCTATGATTATGCGGCTGACATTTTTATCGCCAAAGGTATCATCGTGCTCCAAGCTGTTTCGGATAGTCAGCTTAGGTTTGCTGCCATCAGATAAAGTACCTAAAAGCTTGCCAAAATGGTCGGTGAAAACGCTAATAATTTCTTGGGTTAGTTGTGTTTCGTCACTGGCTGCTAATTCAAAGTCGCTTAAGAATTGAGAAAGGCCACTTAGGGTGATATTTTCATTGATGCCATTAAAAGGCAGGCCGTTTAAAGTAGCTCCATCGAAATCTAGAAAAACAATTTGCGCTTCCCCTTCCTCTAAAAGATTAGAGCTGGCTTTTTCACGTTGAAATAATATTTCGTAATCAGCGCTTTGCCTAGCGATGTCGCTTGTCTTAATGATAATGGTGTGTTCGCCACTTTCTGTGGCGGTGTAAGCAATGTTGGAAGCTCCTGTTTTAATGGCAGGCGAGTCTGAAGGGTAAACAAAACCAAGAGCAGAAATGCCAGCTACAAATCGCTCAAGAGGCGATTCAACTTGCAGTAACACATTGCTGTAGTTACTGCTAACAGAGAGTAAGTCCCCTTCATTTAAATTGATTTTATAATAATCTAAATCCATTTCGGGTTGGTAATAAGTCATTTGGTATTGGTCTAGAATACTGAATCCATTTCTATCTGTGCTGACATCAAACCCTTCCTTTGTGTTAAGTGTACTTGCTCCAATGGCTACATATAAATCGGTTTGAAAATGATTAAAGAAGGGTAATACCGAATAAAACTCAGGAATATAAGCGATGAAGTTTTGACGATTTTCATCACTAAAGGATATATTTTCATTCTTATATTCACTTGCTGTGTATTCGATATAAAGAGGCAGGTTAGGATTTAAATTACTGAGTTTATGAATATCATAATCGCGGCCATTAAACGATTGAGAGCCATCATTTAATGAACCTTCAACTTTGTGCCTAATGCCGGAAACCGCCATATTTAATGAGGTAGCAGAGCTTGATGTATCATTTTGCTCAAGGCTTTCGGATAAGCTATCGGTAAATATTTGAGGTTGCGCTTGTACAGTGAGCATTCCGTATAAGGCTGTTAGTTGGCCGTAATTAATATTTAAACTTTGAGCATTCTCTTTTGTATCGTTCTCACCAAAAACCTCACTGGACTCCTGCTCGTTAATAACATTATCAACCTGTGTGGTGGTATTGGTTCTAGCGCTTAATGGTCGTGACTTAGCAAATGCATTGATATTGGTGGAGTTGCTTTGTAGCCAGTAATCATAATTAGGCTCAGAATCAACAGGTAATATCGCTAAATGAGGGTTGGCTAGTGGCAGTCCGTGATAAGTGCCTGGTCCGGCATAGCTACAAAAAGCAGCCAAACAAGCGGCACTCAATAAAGAAAGTCTGTGGATAAGTAGGCGGTTCATTCAAAACATCCGTGTGAAAAATCTAAGCGTTTGGCCTGAGAGGCTAACATGCTTTTATTAACAGGCAAAAAAAAGCGCTCAAATTGAGCGCTTCAATAACTAAATAAGCAAAATTTCTGCGTTTTAGTTTGCTTACAAAGAGCTTTTAATAACGCTCTTTAAAAGTTTAGGGTTAGATGCAATCACATCTCCTTCACTTTCATAGTTAGGGCCACCGCTAAAGTCAGTGATTAATACACCGGCTTCTTTGGCGATTAATGAGCCAGCTTGTAAGGTAATGCTGTCTACATTGTTTAACCATGCAGCATCTACTTGACCGGCTGCTAGGTGAGCAAATGACAATGCGTCATCTCCTAGTGCACGGATCATACGTGTGTTTTGGCTTAAGTTACCAATGCGCTGGCGAATACGATCGTTACGTTCATCCTGGGCAATACCTGGGAATTTAATGGCAACAGTTGATTGGCTTAGTTTTATTTTTTCAGAGGCACGAATACGACGACCGCTTAATTCAGCACCACGACCACGGCTGGCAGTAAACTCCTGGCCGGTGATTGGATTGATAATAACGGCGTGTTCGGTTTTGCCTTCAATTTGGCAAGCCAATACAAGGCTATAAAGAGGTAAGCCGCTACGGAAATTGTCATGGCCTTCAAGTGGGTTAATTAACCACTTGTTGCCACTTTTCTCGTCGCGTTCTTGAGTACCTGTTTCACGGCCTTGAAAAGTATCTTCAGGGAAGTGTTTGCGCAGCTTAAAAATGATCTGCTTCTCAGTACGAATAGCGGAGTCAGTAACAAAGCGACTGATCTCCTGGTCTGAGGAACGTTCGAAGTCAAAGCGCTCAACTGCGTGTACCAGTTCTTCACCGGCTTCCCTCAAAACACGCAGGGCAAGATTAACCATGGGTTGCATATGGATTCATAACACTCTTAAATTGGGGAACCGCGCATTCTAGCAAAAACTTTTCGAGACTCGAAGTAAAACTAGGTACACTTAGCATTATTTTTTCGTTTTATTGCAAAATCCCCTCTAGGTTGTCGTAAATGTTTGAAGATATTCGCATTGTTCTTATCAATACCAGTCATCCGGGCAACATTGGTTCTGCTGCTCGGGCCATGAAAACCATGGGTTTAACGGACTTAGTGCTGGTGGATCCTCAGAAATTTGATCCAGCCAGCCCTCCTGAGGTGGCGGTTTCCATGGCAACCGGTGCATTGGACATAATGTCTTCCGCTAGAGTGGTGTCCACTTTTGAAGAAGCTGTGTCCGATGTGGCCATTGTTATGCTGTCTCTTATACACATCTCCGAGCCCACGAGACCGTACTAGATCTC
>OLII01000618.1_pt1 | contig 13331 bp, 9 predicted proteins | sample 1609481 | NCBI WGS metagenome assembly OLII01 (sample SAMN05416859, study PRJEB24817) | seawater metagenome | isolation source: Sea water | place: Canada:Atlantic | collected 2013-11
GCATACCTAGCCCTGTCATGATATTAATAGCTTTACAGCGCATAAAAATCTCCACAGCGCTATGGGGTCAGATCTTGCCTCGTGCATTTAAGCTCAACATAGATCACATCTTAACTGCTAACTTTCTCTTGTAATTAAATTTATCAAACACTTTTGGATAAATACCAATCAGATCATTTTTATCATTTTCTTCATTATCAACTAAATTCACTTGCTGCTGGTGAACAACATCCACCCTCGTAGTCTCTCCAGGCACAACTGTTTTCTTCATCACAACCTTACTACCAACTTCAACACGACCAATATAATTAATAACTCCTGGTTCTACCGTGAATTCATATAGCCCCTGATTGTAAGTTCTACCATTATCTGCGTAATAGCTTCCAATATTGTATTCACCTTGTTCCAAGTTGAAGAATTTAACAACATTCCTATCACCTCCGATAAGGACATCTCCACAGGCAACTTTATGAATTGCATTTGACCAACTCGCATTAATACCCGGCTTGTTTATAAATACAAAAACAACAGGATCATCACAGTGTACCGACATCATTACAAAACCATTATTTGATTGTATTGGCTGTGATGGATCTACCCGTTGAGGCGTAAGTCCGCACGCGGCCAACATCAGTATTGAAATTAATACAGATAAAAATTTAACCATTTTATTTCCCTTTTAATATGATTTTTATAGATAAAGTGAGTGGGGAGTTTCTACAGCATTCGATGTAGAAACTCCCCACTCACTTACTAATTAAAATAAAAACTGGTGAGCATTATAAGAGATTTTCACGTACACCTTATCTGGTACTTTACTCTTGTTTTTAATGATTGATTAATTGAGCCATTGATATAGACGGCTTCGGAGCCAATCAAAACCGTATCGATACCAACTTTGACGTTAGCCTTCAGCGAAAGCACTTACCTTGCGCATTGTCTATCCCACACGACGTGGGATAAGGGCCGTAGGGCATGGATGCCCGTTTGGCCCGTGGCAATACGAAGCAAGGTAAGGGATTGAGCGACTAAGAAGGCGGAGGAAGCACGGGGGTTGTAAAGGGGACCTCCCCTTTGAAGGAAAAACGTACTGGCTATCACTAAACAGATATTCAAAGCCGTTAACGCCCCCAAAGAAAAAGCAGGCCCTAGCCTAAATACTCCAAAGCCCCCCTGCCAACGCTTAACACAACACCCTACGATACAACGCCCATGACTTGGCAACTTGCCAAGCCTTATCAAACAAAAAAATTGCATCGCCAACCTTCTAGTGACTTATCTCAGCGCACTGGAAAACATGACCTATATCATTCAATTAACCCCTCACAAATATTACACTAAAATGACAAAACTGCAAAAATATGTAATTCAATGTTTTCGCACTAATACAATCAATGGGGTAAAACATGATTAAACAAACAGGCAATCGAGATAACGATTATTCTTTTGACGAATATTTATATGTACGCGATCACTTCAATTATTACCGCGACGATCCTTTTTTTCAGGCCCTTGTTAAAAAGCACGCAGGGGACGATTACAACGAAATTCATCAAGCACTAGAAGCCCTTTCCGATAAAGCTTCATTCTATTATCGTGATTTGGCCGCCGAAGGGGGCACCATAGAAAACCGAGTGAAAATTACTAAGCTTAAGCATTACGATGCCTACAATCACAGAATTGACCGCCTAGATCGCAGTAGCGAGACCGTGGCACTAGAAAAAGAAGTATTAGGCCTAGGGTTGTTTGACCCTAAAATGAACACACCATGGAGCCGCTTTGTTAAGTGTTTTTTACTGTATCAAAACAGTGAAGCTGGCGTGATGTGCGGCTTTGGCGGCACCCATGGTTTAATCGCGTTAATGGAAAAATATGAGCAATCCGGCACGCTTTCACCTGAAGCCATAGAAGCCCTAGCTCATTGTCGTGAAGGACGCGATTATAAGGGCGAACACGAATACGCCAGTGCAGGCCAATACATGTCTGAAATTCAGGGGGGCAGTGACGTAGGCGCCAACCAGGTAGAAGCCGAATTTATTGAAGAAGAAGGCAAAGACGGAAAAGCAGGCGTATGGCGCATATACGGCAAAAAGTTCTTTTGCTCAGCCACCCAAAGCCAATACACTTTTTTAACCGCCAAACCCAAAAATACCGACTCGGACACGCAAGTGGCCACGTTCTTGGTTCCCGCATGGTTACCTGAAAACCGTGAAAAAGAAATTCGTAACGGCTACACCATTGACCGTTTAAAAAGTAAATTGGGATTATCAGAATTACCCACTGCCGAAATTACTTTTAATGGTGCCGTGGCTTACCCAGTGGGCCCATTAAAAGATGGCATGGCCAACATAGTAGGTGTGGTATTGGCCTTATCGCGCTTTCACGTCGCCTTTGGTACCGCCGCTGGCATGTTACGTATGTATCGCGAAGCGTCTTTGTATGCGCAATTCAGAAAAGCGTTTACCCTGCCCATTGCCCAATTCCCTATGATGGCCAACCAATTACACGATTTAGAAATTACCGCTAAACGCACCAGTGCCGGTTGTTTTAAATTATACGATGAAGCCCGTGACTTAAATGAAAAACTGGCTGCTGGCTTAAAAGAATTAGAAGCCATAGCGGACCTAAGTCATCGGCGCCGTTTGTACCGTTTGCGCGAAATGATTTTATTGCAAAAAATTGTGGTGGCTCACGATGGTCCAACCTTTACTCGCCAAGCCATCTCCACCTTTGGTGGCCATGGCATTATGGAAGACTTCTCGGCCTTTCCACGCCTGATGCGTGACGGTTTAATTCAAGAATTATGGGAAGGGCCACGTAATGTTCTGTTAACGCAAATTCATCGGGATTTTGGCCGCGTTAAAGAATGGTATCCTGCGGCTGATTTTGTGCGTGATATTTTAATAGGCGCCCCTGAAAATGTAATCGAGCCATTAGCCAAGCGTTTCCAGAAGGTAATTGATCATCCACATTTAATGATGAACGATCAAAAAACCCGAGATATTTGTCGCGAGTGGGAGCAGCTTTCAGCCCACATGGTTCACGCCTACCAAGACCAAGCTTTGATTGAACTAAACTTTCAAGAAAAAGCTGAAACATTCAGCCAGTTAAAAAAGAAATTCAAAAACAGAAATACAGACCAAACCACAGATTATACAGCCAAACCCATCACCACTAATGCACCTGAAAAAGAAACTGAAGAAGCCTAAAAAGTAGTTCCGTGGTGAAGATCAAAGCGGTTAGATTCGTTAATGTTGCTAGCACTAAAAAACGAATCGATACCAACTTTAACGTGAGTCTTCAGCGAAAGCACTTGCCTACAGGGACGTAGGTAGTAGAGCAAAGCATCGTCTCATGGATGTAACTAATTAGGATAACGCGGAAGTCGTTATTGATTCCAGAGCTGAGGATGAATTCGAGCGATGTAATACCCCCTTTTTAAGGGGAAACTGTACTGGCTATGGCTTATATAAATCACCCAAAACCTATATATTAGACAGCAACAGTTGCTTCTGCAAATTTTTATCAAGGATAGATATGAACAAATATTTAAAAAATTTTTTAGTCATGGCAAGTTTTTTTTATATCGCGTTAGGGGCATCCAACGCATTTTGCGATGACAGAAAAAAAGGGGCATTTATAGGCTATGAATTAAACGAAATGGTTTTAAATGAGTTTAATAAGTTTGCTGGTGAAGTGGGCTACCGATTTAGAAAAGAAGACCAAGTTAGGCTGTCTTACATGGATGTAGTCTTAACAGAAAGACATTTGTCTGGTTCTGAGGCATCTGCGGTTGATGGCGATAATGTTGAAGGGAAATTTCAAGGCTGGGAATTAAGCTACGACAAGTTCATAGGCTCATCAAACTGGTACATAAGTTTAAATGCAGGGCATTTTAGGCACTTATACCAACACACTTTATTAGATGAACAAGTAGATTTTGAAAGTAATTCAGTGGGCATAGGCTTTGGCTATTTCGATAGTAATCATCTAGGGGTTGATGGCTTAACGTTAAATATCTCAGTGCCCATTCGTAAATACCTAAACCCACAAGACAAAACCTATTTAGGCAATACAAAAATCAATGAGCACTCTGTTATTAATAACTTTTGGCTTTTCATTGGTTATTCTTTTTAATGGGTTAGGGTTTAAATCAAAAAGGTCGGAATCGTTGATTTTGTTTACCCCAAGAAAAACCGTACCGATAACCACTTTGACATTAGCCTTCAGGATAAGCACTTGCCTACAGGGACGTAGGTAATAGAGCAGTGTCGGGAACAATTGCCAAGCCTTGCGTATTGTCTATCCCACAACTCTTTATCTAAGTGATGGGGATAAGGACCGTAGGGCATGGACTATCACAGGGATGTGGTTGTTAGAGCAACGCATAGCTACATGGATGTAGCCAATTAGAACAACACAGGAGCAGTTGTCGAGGAAGCAGCTGCCGGTGCTCGTTTGGCCCGCGGCAATACTCTTTACCTAAAGAAAGAGGTAAGGGATGACGTGCATGGATGCACTAATATCGCGAGCGCATTACCACATGGATGTGGATTATTAGGGTAACGCCGGAGCAGTTACCGAGGATGCGCAAGAGCGATTAGGTAATCAGAAGGTGGATACCTAAATGGATTTAGGTATTAGAGCGAAGCAGGATGCCAGAGCCGAGGAAGCACGGGGGATGACGTGCATGGACGCACTAATGTCGCGAACGCAGGATGCGTAAGAGCGATGTAAAGGGGACCACCCCTTAAAAGGAAAACCGTCTAGCCATTACCAAGCAGAAATTAAAATCTGTAAATTTCTATACAACTCAACTACCCCCCAAGATGCCCCAATGCCTTCTGCAAACTCTGAGTCAAAGACTTTGGCTCAACCCGAGTCAAAGCCACCGAATCACACTCCTGAAACCCCATAAACACCTCAGTAGCATCAACAAATGCTGCCACTACAGAGTCATCATCAAAACCATGTTCCTCAAAATGCAGCGCTTTTATCTCTAAGTGACGAGTCTTACGGTGGGCCTTACAATCCATGCGTCCAATGAATTCACCGCGAAACAAAAGCGGCAAACAAAAATAACCATACTGGCGTTTCGCTTCAGGCACATAACATTCAATTTGATACTGGTATTGAAATAAATCTTTAAGGCGATCACGCTGAATCGCCACATTGTCAAATGGTGAGACGATGAGTAAACGATCATTTAAGCGAGGCTGACGGCGCTCTAACGCTTCGGTTTCTATAAAATATTCAGAAGGGCCATCATTACCACTAACCCCACGATTAGCCTCGGCATTCACTAAAACTTGCTGTAATGTCCCTTGCGCCAGCCTTTCACTCACCAAGGCTTTCATGGTTTTGCGTAATTCAGTATTACGGCGCAAATACGTAAGCCCCTTAATTGACACCAATCCATGACAGCGCAATTGTTGATCAAGTAAATGCTGTGCTAATTCTTCTACGCTGGGTATTTTAGTATTCACATGGTTTGGCAATACTCGCTCAGTAAGATCATATTGTTTTTGAAAACCGGTACGGTCACAAACCATTAAATCCCCTTGCATGTACAATTGCTCTAGGGCTTTTTTGGCTGGCTTTAAATCCCACCAGCCTCCACGTTTTTGCTGTTTATTTTCGATATCTCGGGATCGTAATGGGCCATCTGCTTTTATGCGCGCCAACAATTCTTTCATGAGTTTTTGATCAGGGCTTTTATACCAGTGGGTTTGCCCACCCTTAATGGCGTGTTTGTAGGGCAGAGAAAAACGGTAATCATCCATGGGTAAAAAAGCCGCCGCGTGTGACCAATATTCGAATATATCGCCATCCACAAGCATTTTATTCATCATGTCTGTTTTAAAATTAGGTACTCTGGAATGCAATACATGATGATGGGCGCGCTCCACTACAGAGATGGTATCAATTTGTACATAACCCAAGTGGGCAATGGCATTGCGCGCCCCCACTAAACCACGGCCAAAGGATTGCGCTTGTAATAAACCTTGGGCTGCCAAAGTAAGTCGACGTAAGCGCGCTAAATATTGTGGCTTTTTTATTTCAATCATTTTTATACAAACCTATTAACAGATTATCCTTCAAAATTTAGAAAGCCTCGCAACGCACCAATAATCTCATCGCTCACCACTTTTAAGCGCGCCGAGTGAAGGGTGGATAACGGCGAAATTAAAGACACCGGCACATCTGGGTATTTCCAATCTTCTAATACGCTCACCAACTGGCCACTGTCGATGTCTTTTTGACATAAAAACGTGGGCAACACAGATACCCCAGCCCCAGTAAGCGTGAGCTTATAGACACTGGTAATCTGGTTGGTTTCCACTGCCAATGGGGTCTTGATGGTTTGGGTTTGCTTGTTTTTAGTGAGCCGCAAAACTTGATAAGGCTTGTTGCTGGTTAAGCCTAGGCAGCGCACATTCATTAAATCTTTTGGGGTGTTTAATTCAATTTTAGATAAATACTGTTTGGCCACCACGGTAGCCAGTTGAATGTGGCCGATGGTTCTGACTTTTAAATTGCTTTCCTCTAACGGGCCTATGCGAATGGCAAAATCATAACCCTCGCCAATGAGGTCCACCATTTCGTTGGTGCTTTTAATGATGATCTTAAGCTCTGGGTACTTCTCCCCCAATTGTTGAATACACGACGACAATAAAAATATCTCAAAGTCTTCGGGTACGGTAATTTTTACTGTGCCAGATATCACACTGTCTTGCCCATATAGGGCTTTGTGAGCATCTTCTATGGTTTGAATTGGCCCCAAGCAAGACTCGTAAAAGTCGCGGCCCGCCGCGGTGAGGGTTTGTTTACGGGTGGAGCGAATCAGCAGCTTGGTGCCGGTTTCCCGCTCTAGCTTAGAGACCGCTTTACTTAATGTGGATTTAGGAACCTTTAGAAATTCAGCGGCCTTAGTAAAGCTGCCGTGTTCGATGATTTTCACAAAATAGTGAATAAGCTGTATTTCCATAATTTCCCCAGGGAAACAGTGAAGTTCTAATATTGCATATTATCAACAATAATCCCCTGCGTCATAATGTTTACATATTAATCACAGCCCACAACGAGGCCCACATGAACAACCCAGCAGCCGCAAAAAATGTACTCATCATAAAATCTAGCCCAGCACTTGATGCCTCTGTTTCCAATGAAGTTGCCGATTACCTAGTGGAGCAACTAAAAGGCAAAAACCAGTCTTACCAATTCACCATTCGTGACTTGGCCAAAAATCCTGCCCCCATTTATGACAACCAAATACTGCAGGCTTTTTACGCACCACAAGATCAACTGACCAAGCAACAAAAAGAAGTAGCGGCCCCTTCTTTGGAATACATACAAGAATTAAAAGACGCCGACATTATCGTGTTTGCATCCCCCATGCATAACTTCAGTGTCACCACTTTATTAAAATCCTATATCGATCAAATTTGTCGCATGGGTCTTACCTTTAACTACTCAGAAGCAGGCCCAGAAGGATTAATTAAAGGCAAGCAAGCGCTAATTATTTCCAGTGCTGGCGGCGATTTTCAACTACCCGAACAAAAGCACAAGGATTTTCAAACCCCCTATTTAGAACATATTTTAAGCTTCATTGGCATCGAGGATATTTCGGTTATCCCAGTACAGGGCGTTGGCCTAGGACAAGAGATAGCACAACAAGCTAAGGAAAACGCCAAACAAAAACTGCAAACACTAGCCGCCCTTTCTTACTAAGTAGCTTTCTTACTAAGCAGCCTTTTAAGAAGATTTTTTAAACAGTTTTTAAATGGTGTCTTTAAAGAGCAGCCATTATTAGGAGAAGATTATGAATGACGTAATGCAAGCCTTGGCCATTCACCAATGGGGTGACAAAAACGCCTTTGAAGAAATTCAAATTCCCGTGCCCACCCCTGAAGCCCAAGATGTATTAATAAAAGTGGCTTACGCCGGTTTAAACCCAGCGGACTGGAAAATGCGCGCAGGGTACTTGGCCGAGGCCATGCCTAACCTACCTTTTCCATTGGTACTGGGGCTGGATGCCAGCGGTACTGTGGTGGCAGTGGGTGAAGAGGTGACAGACCTTAAAGTGGGTGATCGTGTGGCCAGTGGCACCAATTTATTTCATGCCGGTAAACCTGGTAGCTACGCCCAATATTTAGTGGTGAACCAACAACGTGCGGTAAAAATTCCAGACTCGGTCTCTTTTGCTGCCGCCGCCACTTTAACAACGCCCTCTATTACCGCTTGGCAAGCTTTGTTTTCTACCAGTAAGGGCGCATTAAAAAATGCCAAAGGCAAAAAGATTTTAATTAATGGCGCTTCCGGTGGTGTGGGTAGCTTCGCAGTACAATTTGCCAAGCATGCAGGGGCCGATGTGGCCACCACTTCCAGCACGCAAAACCTGTCTTATGTGAAATCACTGGGCTCACATTTTTTAATTGATTATAAAACTCAAGACATAAACAAACGATTAGAAAGCTTCGCCCCAGATGGCGTAGATTTTATTTTAGATGCGGTGGGTGGTGGCTCCCTGACTAACCCGTTAGACATGCTAAAACCCGGCGGCACGCTTATTAGCATTGCCACTATCACAGGCGATGGCGACATAGAAGCCAGCATGAAACAAGCGCAACAAAAAGGCGTTAACCATGTGTATGCGGTGGTCAGCGATGAAGGCATGCATGAGCAACTTACTAAAATAGTGGCCATGGCCGAATCAGGGGAGATGGTTTTTCCGCCCACGCAATCATTTGCCATGAAGGATATTTCCACAGCCCATGAGCGCATGGAAACCGGCCACGCCCAAGGAAAATTAGTGTTAAAAATTAATCACTAATTTTTGAAACGCTTTTTAATTAAACGTTTTTAAGATAACCATTTTTTAAATTAAATAGTTTAAATCATTTATAAAAAGAGAATTCAAATGCAGTTTTTTTCAACCCCTTCCTTTAACGTAAAAAGGAAAAGTCCCATTAAATGGGCTTTATCAATAGTCACTTCCTCTGTCCTCATGGGGGCGCTATTTTCTAACGCAGCATTGGCTAAAGAGCCAGTGCAAGAAGTACAGTATGACAAAAAGTATAAAACCATTTTAGGCCAAAAAATGGCCTACATAGATGAAGGCAAAGGCCGCCCTGTGGTTTTTTTGCATGGTAACCCAACCTCATCCTTTCTGTGGCGTAACATTATTCCCTATGTATCGAATACCTATCGCGCCATTGCCCCAGACCTAATGGGCATGGGGGACAGTGCTAAACCCGATTTAGAGTACACGTACAGCGATCAAGCCAAATACTTACACGGTTTTTTAGATTCCCTAGATTTAAAAGACGCCATCTTAGTGGTACATGATTGGGGCTCGGCATTGGGTTTTCATTATGCCCGTACCCGCCCAGAGCGTATTTCGGCCATTGCTTTTATGGAAGCTACCTTGCCACCTTATTTTCCAATGCCTTCGCTTGAAGCCATGGGCCCTTCGGCAGACTTTTTGAAAAATGTCCGCACTCAGGGGTTGGGTGAAGAGATGATCATGAAAAACAATATATTGATTGATCAGTTCCTGCGTTACAGCAACCCAGAAAATCCCATGAGTGATAATGTAATTGCTCAGTACAATGAATATTTTCCAAATGAAAAAAGCCGCCAGCCTTTATTGCAATGGTTAAGAGAAATCCCAATAGGTGGCACCCCTAGCAATGTGCATGAAATTGGCCTTAAAAATAATCAATGGATTATTGAAAGCGAGATTCCAAAGTTATTGTTTTATGTGACACCGGGGGTGTTGGTGCCAGAAGCCACCGTAAAATACATGGAAGACAATGCTAAAAACATTAAAACCATTGGCCTAGGGGCAGCAGGTCACTTTATGCAAGAAGTATATGCCGATGAAATAGGGGCCGGTTTGGCACAATGGTTAGAAACCATTAACACACAAAAGCAATTAACAAAGCACTAACCACTTTGCGTCAATAAGTTTTAGATAATCGTTTTTAATAGCAGCATTACGAATAAGGGCAGCTTTCATAGCTGCCCTTATTCGTTAAGATCATCTATTTATTAATTAGCCCCCAATCTGCCCGGATGCAGTATTGGTCTATAATGATTTAGATGAAACTCACCCGGCCTTCTTTGCTATTTGCTTTAATTTTCGCCTTATTTAGCTGGGCCTTCTCACCTACCCTGTACGGTGAAACTTGGTATATCACCTCACTTGACTGGCAGCCCTATTCAGACTCTAAAGCTAAAGATCAAGGTTTCTTAATTAAGCGGCTAAGGGATATGTTAAAAAGTAAAAATATTGAGCTAATAGTGGAGTTTTACCCTTGGTTTAGAGCCAAAGCATTGGCTCAAAATAAAGAATATGTGGGCTATTTTCCCGCCTGGCCAGAAGAGGTCGAAAAAGGTTTTGTGGCTTCCCGCCCGGTTGGCTGGTCTAAAATCGGCCTATTGGCCAATTTAAAATACGCATCCTCTGAAACTGATTTAAAAAACCTCATTCAGAATAATTCAGTTTGTACCGTCAGAACTTATACTTACCCTAAAATTATCACAGGCTTACTGAATAAAAATAAACAAAATGTATTGGCATACACAAATGAAGAAGCCATGGTCCGAGCGTTATCTAACCGATTGTGCGCTATCGCCATCACCGACCCAAAAGTGGTTTTATTTAATGCAAAAAAACAGGGCATTAAAAACTTACAAGTTGTTCATCCTGAACTTTATAAAAAAGAGTTAGTACTATCATTTCGTAACGAAGCAGATAACATTGCTAGAATTAAATTACTAAACTCGGTAATTGATCATTTTAAAGAGTAAGCATTTTATGGATATTTTTCCTCTGGTCTATCACTTTAAATTAAGCACTTCTAATTAAGCACTTCAAATTAAAGCTGTTTTTGCTAAGGGCTCCAATTATTCACAAGCAAAAAAAAGCCTTCATAAAGAAGGCTTTTTTATTTCACGCTTTAATTAATATTTGTAAAGTTAGAATTTACAAACCCCATCAGGGAAAATAGCATTCAAGGTTTCAAGTTGCTCAGTACTTGGCACCCACTCGCCGTAAAGACCACTCTCCACGGCTGTGGTTACCGGTTGCAGGTCACACTTAAACACATCATTACTTAATGGCGCACCGGCCACCATGCGTGAGTTGGTATACGTTTTATTACGCGCAGTACACACGCCTTTCTCTTGCGATTCATCTAGGATGCCATTCCAAACATCATCGCCCGCTGAAACTAATACACCCTCGGCGTCAAAACATGCGTCTTTCGCCAGTACCGGCTTATTGGCACTAATAGAGTTCTCTGGGTTGGCTGCAATATTACTCATCCAATCATCCATCACATCTAATGCCTCTGGCACCGCATCATAGTGGTTTTCATCACCGCTAAGATCGGGATCGAAGAACCAAATAACCTGATTAGAAGCATCGCCATCAAAGTTAATTAAGCGCTGGCGCGTTACGAATGACTGGATAGTATTATGCATATCTAATTCATCTTCTAAGTAAACACGAAGGTCGATAGTTGGAATTTGAATATCACCCATGTTAACAAAACCAGCATTAATCGCATTTTCAATGGCACCCAAATCAGCAACAGCACGAGGTGCTGGGTTAACGCCATCACTTAAGGCAAAGTTACGGGCAGCCCAAGGGTCAATTTGCTCTGGGAATACAGACTGGCTGGTATCAATGGCGCCGCAAAGTTCCCTAATATATGGGCAACCTTCTTGAATCATGTCTGATTCTTGTTTCCAAGTGCCTGCATTAAAGTTTAAGTCGATAAACTCATCTGCTGTAATAGTGCCATCAGTTAAAGCCCCTAGACCATACTGTACGCCCACGTTGTCCCAAGTACGGTTTGCATAGCCATCGTCTGCCACGCCATAAACGTTAATGGCATCACCAAAATGCGTCCATTCGGTATTCACTTGATCTTCAGGGGATACATTATCAACCGTGCCATATAGTGGGTTGTATACTAGCGTCGCCAGAGAATTCCAAATTTCAGAACATTCACTGCCACCATTGGGCACACCTGGAGGTGCAAGACTGTACTCAAACAATTCACTGGATACTTCATTACTGGCATTCATTCCTTCGACCAGAGTGCGTTGATTCCAATCTGTCCAATGGGATTCAGGGTTGGCCATGATGGTAAAATCAATCCAACGTTCAATTAATCCACAGTCACCGGCAGGAATGGTTTGTGTAAGCATATCAGGGTAAGAAAAAGAAGGAATAATGGCATCTAACAAACCTTTGTGATTTTGAGAATAAAGATACTGTTGAATCGCACCACCTGATTGACCAACCGCCACAGTGTATTCTGGAACCGCATATTCAGTAATGAAGCGCTCTTTCAACATGAGCGCCGTTTCACCACCTACTTGTAAGTTGTAGTGAGTTTTAGCTGAGGTACCGGTTGAAAATGCCACCGCGTACCCGCGCTTCAAACCTTCAACATATAATGCTCGGCGGTTACTAAAATCCCCTTGCCCATGTCCAATGGCGGTACCACCGCGGAAATAGAAAAGTAATTTTTTGTTCCAGCTGTCTAAATCCGGCAGCTCTAAATCTTGGCTACCACTTGATAGCATGGCAATACTAAACATGAAGCGGTTAATGGTGCCACGCTCCCAGCGCACGATAAAATCTAACTCAATACCATCACTGGTGGTTGTGGTTGACATGTCATCAGGGCGTTCCATACCTTGTGTATAATCAGCCCAAGCACCTGCTGTGGTTAAATACTTAAATGAAACAAGTGTATCGGCCATGCAGTTTCCATCAGGGGCATCTAACCCAATGGCAGCCATATCCTCAGCATTACAGTAAAAAGGTTGTTGCTGGGGCCCTGAAAAAATAGGCCCCACAAGTGAATGGTTGGTTAGAACCACATCCAGTGGTGTCACGGGGTAATCGTTGGAAGCACTGCTGACCTGTAACGTGTTTTCTCCTAGGGCTAAACCTGTAATGACACCGGTGAGGGTGTGATTTACTAAGTCTTCCACTAAAACACTTTTAACATCGGCACCATTTAACTGTACAGATAGGTATTCGCTCGTCACGTTCTCTGGCATAACGACCTGTATACGGGCCTCACCGCCACTTACTTGATCCTTTTCACTTGATAACACATTAACATTTACAGCAAAGGTGTCATTGTTATCGTCGGCTCCGCACCCTATCAGGGAAACTAAAGCAAGCGGCATTAATAATTTCCGTGATAATAAACTTAAACTCATAAAACTCTCAAAACAAATATGAATAAACCCCAACATTCCATTGAGGGCTTGTGTACTTTTTTCACGCGGCATTATAGGCG
>OLII01000620.1_pt1 | contig 13294 bp, 21 predicted proteins | sample 1609481 | NCBI WGS metagenome assembly OLII01 (sample SAMN05416859, study PRJEB24817) | seawater metagenome | isolation source: Sea water | place: Canada:Atlantic | collected 2013-11
CACCATCGCCCTTAATGCTGGAGTTCGGAAGGTGACTTGGCTGGACGCATACGTTCCGGCTGCGTGAGCAACAACTACGACGACGGCAAATGGCGGATCGTGTGCGACCCACGGCGGGGCTCGCTCGGCCAACCCGGTGACTTCACATTCAAGACTCGGGATGAAGCCGCGCGGGCTGAGCGAGTGCTCATCCGCGACATGGCGCTTGAGATGCTGGCCAAGCGGGCTGATCGTCTCAAAGCAGCCTGATTCTGGCAGCGAGAGTTGTGGGGAGCCCTATCCCCACTTTCCAATGCCCTCAGCATGTAAGGTTCAGTCGCGAGCAAGTCTGCGCAGTTGAGTTGCACGGTGCCGATTAGGGCTGGAATCCTTCTGGTTTACCTAATAGCGAACCAAAGGACCAGAACCATGACCACTAAGACCGATTCCCAGCTGGAGCGTGAGGAATTCTGGAAATCCAATGGGTTCAACCTCATCGACGAAATCCAACCGGCGATTGGGGATACCGTTGAGGCAATCCGGGTTCTTCATGAGCGGGATGAGAACGGCGTAATTTATGACACCGACTACGCGACCGTGGTTATGTCTCGCGAAAGTGAGGGCAGCTACAGGGACGATCTGAACTGCGAACCGGCGCTAGACCGAACCGACTTTGAGGCTTGGCGGAGCTTGCCCACTGAGGGCTCCATCGCAGTGACCTGGAACGACCGCTGATCTTCCCTCCAGACAAGAGAAAGCCCGCTATGCGGGCTTTTTTTTATTGCCAGAACGCCGGTCTGAGAGCGCCCTTTGAAATACTGATTACAGCTTACGAGGGTCAGCGGCCAAACGCCCCTATCCGTTTGCCCCAGGCGAAGATGATCCTCAAGCCCTATGTCTGGATTTGGGCCTGCTGCGGCATACAGCGTTACCGGCCTAAACCCCCCTTCCAAATTTCTCCCCAACGCAAGCAATGACACAGCGTTGATGCCCAGATCATTGCCCCACATCCACCAAGCGGGGCTACGCAATGAACTGGCTACAACACAGCATCGAGTGCATCGAGCTTATCGGCGTCCGGTGCCGACTCATCTCTAAGGGCTATAGCGCCAACGGTTGGGTCATGCCTGATGGTACGGGCGTGATTCATGAGTCAGGGGTCACCGTTGACTGCCCAGCTGAATCCATCGAGACAGACAACCCAGAAGCTCTACGGCTTGCCCGCGCAGGGTCAGCGAACAGGCACTTTAAGCGCTACGACCAGGGCTATACGATCATCGAAGCCGGCGACTGGGATTCATCGGGTGACAAATGGGTCAGGCAGTACCGCGCTGGAATCGAAGGAAATCGGGGGTCACTGGCCGTCCACGTGCAGTTCAAGCCAGGGTGTGCCGAGCTGCTGCGTTTCTACACCGAATACGTGAGCGATCCCCAGCCAGAGAGCACGATTGATGACCAAGTTCGTCAAGGTCAGGTAGGCGACGCTTTGCACAGTGGCGAAGTCGTTCGCAGCGCCTCGGGGCGTCTTTGCTCCCCATTCCCAAAGATCGACTTTGGCAGTGATCGCAAGTCGGTCAACACCCTCAAACGCACCGCTCAGTGGCTCATCCAGAACGCGCTAGATGAAGCTCAGGCCCGTGGCGATAGCTTCAACGAACTCCAGTTCCGGGCCTCCCTATCCAATCCACAACAGGCCGATAAAGACTGTGCTGAACAGTACCTGTTCGGAGAGCAGCCGACGGTGATCCCTTCCCCGCTAAGCATGCTCATCGTCCCAGCTTGAACCGGATCGAGGGTCGGCATACCCACGCAGCGGAAATGAATGCCGGCTTCACAGAATAGGAACCCACGACTTCATGGTTTTTCTCTTGTAGCCCGGTGACACAGGCAAAGCAGCGGGAAACTAGACCCATCGAAAACACAGGGCCACATGAGCCCAACCTTTGCAGGAGTAATGACCATGGGCGCAACCGTCACCACAGGCAAGCTGGCAGCTGCTTTCCGTGCAGACAATGGCAAGACCTACTATGTGCTCTTTGAGCAAACCTATGAGAAAAACACATTTCCGCACACGCCACGGTGGTCCTGCCGTGCCATAGGTGCCTTGCCCCATGTCATGAGCATCGTCTTCTGGTCTGCGGCTGGCTGCGAAGGTGGCTCTACCCAGGCCGCGAATGGTCGCGATATCTCGCCAGAAACTTACATCCACGGCTGGCTTCAAGAGCTGGCAAACCCTGTAGATTTTCAAGATCAGGAAATCTTGCTGGAGACCGGCAAAGGGTGGTCGGTGCCCGTGCCTGCCGATGAGCTGCAAAGCACTTGCGAATTGCTCAAAAGCCTCGGGCGCCAGGACATTTCCGGCGCCCTTGAGCAAGGCGAGAGTGTGAGACTGAGCCTTTACGCGGACGTTGATCTTATCAGCGCCGTCTTCGATAGCCGGAGGTCTGGTCCATGGCGCGTCATCGCGGCCAGCTCAGCTCCTTTGTACGGAACACGCAACGCTGCGCTCGGTTACAACCCCGTCAAGGCCAAGGCTTACGAACTGCCGACAACCCGCTTCTACAAAATCTCGGACAAAACCAGCGCGGTTCTGATTCAGCGCGAAGACAACCAGTGGCGCTGTGAAGGCTGGGGTTACAACTACGTGAACGATTACGTGACCAACCTTTGGGAAGCTGAGTTGCGCGAGCCCGGCAGCTACCGGACCAAGATCAAGGCCCTTCGGGCTGCAATCAATAACGCCCCGTATGTACCGAAGGAAGGCGTGAAAGTCATTGTCGACACAGCTGTGCCAGTGGAAAGCTACAAGACTTGCTCTATCCAGGACGCAGCGGGAGAGTTGTCGTACACCACCACAGGCTCGGAAATGGTGTTCACGATGGCCGATGATTACGACACGCTCTACCGTCTCACAGCCCTGCCCCACGAGTGCTCTACATGGGTATTTAACGAAGGCTGCCCAGTCGAGCAAATGAACCTTCTGGCTGGCTAAACGCCCTGCTCCTGCCCCCGGCATGCTGGGGGTGGAGCCTCCCTCCTGATCCTCGGGGGCTAGGTTGGGAGATGACGATTTTCTTGTGTGCGGCCCAGTCGGCAATGACACAGCGGTCCCTCCGATGATAATGGGCACATCGAAACCAAGGCGGTTATCCCGCTGTATGGAGTGGAAACCATGGCACGAGTTATCGGACCTGTAGAGCAGAGCCTTATCGAAACCATCAAGCCATTGCGCACTGCGCAGTGGTCCGCCGACTACCGCTGGGACAACCTTGAAACTTCACTAGCGAAATTAGGCGCCGACTATGGCGGTATTGAGCTGAACCCGGATTTCCAGCGCGGACATGTTTGGCGCGAAAGCCAGCAGTCTCATTTCATTGAGTCTTGCTTGCGCGAGGTGGTAGCACGCAGCGGACTCATGCTCCAGTTCAACTGCGCAACCTGGAGCATGGAGAGCGAAAACTTCGACTTACCAACCGGACTCCAGTGCCTTGATGGCTTGCAGCGGTACACCGCTATCGTGCGCTTCTGTAAGGGGGAGATACCGGCGTTCGGTTTGTACGCACACGAGTTGGATGGAACCCAATTTTCGATTAAACGCAAATACATGACGGTCGCCATTCACTCGTTCACCCGCCGCGCCGATTTACTTGAGCATTACTTGGCACTAAATGCTGGGGGTACGGTGCATAGCTCCGAGGAAATATCACGTGTTCGTGTCCTGCTTGAAGAGGCCAAGCGAAACGCCGTGTGAACGCCAGTCAGCCTACTGGGAACCGAGAAACTTCTATCAGAAAGGGGCCATGCCCACTCGATTGCGGAAAGACCAATGTACCCAACAAAGCAGCACCCAACGGTTACAGTTGAAGAGGGAGCCACGGGCGGTGAGCGCTACCGCCATCCAGCTTTCGGTGAAATAAGCGTGACCAAGGGCTCGGTCTCGAATGGAGGCGTCGAGTTGTTCGGCTCCGACTTGAAGCATCGCAACGTACTGACAATCACCATAAGAACGGCCTCTTCATTGCGACTGCTGAACCGCGATTGGATTTCCTCCGACCGGGATGTGGTTTCTTTCCAAATGAGCGAATCTCAGTGGGCTTCGTTTGTATCCGCGCAAGGTGGAATGCCGGTCCCTATCACCTTTGAGCGTCGGCCTACTGACGACTTCAAGCTGGAGATGATGCCCGGCATTGAGTCTCGGGAAACGGCACAGGAACTGTTCGACCGAGAGGTTCGCGAGCGTGCTGAGGGATATTTGCAGGCTTCAGCAGAGCTGGTTGAACGATTGCAAGCGGCGCTGGAGGAAGGCAAAGCGAACAAAGACACCCTCAAGGAGCTGATGAAGCTGGCCACCACGCTCAATACCGGCATGCCCAACTCGATGAGCTTCATCCGTGAGCAGATGAGCAAGACCATGGAAAAGATAGTTACGTCAGGCAAAATCGAGATGGAGGCATTTGTTAACGACCTAGCACAGCGCAAAGGCCTGGAAGCGATGAAAGATCAGCCCGTTATGATGCTGGCAAGCCCAAGCTCGCAAGACAAACAAGACAGCTAAGCGCCGTCTATAACGACCGCTGAATAAGGTAGAACCGACAATGATTGGCAGCATTTTCGACAAGGCCGTGAAAGAACGTGCGATGGACTTCATCATCGGCGCCGATGACCTGCGCAGTTTTTTCGAGGCAGTTTGCAGGAGTGGCTTTGACCGTTTCCCGCTCAAGGTTCGCAATCTCTCAGTGCCCTTCCACCTTGCCGGCTTCAATCAATCCGAGGTCTTCTTGGCCCATGCAGAGACGTGCATGGTCAGCCAATTCCCAATGGACCAATTGGAGACGATCCGTCTGCGCGACATGGAAGAGCTTCAACTGATGGTCATGGCGTGGCTGGAAAGCGAAGCTAGCGGTGGTGTTCGCGGCATGATTGAAAGTATCAACGTGGCACGCAGCACGGGCATCGACCTGCCGGTTGTTCTGCGCTGGCCCGATCAGCGATCCCGCAATGGCATTCTCAACGACAAGAGTTCCTTCTTGGGCGGACCGTCGAGCCACTGGGTATGCGCAGTCGAGACGACTGAGGGGCAAGGCGTGGTGTTCAGATATGGCATTACCCGACTGGACCGCGCCGTTCACGATGGTAAGGCCCTGCGAATGGGCGTCAAACCCGAGGTCAAGCTATGAGCATTGCAACTTCTGCTGGCACCAGCTCGCCGCGTGAGCGCCGATTGTTCACCGGTCAGCAACTGGGCTTCTACTTCTCCGTGAATGGCTTGAAGTACACCGTGGACGACATATCCGAAAGCGACTTCGAGGCCGCCAGCCAGATCAATAACCGGGCCTATCAGCTGCTGCTCCAGAGACTGCCAGCCTGTGAATTTTGGCGCGTCCAGGACGAAAACAATCCTGAAATCCAATATTGCCCTTTCGAGGTGTGCGAAGAGTCGTTTGATGAAGATAACCACGACGGCGAGGTGGCATTCAGCTTTTGGCTGCACAGCGCATGGCGCTTGTGTGATGCCCAAGTAGTTGCTTTCAAGAAAGAGGTTGTCAGCGCATACGAGGCGGCGGCAGCGGAACTAGGAGGCGTCTGCCAGTTCTTGCGATGCGAGGCAGTCATCTTCGAGAACGTAACGACGACCCAGACCGTCGCCCTTGGCTAGCCGAACGATCCACTGATCACCTGCCAATTCCTAAGCTGGCGCTTGGCAATCTTTTCGCCACGACCAATGACACCGAGCTTCTAGCATGAGTATGGGTCTCCCACGAAAGGAGACCGCCATGACCAGCACATGTAAAGAACAAGCAGCGACCATCGTTACCGCCCTGCTCCAGCGAGACGCGGAAAGCCTCTGTCTGCTACGACCACTCGACCTTCCGGTGATGGGTAATGGAAGCGTTGTATGGGGGGCGTCAGATCAGGACGCTGGGGAAATGGTCGAGTACCCCCAAAACTGGACAGGGCTCGCTGCTCGATACGAAGACGGCAAAACCTCTTATTGGTTTTTGGGCCGCTGTCAGCAAAGCGGTGAGCGCGAGTTCTACTGCCTCGGCATGGCCTCTACCGTCGACGAGTTGATTGACCGGGCCAAGGCAGCGGTAGAGCGTGGTATCGCGTACTGGAGCGCTGCTACCGGGCGCTCGCAGAATCTGATTGCCTAGGTAGATACTGGCTGAGGAAGATCAACATGAGAATCGAAGGCGAACAGCTCGCAGAGGTGGCTGAGTACCTGCGGGGAACTTGCAACTCGGTTGATGATGCCATCGCAGCCCTAGGGCTTTCCGAAGACATAGACACCAACCAGCTCGAAGCAGATTTGCTGGAGGAAGAGGTGGAAATCTGCGTGAGTTGCAACTGGTGGCATGAGGTTTGTGAGTTGCAATACAGCGAGCCGCACGGCGGTGGTCTTTGTGAACAGTGTTGTGGCGAGCTAGGCGTTGAGTTCGACTGAGCTTACCCTGCCCCATATCGCGCTGAATTCGTTGTTCGCCCACTTGCGCAAGCGATGCTCGCGAAGGCTGCGGCGGCATAGTCGAGTTGGGCCGTCGCGCTTCGAAACAGGCGGGCGATGGCCCACGAATACCATACGAGGACTCAACAGTGCGCAAACGTGCTGATCGACTTGGCCTAAACGGGGCTTTCGTAAAAAACATCCGCATCTGGCTGCTCAAACGCAGATTGCGAGCAGCTTACATGTCGTACCGGGATGCGCTGGATGACTCGCGTGCTGGGCGTCATATGAGCGAGCAACTACCCAGCGTGGTGGCCCGCAAGCAGCGAGTGAACCGACTCCTGGCGAAGCTGGCCGCTCTTGACCCAAAATGCCGAGACATGAGCATCGCCTGATTGCATCTGTATCAATTCTCAAGCTAGGGTTCCACGGTACGCATGCGGAGTTACTATTTACTTTCCTTCGCATGCGGACTAGGCTGAAACCTACATTGACGGAGGATTGACCTCATGACCGTTCAGTACAAGCCAACTAATTCCGTCACCGACACGCCCAAGGCAGGCAAGGTCGCCCTGACCTTCTTCTTTGGTCTGATGGAAAAGTGGGGGTGCTCAGTAGCAGAGCAAAAAGTCCTGCTTGGCTCTGTCGGCAATACCACCTACCACAAATACAAGAGCTTGCCGGAAGTGCGCTTGAGTCACGACCTGATGGAGCGAATCTCGTATTTGATGGGTATCCACAAGTCGTTGCGGATCATTTTCAGCAGCCAAGCTGAGAACGCCTATCGCTGGGTCAGCAAGCCCAATTCGGCTGCACCCTTCAACGGACAGAGTGCCCTGCAATTCATGCTGTCTGGCCGAATGACCGAGCTGGCTGATGTTCGACGCTACCTTGACGGAGTTCGAGGTTGAGCGCGCTTCCGGTGACAGCCCTGCCCACTTGGAACAGGGCCTATCGCCTAATCAGTAGTGCGCTGCCAACCATCTCGGTATTTGAGGACGTGCTCGATCCTGACGAGCTAGAAATCGCTTTCGCAATCGAAGCAATGACCAATGACCGGTTGCTCTTTGAAGCGGGGGTATTGTCTCGTGTCGCTCGGGAGGATCGAGTCAGCGGCCCAGGCTCTTCCCCCCTTATGGCTGCGTTTACCCATATCGGCGCGGCAAGCCGCTTCACAGATGGAACCTATGGCGTCTACTACTGCGCAAATACTATAGACGCGGCGATTGCCGAAACCCGATATCACCGTGAGCGTTTTTTGGCTGCTACTCAAGAGGGCGCCTTAGAGCTAACCATGCGCTCGTATGTCAATCAGGTGATTGAGCCATTGCATGATGTTCGCTCAGGCCACGATGAACTTCACCAACCCGACCCGGCCAATTACGGCCAGAGCCAGCGTTTTGCCCGCGAGCTTAGGGAGCAGCAGTCCTACGGGCTGCTCTATAACAGCGTGCGCTTGCCGGGCCATGAATGCGCCGCGATCCTACGGCCAACAGGCGTTACGATTCCTGTCCAGGGATCACACTATCGCTACTGTTGGAACGGGCAGCGCATCGACCACGTGCTTGCCATCCAGAGTCTCGGCAACTGAGCCACCTCACCGCGACTCGGAACTCCGGCCCAAATCCGCGCATGCGCGGGTTTGCCGATTTGGCCGTCACTTCCCAGTCTAGGGAATGTAGGAAGTCCCGGCAGTTCAGCTGCGACCCTGCTCGCAAGTCGTTATAACAGCGTCTGTCATGAGCGAAGCTTGCGGATGAACTGTGGAATGTAAGTGTGGGGGTAACACGAAGGACTCAAAGGTCGAGCGGTCGAAGGCGAAAATTCGTCTGGAATACCGGGTCTGTAACTCATGTGGCAGAAATGAATATGGTGCGCTCCTGGTCAACGACGAAGTGGTTGCCAAGGGGACCGAGGCGCAACGCGCATTCGCGGCACTTGAAGACGGCGCGCCTGCACCGGCACCCAATCCTAAAAGGCAACCCAAGACTCCAGCTTTGACCGAGCCGCAGCAGACCGACCCTGCTGGCCCCGTCAGTACAGCCGTACCCGTGATCGAGGCAGGCGCCCAGTCGGAAACAGATCACTTAGAGCACAGCGAAGACAGTAACGAGCCAGAGGACCATGCCGAGGACGATGGCGAATCAGATATTTGGTTTTCGACCGCAAACAATCCGAAGACCGACTCACTGATAAAGGTGCGGTTCAAGACAGGTGGGTATTACATCGAGCGTACCGGCTACTTTTCCAGCAGCTGGGATATTGTCGATGCGTGGCAGCCATACGATAACGCTAGCGCATTGAAGGCCTCGCTCGCCTGTAGCTCCATCCCGGCCAAGTACCGCGTCGAATCTCTTCATGAGCTGCGCTATGAAAGCACCGAGCCCGCTAAGGAATCGCAGACTGCATCATGGTCTCCTGCCGCTCGAACACCTGCACCAGTAACAGCACTCCCAGAACCGGAGCCGGAGCCGGTGCCGGTTGGCATGACGCTGAGCTTGTTCTAACGAGGCTTGAAGCCGCCGTCGTGACACCTCAACGCTCGACTCAGGCAGCACAGGCTGACTTCTCAACCTGGGGAGTCACGATTGTTGCCCCGGTGCGCTGACACAGCATTTATGGCGACATATTGATCCAACTCCAACGAGCATAGGATCAAGCCATGCCTCTATACGCTCTTGCCGGTGCTGCTGCGCAGGCAGTTTTTGTGGACTCACGACCGAGCGCGCTCATTTTTGCCGCTGGCGACGAGGTTGTGGCCAGCAATAGCTGTTTACCTTTCTGGATGACAGTCACCTCAGTAAATGAACGCAACGGCTACTGCCGGTGCAACTTCGGCAGCTCCGGCAACTATGCGGGGAACTTCCACCACAGTGAGTTGCGCTTCCATGGCGGCGCACAAATCGACCAGCTGGCCAGTTGATTAGGAGGAAATGCATCGAGTCCGGTGGCTCCTGGCCCTGCTGCGTTGGTAAAAGCTAACCGGAGGAACAACGGAGAAAGTCATGCGGGGCAACAGACAGGGCGACCATGCCGGTGATGCGGCACATAGTCATGAGAACCGATTCGAACAGCTCAGTAAGCGCATACGCACAGCCTACAAGGCCAATCAGGGCCTTGTACTATCGCCTTCTGAAATCCAGCTGCTGGGTATGACCTCCCTCGTGTCATGGCAACCGGATGATGACTGCGATCTTTGATATTCAGCATCTCAGCCCCGAGGAAGGAATATGAATACCATTTTCAACACCCGATTCTTAGACAAGATCGAGCCCGAGGCCCGAGCCATGGTTCTGGACGACATTGCTGAGCGTTACGGGATCACGCCCGACGAGGCTTACAAGGAGGTCACCAGCGATGGTGCAGAGCATCTGCTCGATTACTTGGTTGAGCCTCTTCGAGGTGCTACGCAGGTACTGATGCAAAAACACGCTATGGCTTAGGCTGCCGCCCAATCACAAGAAGACCGCCCTAAGTGGCGGTTTTTTTGCGTCTATCTCCCAGGGTGCAACTCTTCCGTCGATTTGCCAGCGGCGTCCTCTGAAATCCCATTCGCGGACTTGACGAAGTTTGCTCGAAAGTCGATTTTCTGTTGACTGCTTGCATGAAAGCGTTAAACTGAGCCCATCACAAACGAACAGGGATGACCTGACCATGACCCTCCAAACTACTCAGCAAGTTGAAATCGACCTCTCCGCCTTTGACCAGGAATTCGTCGCGGGCAGCGTAAAGAAAGCTCTCGCTGGCGTTCGAAAGAACGACCTTTACTACGTCGACCCCGATGAGGTTGAAATGGTCGAGGGTTTCAACGCTCGCGTCGATGACAGCCCTGAAAACGAGGCCCACATCGAAGCTCTAACCCAGAGCATGCTGAAAGAGGGTTATTACCGCGATCAGCCTATCTCGATCATGATCGTGCAGGGTGAGGATGGTGAGCGTCGAGTAGTCACCAACGGTCACTCCCGCGTTAAGGCTGCTCGCCGCGCTCGGGCGCTGGGCGCCCCGATCCAAACCATCCCGGCAGTAACGGAAGACCGCAGCGTCTCGATGGAAGACCTGACGGTGAAGCTGTACCGCAGCAACACTGGCAAGCAACTTTCACCCTATGAAACAGGCTTGGTGTGCAAGCGCCTGTCTCGTTATAACTGGGAGACAAAAGACATTGCCGAGAAGCTGAACCTTGATGTTCAGTGGGTTGAGAGTCTGTTGATGCTTGTCGGTAGCCCCCGCTCTATCCGAGAAGCTGTCATTGCCGGTGAAATCTCCGCCACCAATGCTATCGACGTGCTCAAGAAGTACGGCAGCGAAGCAGTAGCACAACTGGAGAAGATGCGCGCCGCAGCTCAAGCTCAAGGCTCGGTCAAGATCACTGCGCGTCACTCCGAAGCCAATCAGCGCAAAGGCATGCAGCGCGCCCTCAAGAAGCATGGTGAAGAACTGTTCGGCGCTATCAGTAAGGTCAAATCAGACCCGGCATACGCCAGCCTCAACGAAGAGACTCGCCAGCTGCTCGAACAGCTGATGGCTCCGATCCAGACCGCACTGGAAAAAGACATGAAGAAAGCGGCTCAGCTGGAAGCAGAGGCTGAGGCCGGCACGTTGGCCAGCAATCAGGCCGACATTGCAGCCTGATAAGCTCTCGGCTCATATGCCCGCCTACTAAGTGGCGGGCTGCTTTCTGCTTTGCATTGCTGAGGCCTCAATTGAAACTCCAGCTGACCCCCATTAAACCCGGCACTTTCCCACCAGAGTTGTTCGATGCACTACTCACTACCACGCGCATCAGTGGAGTGGAGGTAATCGCGGCCCTAAGAGCGCACTTCGTCCAGGGCATGAGCCGAAGCGAAGCTGCTGAGTTGCACGGCGCGTCACTGAGCCACCTTTCGCGACGGGCCAAGGACTTCCAAGCCAAGGCAACGGAGTTCGAGAAGCTGTCCACCATCGCCAGCTCGCTCGGGATCGTCGACCAGAACTACCAAATCCCAACCGATGAAGTCGAAGCCCAATCTCTAAGGCGAAGCCGCGCAGTGCTCGACTCAATACTCAGCCGATGCGTTGAAGCGGGCTATGACGGCTCAACGACTCTCGAAGATTTCATCGCAAAGCGATTGCGTGCCCCTTTATAGGCAGCAACAAGCCATAGCGGGTGTGGTGCATCGAAATGCCCTTACAAGGCCGCTTGCGTCGGCCAAATACAAACGCGAAACCGTTACTCAACTCGGTGTAACGACAAATGACGGAAATCACGCTGAACTCAAAACACAGATTGAAGTTAGAGCCGCAGCAGCACGGCTGCGCGAAACAGCATTCCGAGATTCGGCAACGCAAGTGATGGTTCGCTCAGAAGACCTTCGCGTGTTGCTTGATAGCGTCGGAGCAGAAACCCCTACTGCCTCCGAAGGTGGAGAGGTAGCGCAGCAACTTCGCGAGTCTGAACACCACGTAACCTTGCTTAGCCAAGCGCTGGGTGAATGTATTGCAGCGGCTAGGATAATTCGGGCTGACGCGGCCCTTACTGGGCCTGAGCTACTGGTGATGGCAAAAAGTCTTAAACGACACATTCAAATGCAAGAGCAGGCCGTTGAGAACAGCAACGCTGTCATCCAGTTTCTTCAAAACGAAGGCCGTGACTCCGCCTTTGAATTTCTTTACTGCTGGAACCAAGGCGATTTCGATGCGCTGCGGCTCGAATGGCCGGAAGCACCAGAAGAGGTTTACATCGGCGCTGATCAATTCCACCCGAAGACTATTGGCTTCGATGACGATGACCAGTCGCAAGATTCCATCCCATCTCTACTCGCACTCGATCTGCTGAAAGAGTGCCGCCATTCCCTGGCTGAGGGTTTGGAGAGCGAAGGGAATTTGGAGCCTGAGTACAGCACCGAAGATCGGGAACTCGTGGCGCGACTGGACACCTTTCTTTCGGACAATCCTGTACAGCTTGGGTTGCGGACGACTGAGCCTTTTAAAGGTGGCCTCGGTTGGGTGGTACGCGAGCGCCGGGGCCAAGACGGAGAGTTGCGTGATTGCATTGTCCAGGCTCCAGCAGTTGGGAAAATGGCCTACGGCCTTGAAGTCCTTGGTGATGATTACACCGGCTTTGGCGACGTTGAAGCCAAGCTGGCGCACTGCAAGCTCATCGTTGCTCTTGCGAACAGAGACGATTCGCCTCGTCTTCTGGAAGATATCCAAAAGCAGCTTTCTGCGTAGGTAGTGGTGTATATGGCGATACCGGTCAGGACGAGTGAATTTGAGGCGAAGACGCTGACGGATTTCATTTGACGGGCCTAATTGACCTGGCCGCAGATGGGGTTCTCAGGTCCGGGATTGGGGGGCGACGATTTCAAAAAGTCAGACCGGCATACCGCGTGACACACGTCATCGGCACTTATCGTTATTCCATCACGAACAGCATCATTGAGAGAACCGATGACAAACCAGCCGGCAACTGCCCTACTCCGCAACAGCTCCCCCAAAGCCATCAGCACCAGCGCTTGCTGCGACCACAATCAGGCGTTACAGGTGCTACAGGCGCTCGCGGCATGCTCCTGGCTTGATGACGATCCTTGCGACAACGAAGAGCTAGCCTTGGCCAAGCAACAAGGCCGCAGCGTTATAGTTGCCTCATCGCTAAATCAGCGTTGCCGAGCATAGGAAGACTTACGTGGCCAAGTTCTGCATTGAAATTGATCGCTCTGCGCGGCAGACCCCGTACTTCTAGTGCGGGGAAGGATAGCGCGGGCCGCGAAGCGGTCCTATACTCAAAACTGTACAGATAGACAGTATTTCTATGCTCCGACGCCAAGCCTACAAGTTCCGCATCTGTCTCTTATACACATCTGACGCTGCCGACGATCTACTCTGTGTAGA
>OLII01000621.1_pt1 | contig 13294 bp, 14 predicted proteins | sample 1609481 | NCBI WGS metagenome assembly OLII01 (sample SAMN05416859, study PRJEB24817) | seawater metagenome | isolation source: Sea water | place: Canada:Atlantic | collected 2013-11
GTGCTGGTGCAGCGGCTGCCGCTGCGGGCTTGGCCGCCGGCTTGGCCGCAACCGTCGCCGCAGCAGCAGGCGCGCTGGCAGCGCCAGCGCCGCTGACGGCGTCGGGCGCGAACTTGCCCTTGCCGTGCAACTCGTCGAGCAGGGCCTCGAATTCGTGTTCGGAAATATGGTCACCCGCCGCTGCGGGTGCGGCAGCGGCCGGTGCGGCGGCCGCTACAGCGCCGGGCAGTGCATCGGCGGCAAAGGTGCCCTTGCCGTGCAACTGGTCCAGCAGTGCTTCGAATTCATCGTCGGTGATGTCACCGCTGGGCGCCGCGTCCGCGCCAGGTGCAGCAGCAGATGCCGCCGCCACGCTGTCGGGGGCGAACTGGCCCTTGCCATGCAACTGGTCCAGCAACGACTCGAACTCGGCGTCGGTGATTTCATCGCTGACAGCGTCCACGGCCACCGGCTCGGGCGCCTCGGCCTGGGCCTTGGCGGCATTGAGCGAGTCGAGCAACTGCTCGAACTCGCTGTCGGTGATATCACCCCCGCTCGCCTCGGCTTCAGGCTCCGGCTCGGCAACCGCCGCCACCGGCGCAGGCGCCGCCGCTTCGGCACTGGCAGGTTCGGCCAGGCGCGCCAGGGCGGCCAGCAGTTCCGGAGTGGCTGCGGTGATGTCGGTGCGCTCGCGCACCTGGCCGAACATGCTGTTGACGGTGTCCAGGGCTTCCAGGACCACGTCCATCAGTTCGGCGTCCACACGTCGTTCACCCTTGCGCAGGATGTCGAAGACGTTTTCGGCGATGTGGCAGCACTCCACCAGCTCATTGAGCTGGAGGAAGCCGGCGCCCCCTTTTACAGTGTGAAAACCGCGAAAAATTGCATTGAGCAGGTCGGCATCATCCGGGCGGCTTTCCAGCTCGACCAGTTGCTCGGACAGTTGCTCAAGAATTTCGCCGGCTTCTACCAGAAAATCCTGGAGGATTTCTTCATCGGCGCCGAAGCTCATTAAACGTGCTCCCTAAAAACCCAGGCTGGACAGCAGATCGTCGACATCGTCCTGACCGGACACAACGTCTTCACGTTTATCGGCATGAATCTGTGGTCCTTCACCCCGAGTCGGATGTTTTTCTTGATCTTTTTCGGCACGCAGCTGGTCGTGGTCATGCTCGATGCCGGCGAACCGGTCGACCTGACTCGCCATCAACACGAGCTTCAGAAGATTGCTTTCTACTTCGGTGACCAGTGCCGTGACGCGCTTGATCACCTGGCCGGTCAGGTCTTGGTAGTCCTGAGCCAGAAGAATGTCGTTGAGATGGCCGGCGACCTTGCGGTTGCCCTCGGCGCTGTGCGTCAGGAAACTGTCGACGCGCTTGACCAGCTCGCGAAACTCCGGAGCCTCGACTTCGCGGCGCATGAAGCGCTGCCAGTCGCCACTCAGGCTGGCCGCCTCGGCACTGAGGTCGTTGAGTACCGGCGTGCTTGCCTCCACCAGGTCCATGGTGCGGTTGGCAGCGCCCTCGGTCAGCTTGACCACGTACGACAGGCGTTCGGTGGCGTCGGTAATCTGCGAGACTTCCTCGGCCTGCGGCATGTGCGGATCGATCTGGAAACTGACGATCGCACTGTGCAGCTCGCGGGTAAGCTTGCCGACTTCCTGGTACAGGCCAAGGTCACGGGTCTGGTTCAGCTGATGGATCAGTTGCACCGCGTCGCCGAACCTGCCTTTTTCAAGGCTGCTGACCAGCTCCTGGGCATGTTTCTTCAGAGTCGACTCGAAGTCGTCCAAAGATGATCTTTTTTGCTCCATAAGCGCCCCCGTGGCGTACCTCAGCTATTGACGCGCTCGAAGATCTTTTCGATCTTTTCTTTCAGCACCTGGGCGGTGAACGGTTTGACCACATAGCCGTTGACGCCCGCCTGGGCGGCTTCGATGATCTGTTCGCGTTTGGCTTCGGCCGTCACCATCAGCACCGGCAGGTGCTTGAGGCGCTCATCCAGACGTACCTTGCGCAGCAGGTCGATACCGGACATGCCGGGCATGTTCCAGTCGGTCACCAGGAAATCGAAGTGACCGCTTTCGAGCATCGGCAACGCAGTGTTGCCGTCGTCGGCTTCCTGGGTATTGGTGAAGCCCAGGTCACGCAACAGGTTCTTGATGATCCGCCGCATCGTCGAAAAATCGTCGACGATGAGGATTTTCATGTCTTTGTTCAATTAGACCTCCAAGCAGTCTTTAACGCGCTCAGCGCTGAACGCGCATTCAATCAATTCGGGCACTACATTTCACGACTGTATGGAACGGCTGCTCAACGCGCCCGCCATTCCCCCAGGCGACCGCGCAAGCGTGCGGCGCACTGGCTGTGCAACTGGCTGACACGCGACTCGCTGACCCCCAGCACCTCGCCGATTTCCTTGAGGTTCAGCTCTTCGTCGTAGTACAGCGCCAGCACCAGGCGCTCGCGCTCGGGCAGGTTGGCGATTGCATCCGCCAGGGCTGCCTGAAAGCGCTCGTCTTCCAGATCGCGCGATGGCTCGAGCTGGGCACTGGCGCCGTCCTCGTGCAGGCCTTCATGTTCGCCGTCCTGCAACAGGTCGTCGAAACTGAACAGGCGACTGCCCAAGGTATCGTTCAAAATCCCGTAATAATCATCGAGACTCAATTGAAGTTCGGCAGCAACCTCGTGATCTTTAGCATCACGACCGGTTTTTGCTTCAATTGCACGAATCGCGTCACTCACCATGCGGGTATTGCGGTGTACCGAACGCGGCGCCCAATCCCCCTTGCGCACCTCGTCGAGCATGGCCCCACGGATGCGGATACCGGCATAGGTCTCGAAACTGGCACCCTTGCTGGAGTCGTACTTGTTGGAGACCTCGAGCAGGCCGATCATGCCGGCCTGGATCAGGTCTTCCACCTGCACACTGGCTGGCAGACGCGCCAGCAGGTGATAGGCAATGCGCTTGACCAAGGGTGCGTACCGCTCGATCAGCTCGTACTGGGCATCACGCGAAGCCTTGCTGTACATCCGATAGCCGCTTGCACTCATAGCACTGGTCCCGCACTGGTCGGTTGCACCAGCCGTTCGACGAAGAACTCCAGATGACCACGCGGGTTGGCAGGCAACGGCCAGCTATCGACCTTCTGAGCAATGGCCTTGAAGGCCAGCGCGCACTTGGAACGCGGAAAGGCTTCGTAGACTGCTCGCTGCTTCTGCACTGCCTTGCGGACACATTCGTCGTAGGGCACAGCACCGACGTATTGTAAGGCGACATCCAGGAAGCGATCCGTGACCTTGGTCAATTTGGCGAACAGATTGCGACCTTCCTGAGGGCTTTGTGCCATGTTGGCCAGCACCCGGAAACGGTTCATGCCGTAATCGCGGTTCAGCAGCTTGATCAGGGCATAGGCGTCAGTGATGGACGTGGGCTCGTCGCACACCACCAGCAGCACTTCCTGGGCCGCGCGCACGAAGCTGACGACCGAATCGCCGATGCCGGCCGCGGTGTCGATGACCAGCACGTCGAGGTTGTCGCCGATCTCGCTGAACGCCTGGATCAGCCCGGCATGCTGGGCCGGCGCCAGGTGCACCATGCTCTGGGTGCCGGAGGCCGCAGGCACGATGCGTACCCCGCCAGGCCCCGGCAGCAGCACGTCGCGCAGCTCGCAGCGGCCCTCGATGACATCGGCCAGTGTGCGTTTGGGGGTCAGGCCGAGCAAGACGTCGACGTTGGCCAGGCCCAGGTCGGCGTCCAGCAGCATGACCCGACGGCCAAGCTCAGCCAGCGCCAATGACAAGTTCACTGACACGTTGGTCTTGCCGACGCCACCTTTGCCGCCTGTCACGGCGATCACCTGTACGGGATGCATGCTGCCCATGTTTGTTCTTTACCTTGTCTTACTTAGACCGAGGCCACATGACTGGCTGCGCTTTCAACACCTGAAAAATGCCTGGCAGACCATTGATGTAGGTACTTTGCAACGTATACACATTTACCTCAGCCGACACGCTTGCCGTCGCTGTGGTACAGATCGGCGAACATGTCGGCCATGGCCTCTTCGCTGGGATCGTCCTGCATTTGTACACTGACCGCGCGACTGACCAGATGGTGCCGGCGCGGCAAGTGCAGATCGTCCGGAATGCGCGGCCCATCGGTCAGATAGGCCACCGGCAACTCATGCGTGATGGCCAGGCTCAGCACCTCGCCCAGGCACGCCGTTTCGTCGAGCTTGGTCAGGATGCAACCGGCCAGCCCGCAGCGCTTGTAGCTGTGGTAGGCAGCGGTCAGCACCTGCTTCTGGCTGGTGGTGGCCAGCACCAGGTAATTCTTGGCCTGGATGCCGCGCCCGGCCAGGGTTTCGAGCTGCATGCGCAGTGCCGGGTCGCTGGCCTGCAGGCCGGCGGTATCGATCAGCACCACGCGCTTGCGCAGCAGAGGGTCCAGGGCCTGGGCCAGCGACTGGCCGGGGTCGACGTGGGTCACCGACACATTCAGGATGCGCCCCAGGGTCTTGAGTTGTTCCTGGGCGCCGATGCGAAAGCTGTCCATGCTCACCAGCGCGATGTTCTGCGCGCCGTACTTGAGCACATAGCGCGCCGCCAGCTTGGCCAGGGTGGTGGTCTTGCCCATGCCGGCCGGGCCGACCATGGCGATCACGCCGCCCTCTTCGATCGGCTCGATTTCCGGCACCTGGATCATGCGGGCCAGGTGCGCCAGCAGCATGCGCCAGGCCTGGCGGGGCTCTTCGATGTCGGCAGTGATGTCCAGCACCTCGCGGGCCAGCGGCCCGGCGATGCCGATGCGCTGCAGGCGGCGCCAGAGGTTGGCCTGGTGCGGCTTGCTGCCCTGCAGCTGGGTCCAGGCCAGCGAGCCGAGCTGCACTTCGAGCAGCTCGCGCAGGCCCGAGAGCTCCGAGCGCATGGAATCGAACAGACGCTGATCGACCGGCGCCGGGGCCGCTGCCTGAGGCCGCACGGGGGCCTCGACCTGCGGCTCTACCAGCGGCTCGGAGGCGGTCAGCGGCAGGCCGGCGAACAACTGGCGGTTGCCCTCCTCGCCTTCGACCCGGCTGCTGAGCTCGGCCTGCGCGGTGACGATGCGCGACTGGGTCTTGCGCAGTTCGTCCTCGAGCTCGACGTTCGGCACCCGCGGCGCAAGCGCGGACAGCTTGTAGTCCAGCGCCGCCGTCAGCTCGACACCGCCAGCAATCCGTCGGTTGCCGATGATGGCGGCCTCTGCCCCCAGCTCATCACGAACCAGCTTCATGGCCTGACGCATATCAGCGGCGAAAAAACGCTTAACTTGCATATCCCACTACCTCAGCCGTTGGGGCCTACTGTGGCAACGATGGTAACTTGCTTGTTGTCAGGTATTTCCTGATACGCCAAAACATGCAAATTCGGTACAGCCAGGCGGCCAAAACGCGACAGCATCTGTCGAACGGGTCCTGCGACCAGCAGGATTGCAGGTTGCCCTTGCATCTCCTGACGCTGGGCGGCCTCGATCAACGAACGCTGAAGCTTTTCGGCCATGCTCGGCTCAAGAAGAACACCATCTTCCTGACCCTGCCCGGCCCTTTGCAAACTATTGAGCAAAATCTGTTCCAACCTTGGCTCAAGCGTGATCACAGGCAGCTCGGACTCAGTTCCTACAATGCTTTGCACGATTGCGCGGCTCAATCCTACGCGCACCGAAGCCACCAGCGCGGCGGTATCTTGACTCTTGGCGGCATTGTTGGCGATGGCTTCGGCAATGGTGCGGATGTCGCGCACCGGCACCTGCTCGGCCAGCAACGCCTGCAGCACCTTGAGCAGACCGGACAGCGGCAGCACCCCCGGCACCAGTTCCTCGGCCAGCTTGGGCGAGCCCTTGGCCAGGACCTGCAGCAGTTGCTGCACCTCTTCGTGACCGATCAGCTCGTGGCAATGCTTGTAGAGGATCTGGTTGAGGTGGGTGGCGACCACGGTGCTCGCGTCCACCACGGTGTAGCCCAGCGATTGCGCCTGGCTGCGCTGGGCCACATCGATCCACACTGCCTCCAGGCCGAAGGCCGGGTCCCTGGCGGCGATGCCGTTGAGGTTGCCGAACACCTGCCCCGGGTTGATCGCCAGTTCGCGGTCGGGGTAGATCTCGGCCTCGGCCAGGATCACCCCCATCAGCGTCAGGCGGTAGGCACTGGGGGCCAGGTCGAGGTTGTCGCGGATGTGCACGGTGGGCATCAGGAAGCCCAGGTCCTGGGACAGCTTCTTGCGTACCCCCTTGATCCGCGCCAGCAACTGCCCACCCTGGTTGCGGTCCACCAGCGGGATCAGCCGGTAGCCGACTTCCAGGCCAATCATGTCGATCGGGGTAACGTCGTCCCAGCCCAGCTCCTTGGTTTCCTGAGCACGCTGCGGCGACGGCAGCAGGTCCTGCTGGCGCTGCACTTCCTGCTGTGCCTTGACCTTGGCCTGGTTCTGCTTGCGCCACACCAGGTAGGCGCCGCCTGCGGCCATCAGGCCGAGGCTGAGGAATGCCACGTGCGGCATGCCCGGCACCAGCCCCATGACGATCATCAGGCCGCCGGACACGGCCAGCGCCTTGGGCGAATCGAACATCTGCCGGTTGATCTGCTTGCCCATTTCCTCGGAGCCCGAGGCACGGGTAACCATGATCGCGGCAGCGGTGGACAGCAGCAGCGAAGGCAGCTGCGCCACCAAACCGTCACCGATGGTGAGCAGCGCATACACGCGACCGGCGTCGCCGAAGGTCATGCCGTGCTGGAAGATACCCACAGCCATGCCGCCGATCAGGTTGATGAACAGGATCAGCAGGCCGGCGATGGCGTCACCGCGCACGAACTTGCTGGCACCGTCCATCGAACCGTAGAACTCGGCCTCCTGGGCCACTTCGGTACGCCGCGCCTTGGCCTGGGCCTGGTCGATCAGGCCGGCGTTGAGGTCGGCGTCGATGGCCATCTGCTTGCCGGGCATGGCGTCGAGGGTGAAGCGCGCGCTCACCTCGGAAATGCGCCCGGCACCCTTGGTCACCACCACGAAGTTGATGATCATGAGGATCGCGAACACCACGATACCGACCACGTAGTTGCCGCCGATCACCACCTCGCCGAAGGCCTGGATCACCTTGCCCGCGGCTTCGTGGCCGTCGTGGCCGTGGAGCATCACCACCCGCGTGGACGCCACGTTCAGCGCCAGGCGCAGCAGCGTGGCCACCAGCAGGATGGTCGGAAACACGGCGAAATCCAGCGGGCGCAAGGCGTACACGCACACCAGCAGCACGACGATGGACAGGGCGATGTTGAAGGTGAAGAACACGTCGAGCAGGAACGGCGGGATCGGCAACATCATCATTGCCAACATCACCAGCAGCAACAGCGGCACCCCCAGGTTGCCCCGGCCGAGCCCGGACAGGTTGCTACGGGCGCTGTTGATTAACTGAGAGCGATCCACCGATATTCCTCTTCAAGCAAACTTTTGACGCCATGCGGGCGCTTGGCGCTGCTATTGCAAGAAGCTTTCCAACTTTGGATCAGTGACGCGACCTTCGCCGACACGGCCGGCTCCTGCAGCGAAGGGGCCGGCACCTCGGCGCCGACGGGAAGAGCTCAAACGGTTCAGGAATCGCGGCGCAGCTCCGGCGGAATCGGCAGATCCTTGAGCGGCTCCGGCGCCTTGCCCTTGCCCGCCCGGTGCTGGCGAATCTGATACACGTAGGCCAGCACCTGGGCCACGGCCAGGTAGAGGCCGGCCGGGATCTCTTCCTCGAGCTCGGTGGAGTAGAAGATCGAACGCGCCAGCTCAGGCGATTCCAGCACCTGGATGTTGTGGGCATTGGCGATTTCGCGAATCTTCAGCGCCAGGAAATCGGTGCCCTTGGCCAGCAGCGTCGGCGCATTGCCCTTCTCGGGGTCGTACTTGAGCGCCACCGCATAGTGGGTCGGGTTGGTGATGATCACGTCGGCATCGGGGATCGCCGCCATCATGCGCCGCTGCGACATCTCGCGCTGCAGCTGGCGAATACGCTGCTTGACCTCCGGCTTGCCCTCGCTGTTCTTGTACTCGTCGCGCACCTCCTGCTTGGTCATCAGCAGCTTCTTGTGCGACTGGTACAGCTGCAACGGCACGTCCACCAGGGCAATCAGCAACAGGCCGGCGGCCATCCACAGGGCACTCCAGCCCACCACCTGCACGCTGTGGATGATCGCCTGCTCCAGCGGCTCGTTGGCAATGGCCAGCAGGTCGTCACGGTCCGACGACAACACCACCAGCGCCACGATCAGGATCACGAAGAACTTCGCCAGGGCCTTGAGCAGCTCGGTCAGTGCGTTCAGGGAAAACATGCGCTTGATCCCCGACAGCGGGTTCATGCGGCTGAACTTGGGCGCCAGGGTGCCGCCGGCAAACAGCCAGCCACCCAGCGAGATCGGCCCGATGAAGGCCACGATCAGCGCCACCAGCAATACCGGCTGCAGCGCCATCAGGGCCATCTTGCCCGAGGCCAGCAAGAAGGTGCCCATCGAGCGCTCGTCGATCAGCGTGTCGCGCGACAGGGTGAAGTTGATGCGCATGATGTCCATCAGCACTTCGGCCAGGCCACCACCGAACACCAGCAGGCCACCGGCCCCGGCCAGGGTCACCACCACCGTGTTGAGTTCCTTGGAACGGGCGATCTCGCCCTTCTCGCGGGCGTCTTTCTTCTTTTTCTCCGTGGGGTCTTCTGTCTTGTCCTGACCGCTTTCGCTCTCTGCCATGCTCAGCTCGCCCTCGCCAGCTCACGCAGCCACTGCAGGGCCTCGGAGGCCAGCGCCTGGTAATGGGAAAGGATGTCGGCCAGGACAACCCAGAAAATCCCGAGCCCCAGCACCAGGGTCAACGGGAAACCGATGGAGAAGATGTTCAGCTGCGGCGCTGCACGGGTCATCACGCCGAAGGCGATGTTCACCACCAGCAGCGCGGTGATCGCCGGCAGCACCAGCAGCAGCGCCGCGCCCAGCACCCAGCTCAGCCGCCCGACCAGGTCCCAGTAGTGGTTGACCATCAGGCCGGTGCCCACCGGCAAGGTGGTGAAGCTCTCGGTGATCACCTCGAACACCACCAGGTGCCCGTTCATCGACAGGAACAGCAGCGTCACCAGCATGCTCAGGAACTGGCTGACCACCGCCACGTTGACGCCGTTGACCGGGTCGACCATGGAGGCGAAGGCCATGCCCATCTGGATGGCCACCACCTGCCCGGCCACCACGAATATCTGGAAGAACAGCTGCAGCGACAGGCCGAATACCGCACCGATGAGGATCTGCTCGGCAATCAGCAGCAGCCCGCTGAGCGACAGCGGATTGACTTCGGGCATCGGCGGCAGGCCCGGCACCACCACCACGGTGATCGCCAGGGCCAGGTACAGGCGGATACGCCCCGGCACCATCTTGGTCCCGATGATGGGCATGGTCATCAGCACGGCGGCAATGCGAAACAGCGGCAGGATGAAGCTCGCCACCCAGGTGGCGATCTGCGCATCGGTCAACTGGAGCATCGCGCGCTCAGCCGATCAACTGGGGAATGCTGCCGTACAACGACAGGATGTATTCCATGAACTTCTGCACCAGCCAGGGCCCGGCCACGATCAGCGTGATCAGCATCACCAGCAGGCGCGGCAGGAAGCTCAGGGTCTGTTCGTTGATCTGGGTGGCGGCCTGGAACATGGCCACCATCAGGCCCACCAGCAGGCTCGGCACCACCAGCACAGCCACGATCATGGTGGTCAGCCACAGCGCATCGCGGAACAGGTCGACAGCAACTTCTGGGGTCATGTTGTTCTCCTCGGCGCGCTAGACGCCACCGAAACTGCCGGCCAGGGTGCCCATGATCAACGCCCAGCCATCCACCAGCACGAACAGCATGATCTTGAACGGCAGGGAGATGATCAGCGGCGACAGCATCATCATACCCATGGCCATCAGCACACTGGCCACCACCAGGTCGATGATCAGGAACGGGATGAAGATCATGAAGCCGATCTGGAACGCGGTCTTGAGTTCGGAGGTTACGAAGGCCGGTACCAGGATGGTCAACGGCGCCTCGTCCGGCGTGGCGATATCGGTACGCTTGGACAGGCGCATGAACAGGTCGAGATCGCTCTCGCGGGTCTGCGCCAGCATGAAGTCCTTGAGGGGCACCTGGGCCTTGGCCACCGCGTCCTGGGCCGACAGGGTCTCGGCCAGGTACGGCTGCAGGGCATCCTTGTTCACCCGGTCGAATACCGGCGCCATGATGAACAGGGTCAGGAACAGCGCCATGCCGGTGAGGATCTGGTTCGACGGCGTCTGCTGCAGGCCCAGGGCCTGGCGCAGGATCGAGAACACGATGATGATCCGGGTGAAGCTGGTCATCAGGATCACGAACGCCGGAATGAAGCTCAGCGCCGTCATGATCAGCAGGATCTGCAGGCTGACCGAGTACTCCTGCTGCCCATCCGCCCCGTTGGACAGGGTGATCGCCGGAATCGACAGCGGGTCGGCGGCCAGGGCCAGCGGCGCTGCGAACATCAGCAGCAGGGTCAACAGCATGCGCAATGCGCCCATCACGACTTGTCCTTTTGATCCTTGCCCAGCAGCTCCATCAGGCGCTGGGCGAATTCGGGCGTAGCCTGGCGGGCGCTGGCCGGTACCTGCACCGGCTCGGCCAGCACATGCAACGCGGTAAGGCTGCCCGGCGTATGACCGATCAGTATCTGTTCGTTGCCCACCTGCACCAGCAACAGCCGATCACGCGGGCCGACCACGCGCGTGCCGACGATCTCGATGACCTGCTGGCCACGCGGCGTCACGTTCTGCACCCGGCGCAGCAGCCAGGCGAGAAAGAAGATCAGGCCCAGCACCAGCAGCAGCCCCAGCACCAGACGGCCCAACTGCCCGCTGGCACTGCCGGCTGCTGCCGTGGTCGCCGCGGCTGTCGTGGCCGCGGGCTGTGCCGCCAGTGCCAGGTCGAGCCAGAGCAGGCCGACCCCGGTCAGCCCCGCTTGCAGAAGACGCTTCACTCAGCGCAGCTTCTTGATGCGTTCGCTCGGGCTGATCACGTCGGTCAGGCGGATGCCGAACTTCTCGTTCACCACCACCACCTCGCCGTGCGCGATCAGGGTGCCGTTGACCAGCACGTCCAGCGGCTCGCCGGCCAGGCGGTCCAGCTCGATCACCGAACCCTGGTTCAGTTGCAGCAGGTTGCGGATGTTGATTTCGGTGCTGCCCACTTCCATCGAGATGCTCACCGGAATATCCAGGATCACGTCCAGGTTCGGGCCGTCCAGGGTCACTGCATCGCTGCCCTTGGGCGAGCTGCCGAATTCTTCCATCGGCAGGCGGTTGGGCGAGCCGGCACTGCTGCCGCCGTCAGCCGCCAACAGCGCGTCGATGTCGGACTGGCCGGCATCGCCGGTCTCGCTCAGGGCTGCTGCCCACTCATCGGCCAGGGCCTGGTCTTCCATGGAGGTGATATCGTTTTCGTCAGCCATCTTGTCCTCGACGGGGCAATCAATTCGGAGTTAAAGCCAGGGTACCGATCAGCGGCGCTCGATCGGCTCGGTTACTTGCAATGCCAGCGTGCCCTTGTGCGAGCCCAACTTGGCCTTGAACGACGGTACGCCATTGGCGCGCAGTACCAGCTCGTCCGGCAGTTCGACCGGGATCACATCACCCGGCTGCATGTGCAGGATGTCGCGCAGGCGCAGCTCGCGGCGTGCCACGGTGGCGCTGATCGGCACGCTGACATCCAGCACGTCTTCGCGCAGGGCCTTGATCCAGCGTTCGTCCTGGTCGTCCAGGTCGGACTGGAAGCCCGCGTCGAGCATTTCGCGCACCGGCTCGATCATCGAGTAGGGCATGGTCACGTGCAGGTCGCCGCCACCGCCATCGAGTTCGATGTGGAAGGTGGACACCACCACCGCCTCGCTCGGGCCGACGATGTTGGCCATGGCCGGGTTGACCTCCGAGTTGATGTACTCGAAGTTGACCGGCATGATCGCCTGCCAGGCTTCCTTGAGGTCGACGAAGCACTGGTCCAGCACCATGCGCACCACGCGCAATTCGGTGGGCGTGAACTCGCGACCCTCGATCTTGGCGTGACGACCGTCACCGCCGAAGAAATTGTCCACCAGCTTGAACACCAGCTTGGCATCGAGGATGAACAGCGAGGTGCCGCGCAACGGCTTGATCTTCACCAGGTTGAGGCTGGTGGGCACGTACAGCGAGTGCACGTACTCACCGAACTTCATCACCTGCACGCCCCCCACTGCCACATCCGCCGAGCGGCGCAGCAGGTTGAACATGCTCACGCGGGTATAGCGGGCGAAACGTTCGTTGATCATTTCCAGGGTCGGCATGCGCCCGCGCACGATCCGGTCCTGGCTGGTCAGGTCGTAGCTCTTGATGCTGCCGGGGTCGGCGCCGCTATCGGTTTGCACCAGCCCGTCGTCGACGCCGTGCAGCAGGGCATCGATCTCATCCTGGGACAGCAGGTCCTGCATGGCCATCTTGGGCTCCTACTGCAATACGAAATTGGTGAACAGCAACTGGTCGATCACCAGCTTGCCGACTTCTTTCTGGGCCACTTCCTGCACGCTGGCGGTGGCCTTCTGGCGCAGCATCTCCTGGCCGACCGGGGTCGCCAGGGAGTCGAACGGCTGGCCGGAGAAGAGCATCACCAGGTTGTTGCGGATCACCGGCATGTGCACTTTCAGCGCATCCAGCGCAGCCTGGTCGCGCCCCTGCATGGTGATGCTCACCTGCATGTAGCGCTGACGACCGTTCTGGTTGAAGTTGACGACGAAGGCTGGCGCCAGCGGCTCGTAGATGGCCGCAGGCCTGACGTTGCTGACGGTTGCCGGGTCGACCTGAGGTTTGCTGTCGCCCCTTTGCAGGAAGAACCAGGTGGCGCCCACCGACAAGCCGATGGCCAGCAGCAATGCCAGCACCAGCAGCAGGATCAGCTTGAGTTTGCCTTTTACGGCGGGGTCTTTCACTGCTTCGCTCTTCGCCATGCCAATAATCCGTCACTCACAAGAGGTTTGTCCCACATGGCGAGGGTTGAGCAAGTGTTATGCCAGATTTGCGGGCCACACCGGCCCGATTGAGGAAGGCGACGAACGCAGGGGCAGATTCATCCGTGAAGGGCTGGGCAGCCGCCCCGCAACCGCCCAGCCCTACCCGTGCAATCAGGCGTAGAAATCGACCGCGCTGGACCCCAGCACCACCGGTCGCTCCACCGGCTGGGCCGCCGCGTCGGCGTCGGCCTCTTCGCCGCCCGCGCCTTCATTGCGACGC
>OLII01000622.1_pt1 | contig 13292 bp, 11 predicted proteins | sample 1609481 | NCBI WGS metagenome assembly OLII01 (sample SAMN05416859, study PRJEB24817) | seawater metagenome | isolation source: Sea water | place: Canada:Atlantic | collected 2013-11
TTTAAAATTTGTCGTTGTACTCTATGCTTTTTTAATCGCAGCTGTGCTATTTTTTGTTAAAAAACTAAAGCAAAAAGAAGCACAAGAAGTCTATAACTTGAAACTAAACAAACTTGTTAGCTGGTCTCTATTGATCTCAGGAGTTTCTCTGTTACTTGGATTATTACACAGCTTTTACTTTATTTCAAAGGCAAATGGAATTGCAACCCCTTTATTATTTGGAGGCCTCTCCAACATGCTTATTACACCAGTACTTGGTCTTTTCATTGCCATGATCATAAAACTCCTAGCAACCCCGTTATCTGCTCAAAAATAACCTATGAAAACAATTTTAAAACTTACCATATTTCTATTCACAATCATTGGATTTTCACAATCCAAAGGTGATGAATTTAGAAATAAAGGAAAACTAGACAAAGCTATTAAAGCATATACATCTGATTTCAAGAAGAATAAATCAAATGCAACAAACACCTACAATCTTGCTTGTGCTTTTGCCTTGACCTATCAGAAAGACAGTGCATTTCATTACTTAAACATCGCTTTAAAAACCGATTCGCGCCTTTGGGCATTGGCAGATAATGATTTGCATCCACTTACAGATGACCCGAGATGGACTGCTATTGAAGATGGGCAATTGAAAAGATATGCATCAAAAAATGGGCCTTTAAAGAATCCGGCATATGCCAAGCAATTGCTTCGCTTAATTCAAAAAGATCAAGCAATGGATTACCAGTTGGATATGGCTAAGAGGTATTACATGAAGAACAATGCCATTCCGCATTGGTATTACCCTATCGCTGCACTTAAAAAAGAAATCGGTTCTGACAATTTTTCAAGCGTTGAAAAACTAATCGAAACCCATGGATGGCCTACTTATTCTATGGTTGGCAAACTAGCTGCCGACGCCCCATTGATCATCATCAATCATTTGGAAGGAGAAGAAAGTAGAATCGCCTATTTACCACAAATAAAAAATGCCTGCCTCGAAAAAGAGGGGAGCTGTATGGAATATGCCAAAATAAATGATCGCATTTTAGTAAATACGAACAAACTACAAACCTATGGGATGCAGTTTCGATACAACAGCAAAAGACAATTAGAACCTTTTCCGATTCAGGACCCTGAATATGTAGATCAGAGAAGAAAAGCAATTGGACTAGAACCCTTACAACAGTATTTGAAAAGGAAGATCAACTATGATTGGACCGTACCTCAAAAAACGAAATAAAACAGACGCACAAGTATAAAAAGAATCCCTCATTACACCACGTAGCGAGGGATTTTCTTTTTTAGAATGTTCAATCATCATCACAAAAAATCATTCACAAGAAACACCGTGATCTTTAGAAGTCATTTAGCGCTATATCAAATGAAAATCGGTATTTTTGCCCTATGAATAGAAAACTGAAATTAATCTGGGACTTTAAAGGTGAAGATGGTTTGGAAACAGCAAAACATCACTGCGTTCATTTAAAGGAGTTTGCGACCCTAGAAAAGCTACATTATTACGAAATAAATCATACTGAAATCAATGAATTTCATAGCATTGCTTTTGTTACCGTTGACGAAGTAGACATGAAAACATACAGAGATGCATTGCTTCCTCACAGAGGAGAATTGGCAGAATAACCACAAACACAAGAAAAGATGTTTTTAATAAATGCGTTGGCCAAACCAACAAAAAAATCAGAACAATACGGAGAAGTCATTGGAGCTTACGTAAGCTTATACATCGATTACAAAGATATTGAAGGCGCTTTTAGACTTGCCAAATACTATATTAAAAGTGAAGGTTGGAAGCTTACCGAATTAGAAGAAGAATACTTCACCTTAGAGGGTACATCTGATGTAGATGAAGAACACCTAGAACTCTATGAGGAAGCACAGGAATATGGCTATGCCCTAATTTTTAATTGCTTCGAAGAAGACGACGAAGCATAACACAATAAACGCTTTTGATATGCTCTTAATGAAAGCATAAAAAAATCAGCTTGACATGTACCAAGCTGATTTTTTTTGTAGGCTCTATAAGAAGTCCACACCTATTCATTCGCGATTGCCGTTGCAGCAATAAATCCGCCGGTCCAAGCATTTTGGAAATTAAACCCTCCAGTAACCGCATCAATATTTAAGACTTCTCCAACAAAAAATAAGTTGCTGTGCTTTCTGCTTTCAAAACGTTTGAAATTAATTTCTTTGAGATCAATACCACCGGCAGTTACAAATTCTTCCTTAAACGTACTTTTCCCATTGGCATTGAACACTCCTTTGGTTAATTGATTGGCCAGCGCATTTATATGTGCATGACTTAAATCTGCCCACTTAGCACTCTCTAAAATACCTGATGCGGCAACCAAGCGTTCCCACAATCTTCTTGGAATTTCTGTAAATGGCGATTTTAGAAACACCTGTTTTTTTGGCTGTTTCTTTTTTAAATTCAGTAAAACATTTACAATTTTATCAGTAGGTCTAGACAACCAATTCACCTCTACATTGTATTGGTACCCTTTTTCTGCCAAGATTCTAGCTCCAAAAGCAGATAATTTTAAGACAGCCGGACCACTCATTCCCCAATGCGTTATCAACAGCGGACCAGAAGCAGTTAGTTTTGTTCCTACAATTTGCACTGTTGCAGCTGGAACAGAAATACCCAATAAATCTATAATTCGTTTGTCTTTGATGTTAAAGGTGAATAGTGACGGAACAGGTTGCACAACTGTATGATCTAGCGTTTCTACCAATTCCCAAACCTTCTTACTGCTTCCTGCAGCGATGACCAATGCATCTGCTTTAAAATCCTCATTTTTTGTTGAAACCACCCATTGCTCGCCTTTTTTCTCCACTGCATGAACGCCATGATTTTTCAACACCTTAATACCAAGAGTATCCACTGCCTTTTGAAAACAAGCTATAATTTCTTGCGATGTATTTGCTTCGGGAAACACGCGATTATCGGATTCTATTTTTAGAGGAACTCCCCGGTCATCGAACCATTCAAAGGTATCTCCCGTCATAAATGTATGAAACGGCCCTAACAACTCCTTTTCTCCTCTCGGATAAAACTTCACCAATTCTTTAGGCTCAAAACAGGCATGTGTAACATTGCAACGACCACCTCCAGAGATTTTCACCTTCTGCAATACTTCTTTCCCTTTTTCAAGAATTACAATATCCAGGTCCGGGTTTTGTTCTTTGGCATTGATTGCTGTAAAAAAACCAGCTGCTCCTCCTCCTATAATCACTACTTTGTTCATGCTGTTCATTTCTCTGTCCGACTAAATTTCTCACAAATGCAATCGATGCGACCGTATTATAAAATCATTTCTCTGTACGAAAGTACCGTTTCAAACCCTTTTTCTTTAAAATAACTTGGGGTGTCTTCGTTACCCGTTACCAATACAAAATCTCCACCCCAAGCCCCTAAGCTTTTCACAGCACCAAAATAGGATGGGAATAACTGTTTCTTTACCGGAGCTAGTTGAATAATGGAAGAGATCACACGTTCATGTTCTTCAATAATGGTTGCTAACCCTGTTGCTGATTTCGCTTTCCTAAATTCATTTGACAAATTCGAAATGGCTGCTATTTCTGACGCGCTATTTTGGTTGTTCTTTTTGTATTGCGCAATCCCATCTCTACTGTTCTGTTTTTTATTCAAATGCACAAAAAATAATTCTTCATGAAACTCCGGTTCAAAGTCGACTTTTGTTACCAAAGGCACTCCCTCTTTTAACTGGTATATAATAGGCGTATCATTTTGAGCACAAGCAATGTCATATCCACTTCCAGAAAAGGCATTCCAAAGCAAAGTATACCCATCAACACCTGCCCAAGAAGCAATGTTTTGAATGAGTGTTGATGAACTACCCAAGCCCCAATTTCTTGGAAAGGACAAGGTTGTTTTCACCATATAACCTTGCTGCGTTTGTAAAAAATCAGGATTCATTTTTCGCGCAGCACTGAGAATCCCTTGCAGCGTTTCTGCAACAAACTCAGCACTCCCTTCAACATTAGAATTGAAGGTTGCATTTTTTAATCTCAGTTTTGGCAGATCAAAAACAGCCTCAAACCAGCACTCACCGGTATGGGTAAAACTACCCCACACCAATTGAGGTTCTTGCAGTGGTGTAATCACAAGATCTTGTCCAAATTTTGTTGGCACAGCCAAAGAAGCAGCGCCATCAAGTACAACGTACTCGCCTGTTAGTAATAATTTCCCGTTGCTGTAATATCTATTCATTCTTTTTTGTTTCCTCTGAAGGTCTGTTATTCCTTCCCAATCCTAATGTTCATGCCTAGGCTAGAATCCATGCTATTCTCTTATTTTTGAGAGATTCCTTCCCATGCAGGAATGACATAACGATGTGTTCTTTTCACTCTTATTCCTACCCAGGCCAGAATCCACACTAATCTGTTACACCTACAAAAGCCTAGCATTCTAGAGAAAGCATGTCATTCCAACAAAGACTCGTCATTCCTGCGAAGGCAGGAATCCACGCTAATCTACTGTATTATTATCATACCAATCTCGTGAAAGATCTAACCATTTTTCATTTTCCTTCTCTATCAATTTAATCTTCCAATTACGCTTCCACTTCTTGAGATTCTTTTCTCTCTTAATTGCCTCATTCACATATTGAAAAACTTCAAAATACATTAATTTAGAAACCCCATACTTTTGAGTAAACCCTTTATTTAATTTTGATTTATGCTCATAGACTCTTCTCTCTAAATTATTAGTCATTCCTATGTACAAGGTCCCTCTAATCTTACTTGCTAAGATATAAACATAATAAGTATGACTCCTTTTCATTTTTCATTTATTCTTGAGATTCCTGCCTTCGCAGGAATGACCTAACATACAAAAATAGCATTAAATTAAAGAGCAACATTAAAAGCAGCAATGGTATCACATACATCTTTCCTTTAGAGTACTATTCCTTCGAAGGCCCGACTCCAGGTTGACATTGATCCGCATCGTCATTCCTGCGAAAGCAAGACCCCATATTGAACTAGTTCCACATCGTCATTCCTGCGTAGGCAGGAATCCATGATTCTCCTTTATTATCGTTAGACTGCTGCGACGGAAAGACCCAATACCAATCTTATTCTGCACCACGATCACAATTAAACAATGTCATTCCTATGAAGGCAAAACCCCACGTTGACATTGATCCGCATTGTCATTCCTGCGAAAGCATATCATTCCTGCGAAAGCATGTCATTCCTGCGAAAGCATGTCATTCCTGCGAAAGCAGGAATCAATTCGCTCCTTTCAACTCTTGATACTTTTCCACTACAGCGCTATGCGTAACCGTTTTCCCTTTAAAATAAGCAACTACCGCCTCTTTTTCTGCCTCATTAGCGTTCAGTTGATTTAAAATATTCATCAAATGCATTTTCATATGCCCCTCTTGAATACCGCTGGTGGTTAATGCTCTTAGTGCTGCAAAATTTTGCGCCAGACCTGCTGTTGCAATAATTTGCATCAACTCAGGAGCAGAAGGGTTTTGTAACAAATCTAACGACAATTTTGCCATTGGATGCAAGGCTGTTAAACCTCCTACAGTTCCGAGAGCCAAGGGAATTTCAATCCAAAATCGAAACATGCCATTTGCAATCTCGCAATGTGTTAAGCTGCTATAACGACCCTCCTTGGTTGCATAGGCGTGTGCCCCGGCCTCAATGGCTCTAAAATCATTTCCCGTAGCCAATACAACAGCATCAATTCCATTCATAATTCCTTTGTTATGCGTCACGGCTCTGTATGGCTCTATTTCGGCAATTTTCACAGCCTGTTCAAACTTTTGTGCAAACTGATGCGGGTCTGCTCCTCCCAGCTCCTCTATTTTACAAGAAACCTCTGCTCTTACAACACATTCTGGAACATAGTTAGACAAAATACTCATCACAATTTCAATATCCTCCTTTCGGAAAGCTTTGGCAATGGCTTCCAAACAAGAATTGATAAAGTTTGCTCCCATGGAGTCTTTGGTTTCAAAGGTGACATGCAGCTGATAGTAATTGGCAAGCTCAGCTGTTTTATCAACCAAGACAATATCTAAAATACCGCCTCCACGCTTTTCCATGTTTTTGGTAATTGCAGCAGTTGCTGCATACAAATGCTCTTTTTGTTGCTCAAAATAAGTAGCCAGCTCCTCTTTGTTTCCTTCAAACATAAAATGCACCTGTCCTATTTTTGTAGTACCGATTACTTCCGATTTAAATCCACCACGGGTAGACCAAAATTTAGCAACCAAGGAAGCAGCTGCCACCACAGAGCTTTCTTCAATAACCATAGGAACGGTATAATTTTTTCCGTTGATCATGAAATTAGGAGCAACTCCGTAAGGCAAATAAAAATTTGAAATGGTGTTCTCTATGAAATCATCGTGTAATTGTTGTAGTTTTTCGTCAGCATTCCAATATTGCTGAATCGTATTTATAATTTCTGGCTGAGCACTGAAATAATTCTCAGACAACCATTGGATTTTTTCATTCTTAGAAAGTTTCGAAAATCCTGAAATAATTTTTGTCATTTAATTGTACTTTTTAGCAGAGCAAATATAGCTGAATCGAATCAAAACGCGCTAAACAATCTATATTTCTATCATTTTTAAAGTGATTTTTGATGATTTTTCCGTAAACTTGGCAAACTTTTATTAAAAATCCATTCTCTGAAAAGAGAAAACTTAAAAACGATATAAACTATGAGTAATTTAGTAAAACAACCACACGAAAAAGAACTAATGGGGCATCCTGTGGGATTGTATGTGTTATTTTTCGTTGAAATGTGGGAACGTTTTTCTTATTATGGAATGCGAGCAATTTTAACACTATATCTTGCTGCGCCAATTATACTAGGAGACCCTCAATCTGGATATGGCTGGACAAACGGAGAAACACTTTCTTTTTATGGAACATACACCATGTTCGTATATTTAACATCAATTCCGGGAGGTTGGATTGCTGATAAATTTATAGGTCAAAAGAAGGCAGTAATGCTTGGGGGTATATTGCTCTGTATTGGCCATGGAATCTTGGCCGTTGATGCACAATGGGCCTTTTTCACAGGACTCGTTTTTATTGTACTTGGCGTTGGATTCTTAAAACCAAATATCTCTACGATGGTTGGAGGGCTTTATAAGCAAGGTGACGACAGGAGAGATAAGGGGTTTTATGTCTTTTATATAGGAATTAATTTAGGTGCTTTTCTAGGAGCATTAACGGTAGGATCTGTTGCTGCTAAGTACGGATGGCACTATGGGTTTGGTTTGGCCGGAATAGGGATGGCTTTAGGTCAGATCGTGTATATGTATGGATTAAAATATTTAGGTAGTGTTGGAGATTTTCTTGGAAAATCTGACTCTCCTGATAAAGATTTACTTAAAAAACCTCTAAATAAAATAGAAAAAGACAGAATGCTGGTGATGTTTTTATCATTTCTTATCATTATTGTTTTTTGGGGTGCTTTTGAACAAGCGGGTGGATTAATGAGCTTATATACTGAGCAAAAAACGGACAGAACCCTATCATTCTCGCTTCCTTTGATTGGCAATGAGGTTCCTGCTGCGGTTTTCCAATCTATTAATGCATTTTTCATCATAGTCTTGGGAACCGCTGTTGGTAGTTTCTGGCATAAATGGAAGAATAAAGGAAAGGAATCTTCGTCATTGTTTAAGATGGCTATTGGAGTTATCATCATGGCTTTTGGATTCTTTTTCATGAGTAAAGCTTCCTCTGAAGTGCTTATGAATGGGGATGAGATAGCAGAGAAATCTGCAATGATCTGGTTAGTTTTAGCGTACCTTTTTCACACTATTGGTGAATTATGTGCCTCGCCGGTAGCCTTGTCTTTTATTACAAAACTAGCTCCAATCAAGTATGCTTCTTTTATGATGGGTGCTTACTTTGCAGCGACAGGATTTGGAAATAAAGTTGCCGGATTAATCGGTGGACTTTCTGAAAATGCAGGAGATTTTGAGGTGTTCACTGGAATTGCTGTTACTTGTACAATTTTTGGCTTATTAATAATAGCAATACTTAAACCATTAAAAAGATTGACGCACGGAGCAGAAAACAATTTAGAAACTGCCAATAACTAATAGTACAACTGAAGTCTCATATATCATGTATGAGGCTTTTTTTTATCTAATCACTTAAGCTTAACATAATGAACACTACTGATCAATTTTTTGAATCAAAAGTATTAGGACATCCGAGCGGATTATTTGTCTTATTTTTTACAGAAATGTGGGAACGTTTTTCCTACTACGGAATGCGTGCCTTGTTGGTCTTATTTTTAACCTCATCATTAATGGACGAGGGCTGGGCTTGGCCTAGAGAACATGCCATGGCATTGTTTGGCTCTTATGTTGGTTTGGTCTACTTATCGACCATGATGGGAGGGTATTTTGCCGACAAGGTTATCGGATACCGATGGGCAGTTGTACTTGGAGCGCTGTTAATGACCTTAGGTCATGGATCCATGGCTATTGAAACTCCATGGGCCATATACATAGGCTTGGGACTGTTGGTCATTGGAAATGGTTTTTTCAAACCAAACATGACCTCAATCATTTCAGAAATGTACAAAGACAGACCTGAGAAAAAAGACGGTGCTTACACCATCTTTTACATGGGCGTGAATTCTGGTGCTTTTCTAGGAATTTTACTATGTGGTTACCTAGGAGAACAAGTGGGTTGGAGCCTTGGCTTTGGATTGGCAGGGATTTTTATGCTTTTTGGACTGGTTCAATTTTGGTTGGCACAGAATATTTTTGGAAACATTGGTTTGAAACCAAACAAAAATGACAAAAACTCAGCAGAAGCCCAAGACAATGACAAGCGTGTTCCTTTTGGTACCGTGCAACTCATTGCCATTGCAGTCATGGTAGTTCTTGGATTACTTTGGGTCATCAATGCCCCAGCAACCACCATTTCAAATGGTAGTTTTAATGTCTTTGCTTTCTTAGGTGATCAAGGAAATAACATTGCCATACTAACCGCACTTGGATTATTTCTTATCTTACTCATATACCGTTTTACACAGTACTCAAAAATCACACGTGAAAAATTAATTGCAGTAACCTTCTTTGCGATACTCTCTGTATTTTTCTGGGCAATCTTTGAACAGTCACCTGGAACACTAACGATTTTTGCCAATGACTATACAGACCGCTCTTTAGACGGATCATCTGCGATGATTTTTAGAATTGTGAATTCATTAATGACCATCATACCACTAGGAATTATTACTTGGGTTTTGTATTTACTATTCAAACAAACCTTTGCAAAATATGCCATGGCAAACATCGTACTCGCTATCAGTTTTGTAATTGTATGGGCGATTGCTATTTGGATGCTTGTAGATCAGTTTCAGGATGACAACTTAGAGGTTCCTGCCTCTTGGTTTAGTGTCTTAAACTCACTATTTATAATAACACTAGCCCCTTTATTTTCAAAGTGGTGGGAATCTAAGTACAACCCATCTGCCAATATGAAGTACGGTATTGGAATGGCGCTACTAGGATTAGGAATGGCCTGTATTGCCTTTGGTGCAATGGGTATTGATCCGGGCGCAAAAACAGCCTCTGTGAGTATGATCTGGTTGGTATTGGTCTACTTATTCCACACCATGGGAGAATTGTGTATTTCACCGGTAGGTTTGTCATATGTGAGTAAACTAGTTCCTGCAAGAATGATTGCTTTTATGTTTGGTGTATGGTATTTAGCCATTGCCATTGGTATGAAATCAGCAGGTGTATTTGGAGAGAATATTGATAAAATTGCAGACGAAAATGGCATCAGCTACTTCTTTTGGATGCTGACCATTATTTCTGTAGCTATGGCCGTTGTTTCAATGCTGTTTGAACCGATTATTAAGAAATTAATGCATGGCGTACGTTAATCATAGCATTTATATTACTTTAAAAAAGCACCAAAAATGGTGCTTTTTTATTTTGTAATTTTGTACCATCACAACTGAGACTATATACATGAAAAAACTCATCACAATCGCACTACTAACCGCTTTTTCGTTTGTTGCACATGCCCAAGAAAAAGTAGCATGGATTTCTTTTGATGAAGCCATAGAGCGAAACAAAACCCATCCGAAACCCTTTTTAGTAGATATTTATACCGATTGGTGTGGTTGGTGTAAAAAAATGGATAGAGACACCTATGCAAACCCTGTAATTGCTGCCTCCATTAATAAAAATTACCACGCTGTAAAAATGGATGGAGAAGGAAAAGAACCCATCATCTATAAAGACTATACATTTACATACAAAAGGCAAGGACGATCCGGATATCACGAATTTCCTGCATTGCTTATGAATGGAAAACTCAGCTACCCAACTACTGTTGTGCTCAATGCAGAAGAAAAATTACTAGATAGAATCCCTGGCTATTTAGATGCTAGAAAAATGGAAATGATCTTGGCATATTTCCTAGAAAAAGACAGAAAAACCAAAAGTTGGGGACAATTCTCGAAACAGTTTAAAAGTAAAATTGAACAATAAATCATTCTAAAACCACAGCACCTGTTTCTTCTGTATAGACAAATGGAGTGTTGTTTTTCAAGGCAATGTCTTTCCATCGTAAAACGAGACTTTTATAATTTGATGCATCTGCAATGACTCGCTTTGGACGCATGCGCTCAATCAATCTTTCTAAATTAACTTTAGGCGAGGAACGCAATAAAACAGTAGGACTTTCTAATCCATCAACTCCATAAACACCAAGGCTATCCACAATCAAAAGCGTCCCTTTCTGAAGAGGAATCAGATTGGGTATTCCCTTTTGAAATTTAACAGCAATAACCCGCATCCCAATCTTATAATATTTAACAAGCTGAAGCTTCTTTACAGCAAGCGTATCTAGGGTGTGAAATACATGAAGATACCCTCCTCTATTTTCACCAACAAGTGTATGCCTACTTTTATTAAAAACAATTACTTCGTTGCTATTTACAAGAACATTCTGCTCATACAAAAGACAGAGCTGCAGCAACAAAACCGATCGTAAAAAGTACACCCATCTTTTATAAGAACCTTTTTCTAACAGATACATGGCGAGAAATAAAGACAGATACGAAGTGATTAACAACAAACCTGAGAATGAAATTTCTGTTATTAAAAATGATTCATGCATAGCAATCCATCCAACAAAATCATTCATCAAACGAATAACACTAGCATACAGCGATGCCATCCAGGTTGGAAGCAGATTGCACAGCGACAGCACAACACATGCAATTCCTCCAATTAGAATGGCAGCTATGCAAGGCACAATAACCAAATTTGACAATATAAACAAGCCTGGGAATTGATGAAAATAAAACAGACTCATTGGTAAAACCCCTATTTGGGCCGCCATAGAAACCGTAAATAATTGCCAAAAGAATGCGACTATTCTCAACTTAGGTTTCCACAAAAGAGCAAACTTAGGTTGCAGTATTACAATACTAAAGACCGCTAAGTAACTCAGTTGAAAACCTACATCAAACAAAAATAATGGGTTTACAAGTAGCAATACAAACATCGATGTGATTAAAGAATGTATTACCAGTGCTTTTCGCTTGGCTGTCATAGCAACAGCAACTGCAGAAAACATGGTAACGGCTCTCACAACAGAAGCAGACAAGCCAGCAATAAAGGCAAAACTCCACAACAGCAGAAGTATCAAAATCAATTTCAAGAACTTCCCTTTCCACAACCTTTCAAGTGGCTGAAGTACCGTCGACAAGATCCATAAGATAACACCAACATGCAAGCCAGAAACAGCCAAAATATGAATGGCTCCCGCCTGGGTATAGGCTTGCAATAAGGATTTAGAAACAGCGCTTCGCTCGCCTAAAACCAATGCTTTTATCACGGCTAATTCATCACCTGCAAAACCATTGAGGTGCAACTTCTCCTCTACAACATGTCGAATGTGGGCTGCTCTTCCGTATATTGTTTTTTGGCTTGCTGCTTTGTGTATGTATGCTGTGTCTCTCAAAACTACTTGATGATGAACTCCTTGTTTTTCCAGATAAGCCTTGTAATCAAATTGAAATGGATTTTTTGGAGCTTCAACGGGAACAATAGCAGATTTAAAGTGGAGGAAATCATTCAATCTTATCCGATTGACACGCACATTTTTTTTTGCAATAGAAAGCAGTACATTCCCTCTGGTTTCTGTGGTGCCAACGCGCACAATCTCTCCGATGTACTTGTAATCATATAAATTCTCTTTCAAGATTTTATCGACCCTAAAAGTAATGACCAAGTCAGATGAATTGTACCTCGTATAATTGTCTTTTTTCGTGCTTTCATCTTGTAAACAAAGGAGACACATCCCAATAAAAACAAAAAACAACCAACTTAACAGCGTAAAAGCTTGTCGCTTTTTATACTGTTTAAGATGCCACAAAAGCATCAAAATAATTAAAAATATGAGCATCGCTGACATCGTATTCAATTCCAAAACTTGAAAATGATACTGTAGCACAATGCCCAAAATTAGGCATAGGGTAAAATGTGTTGGTAAAAAACTTAGCAACCTTCTCATAGCAGGTCTAAGTTACTAAAAATAAGTCTGTGTTTACTTTAGGCCTTCAATGATGGAAGCTGCAGCCTTCTCAGAGGCGCCTTTCCCACCAAGCTTTTGCTCTAATTCATAGTATGCTAAGAACAATTGTTCTCTGTGTGCGCGGTCTAAAATCTTAGACAACTCTATTGTCAATTGTTTTTTATTAAAAGCACTTTGAATCAATTCTGTCACTACCTCTTTGTCCATAATTAGATTCACGAGTGAAATAAATTTCAAAGTAATGATGCGCTTTGCTATTTGATAAGAAATTTCACTTCCTTTATAACATACCACCTGCGGCACTTTGAACAATGCTGTTTCTAAAGTCGCTGTTCCAGAAGTAACAAGAGCTGCATAGGAAATACTTAATAAATCGTAGGTTTTGTTGGGAATAAAACAGACATTCTCTGTTTTCATAAACTGGGCATAGAACGCATATTCCTGACTTGGCGCACCTGCAATTACAAACTGGTATTCCTTGAAGTCAGCTACCAAAGATAGCATTACCGACAGCATTTTAACAATTTCTTGCTGTCTACTTCCGGGCAACAATGCAATGATTTTTTTAGTTCCAAGTCCGTGCCGCTTTCTAAAATCAACTTCATCAACTTGTGTTCTGTCGGCAATGGCGTCAATTAATGGGTGACCAACAAAATTGACATCATACCCATATGTTGCATAAAAATCCTTTTCAAAAGGCAGAATGACATGCA
>OLII01000624.1_pt1 | contig 13232 bp, 10 predicted proteins | sample 1609481 | NCBI WGS metagenome assembly OLII01 (sample SAMN05416859, study PRJEB24817) | seawater metagenome | isolation source: Sea water | place: Canada:Atlantic | collected 2013-11
GTCGTAATAATATTTTACCTTTGCCATATTATGAAATATACTATTTTTGTATTCTCAAAACAAGAATAGACAAATTTACAAAATGTTTTACAACTATATTTTTAGAAAGTTGCAAATAGCGTTGTTGTCCATTAAAAATAAAATTTATTTTAAAAACACTGCCCTAATAAGTAGCAGTCCTTTTAAAATTGTTACAAAATAAGTTAAGGATAGAAATTATCATCTATGAAATCACAAGATATAAGAGCTACATTTTTAAAGTTCTTCCAAGAAAAACAGCATGATATTGTGCCCTCAGCACCCATGGTTTTAAAAAACGATCCAACATTGATGTTTACCAATGCGGGTATGGCCCCATTTAAAGAGTTTTTCTTAGGGAATAGTGTTCCTAAAAACAACCGTATCTCTGATTCTCAAAAATGTTTACGTGTCTCCGGAAAGCACAATGACCTCGAAGAAGTTGGTTATGACACCTATCATCACACCATGTTTGAGATGTTAGGAAATTGGAGTTTTGGAGATTATTTTAAAAAAGAAGCAATTGCCTGGGCCTGGGAACTATTGACTGAAGTTTACAAAATTGACAAAGACATCTTATATGTTACCGTTTTTGAAGGAAGTGATGATAATGACAACCTTTCTCTAGATCAAGAGGCCTATGATTACTGGAAACAAATTATTCCAGAAGACCGCATCTTGATGGGTAATAAAAAAGACAATTTTTGGGAAATGGGAGCACAAGGACCATGTGGACCTTGCTCAGAAATTCATGTAGACATTCGTACTCCCGAAGAAAAAGCCGCTGTAGATGGAAAAACATTGGTCAACGAAGATCATCCGCAGGTAGTAGAAATATGGAACTTGGTTTTCATGCAATACAACCGAAAAGCGAATGGTACTCTCGAAGATTTGCCAGCAAAACATATAGATACAGGGATGGGCTTTGAACGTTTGTGTATGGTATTGCAGGAGGTTACCTCAAATTATGATACGGATGTATTTACACCTTTAATTCGAGAACTAGAAACAATTACCAATGCCAGCTATGGCAAAGACGAAAAGACAGACATTGCCATTCGTGTCATTGTAGACCATGTGAGAGCCGTAGCTTTTTCAATTGCAGATGGTCAATTACCAAGCAATACCGGTGCTGGATATGTCATCCGTAGAATCTTAAGAAGGGCCATTCGCTATGGATTCACTTTCTTGGAATGCAAAGAACCGTTTATCTATAAATTGGCAGATGCACTGAGTCAGCAAATGGGAGAGGCTTTTCCTGAAATCAAAAATCAATCACAGCTCGTGCACAATGTAATCAAAGAAGAAGAAGCTTCTTTCTTGAGAACCTTAGATCAAGGCTTGTTATTACTAGACAAGGTGATTGAAACAACAAAAAATACACTTATTTCTGGTTTAAAAGCCTTCGAATTGTATGATACCTATGGATTTCCTTTAGACCTAACACAATTGATCGCTAGAGAAAAAGGGTTCACAGTAAATGAAGATGAGTTTTCTTCAGAAATGAAAAAACAAAAAGAACGTTCGCGCGCTGCTTCGGCCTCAGAGACTAGTGACTGGACCATTCTATCTTCACATGAGTCAGAAGCCTTTATTGGTTATGATACACTAACAGCTTCAGTAATACTGACACGATACCGCAAGGTAACAACTAAAAAAGATGGAGAGCTGTACCAATTGGTTTTTAACCAAACACCATTTTACCCAGAGGGTGGAGGACAAGTTGGCGACAAAGGATTTTTAGAAGATGCTCACGGTGATGTGCTCTATATTCTCGACACCAAAAAAGAGAACAATGTCATCATTCACTTTAGCAAAACACTGCCGAAACATCTCAATGAGACCTTCACTGCAATTGTGAGTGAAGAAACAAGACAGCTCTCTGCAAGCAACCACTCAGCAACCCATTTATTGCACCAGGCACTGCGCACTATATTAGGAACTCATGTTGAACAAAAAGGCTCACTAGTAAGCCCTAAACATTTACGTTTCGATTTTTCGCATTTTTCTAAAGTAGATGCAGATCAGCTTCAGGAAATAGAAGATTTTGTAAATGCTCGTATTCGTGAAAACTTGCCACTGCAAGAGCAAAGAAGCATCCCGATGCAGCAAGCCATTGATGAGGGAGCTATTGCGTTGTTTGGAGAAAAATACGAAGACGCCGTTCGAACCATTCGCTTTGGAAAATCAATGGAATTGTGTGGTGGAATTCACGTACAAAGCACCAGTGATATTTGGTACTTTAAAATCAAATCTGAAGCGGCTGTTGCTTCCGGGATACGAAGAATCGAAGCCATTACAAATAAAGCGGTAGGAAACTATTTTGAAGCAATGGACACTGAGTTTACTGCAATCAAACAAACACTAAAGAATCCAAAAGACACGCTCAAGTCAATAACAAATCTGCAAGATGAGAACACCGCTTTAAAGAAAGAAATTGAACAATTATTGAAAGACAAAGCAAAAAATCTACTTGGTGATTTAAAAAATCAATTACAAGAGATCAATGGTATTCAATTCTTAGCAACACAAATAGATCTTGATGCCAATGGCATTAAAAATATCGCATTCGATTTAGGGAGAGAGCATGACAATTTATTTTTAGTATTTGGATCCGCAGTGAAAGGCAAAGCTTTACTCACCTGCTCCATTTCTAAAGAATTGGTAGCTGCAAAAGGACTAGATGCAGGAAAAGTAGTGCGAGAGTTAGGGAAATTCATCAACGGAGGTGGTGGTGGACAAAAATTTTATGCCACTGCAGGAGGTAAAAACCCAAGTGGAATCTCAGAAGCCTTGGTTGCAGCGAAAGCTTATGTAGATGCATAAACAGCAGATATATGATATGATAAAAGGTTCAAGGCATCATGGCGCTTTGAACCTTTCTTTTTTTTATATTTATACTTTCGAAAATAAATCTATATGATTTTACAAACGCAGATCCCGATAAAAAAAGAAACACATCACCCCATAGAGCACAGCTCTAAAATTCAATTATTAGGTTCCTGTTTTTCTCAAAATATCGGAAATAAGTTTGCCTATTATAAATTTCAATCGCAGCAAAATCAATTTGGTATTTTATTTCATCCCAAAGCCATTGAAAAAGTCATTTCAAATGCCATCAACCTAAAAACATATACAGAAAAAGAACTTTTCTTCTTAAATGAACGCTGGCACTGTTTCGATGCACACTCTAGCGTAAGTGATCCTCGCAAAGAAGTGCTTTTAGATAAGCTCAACACAGCTGTTGTTTCTTTACAAAGACAATTGCATGAAGCAACTCATATCTGCATTACATTAGGTACAAGTTATGCGTATCGACATAAGGCAACAGATGCATTGGTGGCAAACTGCCATAAGGTGCCACAAAAAGAATTTTTCAAAGAACTACTAACTGTAGCTGAAACTAAAGAAAGCCTGCAAAAAACACTTGCACTGATTCAGTCCGTGAACCCAAAAGCGAGCATATTGATTACCGTATCTCCTGTACGCCACCTCAAAGATGGTTTCGCAGAAAACCAACAAAGTAAAGCACACTTGTTAGCTGCTGTGCATCAGGTAATCAATCCAACAAACAACATCCATTATTTCCCTTCTTATGAAATTTTGTTAGACGAACTGAGAGACTATCGCTTTTATACAGAAGACATGATCCACCCTAACCAAACAGCGATCAATTATATTTGGGAACACTTTTCTAAGACTTGGATTTCTGAAGAGGCAAACAAAACAATGCAAGCCGTAGCCAACATTCAAAGAGGTCTCAATCACAAAGCATTTAATGAAAAATCAGCCCAACACCAGCTCTTTTTAAAAAAGCTTAAAGAAAAAATTAGAACTTTAGAAAAAGACTACCCGTACATCAAATTTGATTCTTTTTTAACGCAAAAAAAATAACAGGCAACATTTCTACTACATGCATCTAGCTCCGTAGATTTTCTAATTTTTTATAAACTCCTTTTTTGATAGCGAAAAAGGCCAAAAAAAGGCAGATTGAATGTGTGCAAATAAACTGCACACATTAGTTGGATGCTCAAAAACAACGCGCTCTGTTGCAGTTAGCAATTGAGGTTTTAGTTTTACTTCATCATGTGTTTATCCAACCAACATTTTCGTTAACATCATAGATGTACCTACAGGTGTCTGTCTACATTTTGCCATGGACCACCATTGATTACATCAATCCCATGACTCGATAAAAACTGTGCCGCTTGGCCACTTCTTCCACCACTTTTACAGACTGCAATGATTGGCTTATTAAATTGTTTTATTTCTTCTAATTTTAAAGGAATTAAATTCAATACAATATGCTCCGCTCCTGCACTATGCCCTTCATCCCATTCCATTTGGGTTCTGACATCTAAAATAACAGCTCCCTTTTCTAAATATTCTTTAATCTCTGAATCCATTTTATTTCGTTTAAACAGGCTAAATAACCCCATAATTTTTTATTTTATCTTCACACAAAGCGATCCCTTTTTCGATCAGCACAGTGAAACTTTCATTGCCTTTTAGTCTCTCTAACTCTTGTAAAAGCAGTTGTTGATTTGTAAAATTATGCTTCACAGACAATTCGTACAATTCCAAGCACAATAACCAATCATTTGAGTACGTATCAATGAACTGATGATAAAGCAACGTTATTTCCTCCTCGGTAATGGCAGTACGTTCTCGGAGTTCTCTCACTTGCGCATACAATACATACAACGCTTTTTGACTTTCTGTATAGGTGATTTTATGTGTTTTTGTCTCTGAAACCTTATTCACTTCTTCAAAAGAATGCACGGATGCAGGCCCTGCATAAGCAGAAACAACATCGACTCCAACAGCCATGTCATACACTCCCCACGATGGATCGAATAGGATGCTGTCTTGATACGTTACAGTACAATTTTTGAAAGAAACCAACTGAATCTTACCTTGAAGATCTCGTGTTCCCGTAATTACTTCTCCAACAACTTTTACACCACCAACAAACTCGAGTGTAGTTTCTTTTCCTTCATAAATTCCATAGGCATCTAAATCTCTCGGGCTCATATTTTCGATAGGAATATTAATTCCTTTCAGCTTTCCTATCGGACTTCCAAACCCCTCTGCATGATACGCCGTTCCATGACCTATAAGCTCTTTGTCTCTATTTGCCAATGCCGTTGGGCCATTGGTTTGCATATAAATAGGCTTCCCTTCAAATGCGATCACATTGCTAAAGTGACCAGAAATTTGAATTCCAGTACTCAGCTCAACGGTTCCTAAATTTTTAGAATCAATTAATTTCTCTACTCCTTCAAGACCCCCTTTTCGTAATGACATTGTATTTGCAAATTGCTCTAAAACCAAACTAAGCTCTGCAAAATTTGGGGTTACATATAATTGCGGTTGCGGCTTTGTAATATCAAAACTTCTACTTGCGGCTTCTAGCGAATAGGGTATTTTTTCTACTTCATCTTTTAAACACCAAGCACTTTCTCCAATAGAGGAGAGCAAACCAGCTCCATAAATTTTAGGAGCATCTAGCGCACCGATCAAACCGTATTCTACCGTCCACCAATGTAAATTTCTAATTTGCGCCATCTCAGAGAGTGCTCCCATGTTGCTTTGCAACACCTCAACAACCCTTTGAGCTTCTGCAACTTCTTCTTCTTTCGCAGCTGGATTTTCTTTTAAAATAGACAATAATCGAATGGCCTCATACATGTCATAATCTTTCGATGAGGAAATTGCCTTACTCCCTATCTCTCCAAAACGTCTCAAATACTCCGCATATTCTGGATTGGCAATGATGGGTGCATGGCCTGCTGCCTCATGAATGATATCTGGAGCAGGGGTATACTCAATATGATCGATCGTTCGCATGTCTGAAGCAATTACCAAAACATTGTATGCTTGAAACTCCATAAAGGCATTAGGCGGAATGAAGCCATCAACAGCAACAGCCGCCCATCCAATTTCTTTGAGAATTCGATTCATTCCTTCCATGGCAGGAATGACCTCCGTCGAAATACCTGTTTTCTCCAATCCTTTTGTATAGGATGCATGTGCAAACTTGCTTAAGTAATCTACATTCAACCGCATGACATACCTCCAAACAGCCTGATTCTGTGAAGTGTACTCATCATAGGGTTGTTTTACGATAAACTTATGCAAGTGTTTCGGTAATTTTCTGGTTACTTCGTTCAATTCAAAAGGATGTTTCATAATTGAAAAATACGAGCATTCAGCTCTTTTAAACATTGCTAATTTTCTGTGTAAAGTTACATTATTTCAAATGGATTCAGCTCAAATTCTCAATCAAAAGAAAGTTCACCAAAAACCAACATAAAACACAACATAGACCCCGATAAAACAAACAGTTACACAAAAAACCTAAGCGCACCGTCAACATAGAAAAAAATACAATTCGATGGATGGTAAAAAACATGCTCCAACGGTTTCGTAAAATAGTGCGATCAAGCTAAAAATCTTTCTTACTTTTACGAGATAAATTATCTGTATGAATAAAAAAGTAATCTTACTTATTTTGGATGGTTGGGGAATTACACAAGACCCTAAAGCATCTGCTATTTACAATGCAAAAACGCCTTACATCAACTCATTATATAGCCATTTCCCACATGCAACCTTAAGAACAGATGGTGAACATGTGGGCTTACCAAAAGGCCAAATGGGCAATTCTGAAGTTGGGCATATGAATTTAGGAGCAGGAAGAATTGTGTATCAAAATTTAGCAAAAATCAACAAGGCACTAGAGGAAAACACACTTGCAAAAGAGACCGCTTTGACAGCTGCTTTTGATCATGCAAAAAAACATAACAAAAAGGTGCATTTTTTAGGTTTGGTCTCTGATGGGGGTATTCACTCTCATAGCAATCATCTCAAGGGGCTTTTAAAAGCTGCCAATGAGCACAATGTAGAAAATGTATACCTGCATGCCTTTACAGATGGTAGAGATTGTGATCCTAAGTCTGGGAAGTACTTCATCAATGACATTGAAAAAACTTTAGAAGAAACTACAGGTACACTGGCATCCATCACAGGAAGGTATTACGCCATGGATAGAGATAACCGCTGGGAAAGAATTCAGATCGCCTACAACGCTTTGGTACATGGAAAGGGTGACACCTCTGTACATGCCTCAGAAAGTATTGAGCAAAGCTACACCAATGGTGTTACCGATGAATTTATCAAACCGATTATTATGGTTGATGAAAACAACTCCCCAAAAGCAACCATTGAAAAAGACGACGTTGTGATCTTCTTTAACTTCAGAACAGACCGAGGAAGACAACTCACCAATGCCTTAAGTCAGCAAGATTTCGCATCCCACCAAATGAAAAAAATACCGTTGTATTTTGTGACCATGACAAATTATGACGCTACATTCAAAGACATTCATGTAATCTACAGTAGTACCAATATCAAAAATACACTGGGAGAGGTTTTAGAAAGCGCAGGCAAACAACAGATAAGAATCGCAGAAACAGAAAAATATCCGCATGTTACTTTTTTCTTCTCTGGAGGGAGAGAGGCTGAGTTTACAGGTGAAAAGCGATTGCTATGCCCATCACCAAAAGTGGCAACCTACGACTTACAGCCCGAAATGAGTGCCTATGAAATTAGAGATGCCATTCTTCCTGAAATCAAAAAAGGAGATGTAGATTTTGTATGTTTAAATTTTGCCAATGGAGATATGGTTGGCCATACTGGAGATTTTGAAGCTGCTGTAAAAGCCTGTGAAACAGTAGATATGGTTTCAAAAGACATCATTACAACCGCGCTCGAGAACAAGTATACAACACTCGTTATTGCTGATCATGGAAACTGTGAAACCATGATCAATCCTGATGGAACTCCGCATACAGCGCATACAACAAACCCCGTTCCCATCATTTTAATTGACAAGGAAATAAAATCAATTAAAAATGGTATCTTGGGCGATATTGCGCCAACCATTTTAAAATTGATGGGATTAGAGCAACCCAAAGAAATGACTCAAAAACCAATCATATCATAAGTGCCATGAAAAAGACATTCTTACTTTTGCTCCTAGCAGCCACATTACAAAGCGTTGCACAAGAAAAATATGCTACAAAAAATGCTTCAGGAGATCTAGTAGGCATTATTCAAAAAGCAGATTTTGATCAACAACCTTATTCTAAATGGTTTCAGCGCCATAACGATAGTTATTCTGTAGATAAAAAGACCGCTAAAAAATTAAAAAAAGCATTAAAAAAGGTGACCATCAAAGCTTTTATGGGTACTTGGTGCGGAGATAGTAAAAGAGAAACACCTCGTTTTTATAAAGTGCTAAAAGCAGCAAAATTCAAGCTATCAAACTTGGAAATGATTGCTGTAAATAGAGGTAAAAAAACACCAGATAATTTACAAAAAGGACTCAATATTTTTCGAGTTCCTACATTTATTTTCCTCAAAAACGGGAAAGAAATCGGTCGCTATGTAGAATACCCAAGAGTTTCTCTAGAAAAAGACATATTAGCCATTGTAACGGGCAAAACCTATAAGCATTCTTACGACCGCTCCAAATAAGATTTCGAAAGCACCTGAGCTTAGACAAAGATAAATTAGAGATAACCCATAAGTAACAAAAACTTGAGGGTTATCTTTTTGTTTTTATCATAAGACCAACCCAAAATGACGCTGCTACATGTGCACATGAATATGCCTTTGACTCTTAAAAAAATCATCGAGGGATGGGCGAGATACGCCTATATATTTACAAAAACTGAGCCGGTTAAATTGAGCTTCAAAGAAAGCTTTGAATTTTCTCTAGTCTCTTTTTTTAGAGTATATTTGTCACCTAATTACACAGTACCATGATTCAAATTAAAACCTTAGAAGAAATTGAATTGATGCGCGAGAGTGCCTTAATTGTTTCAAAAACTTTAGGAATACTTGCCAAAGAAGTAAAGCCAGGTGTTACTACGTTGCAACTCGATAAAATTGCAGAGGAGTACATTCGCTCTGAAGGTGCAGTTCCTGGTTTTTTAGGGCTATATGATTTCCCAAACACCTTGTGCATGAGTCCAAATGCTCAGGTAGTTCATGGTTTTCCTACCAATAAACCATTGGTAGAAGGAGACATTATTTCCATAGATTGCGGAGCTCTTAAAAATGGGTTTTACGGAGATCATGCCTATACGTTTGAAGTAGGTGAAGTTGCTGCTGAGACTAAAAAATTATTGGAGGTTACCAAACAAAGTTTGTATCAAGGAATTCGTGAACTGAAAGCTGGAAATCGGGTCGGAGATGTTGGTTTTGCTATTCAGCAACATGCAGAAAAACATGGGTATGGCGTGGTAAGAGAACTGGTAGGACACGGCTTGGGTAGAGTCATGCACGAAGACCCAGAAATGCCGAACTATGGAAAAAGAGGGAGAGGTAAAAAATTTGTGAATGGAATGGTGGTAGCCATCGAGCCAATGATTAACATGGGCACACATAAAATAAATCATTTAAAAGACGGTTGGACTATTTTAACCAGAGACGGAAAACCAAGTGCACATTTTGAGCATGATGTTGCGATTGTTGATGGAAAACCAGAACTGCTTTCTACCTTTAATTATATTTATGAAGCCTTGGGAATTACCTCAAATGAAGAAGAGGAATTCAGAAAAAAAGCATTTGAACTCTAGTCTGTTTTTTGGTGCATGCAACCAATGAATGCGGTAAAAAAAGACATTGTCTAGCATTGGCATACATTTCGAAATCATGATAGAAAACATTCATTATCCCAAAATAGCAACATGCTTTTATAGAGGTACAACGCTTTTTTAAACATTGTGCTTACCATGCAATATCAACAATGAAAACAATCTTTAAATTTTTCTTAAACCTAATTCCGAGACCGCTTTTAATTCGACTGAGCTATTACATTAGACCCATCATAGCCGTCTACTTAAGAGGAAGTAAATTTACAGATCCGATAGATGGAAAAAGTTTTCGTAAATTTTTACCATACGGCTATGGAGTGCAACGAGAGAATGCCCTATCACCGAGCACACTTTCTCTAGAGAGACACCGGTTGTTTTGGCTTTATTTAAAAGAGCATACAGATTTTTTCACCTCAATCTCTAAGAAAAAGGTCTTACACATGGCTCCTGAACAGTGTTTCTTACCTATTTTCAGAAAGCAAAAAAACCTGAGCTACATCACAGCAGACTTACATTCTCCCATTGCTGATGTAACAGCTGATATTTGTGATTTGCCCTTTGATGACAACTCATTTGATGTGGTCTTTTGCAATCATGTACTAGAACATATTCCTGATGATACGAAAGCAATGCAAGAATTGTATCGAGTACTCAAACCAGGTGGCATGGGTATTTTTCAAATACCACAAGATGTATCGCGAGCGATCACCTTTGAAGACGCTACCATTACAGACAAGAAAGAAAGGGCTGCAATATTTGGTCAATATGACCATGTACGCGTTTATGGAATTGATTATTTTGACAAACTACGCAGCATAGGTTTCACAGTAAAAGAAATAGATTACACCCGCACAATGAGCTCAGAACTCATGCATCGATTTTGTTTAATGAAAGGAGAGATTTTACCTGTTTGCTTTAAGTGAGATACAAACTGCTAAAAGTTTTTAAACTCTTGCATACTGCCATCCTCGGCAACATAGATTAACAGCACTTTTAGTGTTGTGTGTGTTTTGAGAAACTCTTGAACCGACAGCACCCCCATTGCCATGAATGCTGTAGCATAGGCATCTACATCTGCACAATCTAACTCAGAGATAACAGTAGCACTCAATAAATTACTTTCTGTAGCAAAACCAGTCTTAGGATTTACCGTATGTACATATTTTTGTCCCGAATCTGTAATTCTATATTTTCTATAATTTCCAGATGTAGCCATAGATTCGTTTGATAATTCCAACGTGGTGTAAAACGTCTGTGTTCCATCTGTATTTGGGTTTTCAATTGCTACTCTCCAACGCTTCCCTTTTGCATTTTTACCTCTCGTCCTGATCTCTCCGCCGATTTCCACTAAATAATTAGTGCAGTTTTTACTCTCTAAAAAACGCCCCACTACATCAACGCCAAAACCTTTGGCTATTGAATTAAAATCTAAATACATCCCTGGATAGTCTTTTTTCAACTTCCCTTTATCAAGCGAAATTTTATCCAAACCAACCAATTCCATCTTTTTTAAAACCAAAGCGCTGTCTAATTGTATCTTGGATTTTTCAGGCCCAAACCCCCAGGCGTTCACTAAATGTCCAACCGTTGGATCAAAGAAACCATCGGTTTCTTTAAAGATGCGCTTTGACTTTTGCAAAACTTCTCGAAAATAAGGATCTACAACAATGGTGGTATCCCCGCTATTAATTTTTGAAATAGCAGATGTTGGTATGTAAGTAGATAATGCGTTATTGACTGAATCAAACAAACTATCTATTGATTTCTGAAAGGAAATCGAAGTGTCATGCAAAAGTGTGATGTGATACGTAGTTCCAAAAACAAAGCCCTCTAATCGAAGGACTTCCTTTTCTTTTTGAGAACTACAGGAGTAAAAAAGCCCTAAAACTACTACTAAAATAATTTTTCTAATATCAAAAATAAAATTCATCCAAAGATTTTTTATGAGAATCATAAAAATAGTATAAAATATAAATATTGCTCACTTTTCTACAATCTGTTTTTTATATTTGCTCAACATATAATTCTAAACTAAAATGAAAAAAGCACTTCTATCCTTATCAATTGTTCTCTTAATGAGTTCTTGTGTATCTAAAAAAGAATACACCTCATTGCAAGAAAACCACCAAAAAGCAAAAGACGAATTAGTTGCAGTAAAAACAAATTTAACCAAGTGCTTGATTGAGTCAGAGAAAAATCAATCTCTTGCAACTGCAAAGATTACAGATTTGGAAGGCACTGTGAAAGAACTGCAAAAAGACAAACAGAAAGCATTGGAATTTGCAGACAACCTAACAGTACTTACCAAAGGAGCAAATGACAATATCAAAGAGACCTTGGTTCAACTAAGTAAAAAAGACCAATATATCAAGTATATCAGAAAAGCAATGACAAAGAAAGATTCATTGAATCTAGCAGTTGCTTTTCACTTAAAGAAAGCACTAAAAGAAGGCTTAGACGATGAAGACATCGAAATCAATGTTGAAAAAACAGTCGTTTTCATTTCTATTTCAGATAAATTATTATTTCAAAGTGGAAGTTATAACGTAACAAAAAAAGCGTATGATGTGCTCGCTAAAGTAGCTGATGTTGTGAATGCACAACCGAACATGGATGTAATGATTGAGGGGCATACAGATTCTCAAACCATCAAGAATGAGGTATTAGAAGACAACTGGGATTTATCTGCAAAAAGAGCTACCTCTATTGCTAGAATTTTACAAACGAAATTTGACGTAACACCAGGAAGATTAATTGCAGCAGGAAGATCGAGCTATGTACCTATTGCAGCCAATGACACACCTGCCAACAGAGCTAAAAATAGAAGAACCAAAATTATTATCATGCCGAGATTAGATCAATTTTTTGATTTATTAGAGGAGAAGGCTGAGTAATTTTAACCTACTTGTACCTAAAAAAAAGTCCGTTTTCTTAGAAAACGGACTTTTTTTTTACTCATCATTGGCCATGCTATGGTTGCTAAAAAATTAGTTACAACCCTTTAAAATCAATTTTTATTCAGGGAATGTTTCAATAAAAACATGATTTCCTACCCATATTAACTATGTTATCGAAACTTTAAAGTAGGCATTGAAAAAAACACCAGAACATCAATAGCAATGAGTTCAATAAGTGTGTAGCACTGTTCTAATTTCCCCATAGAAAATGTTTCCCCATAGAAAATGTCTTGAAAACTAGATGTAGCAAGCAGCGCACGTCAGACTAAGATTTTGATAAAATCTTCAAAAGCTATGTAATAAGGCTGATCTTTAAATACGGGGTTGTCGACACTTTCTGCATTCGCAATTCCCACACCTGCAAACCACACATGAGCATTTTGTTTTTTAGCATGTTCTTTAAAAGTTTCCATCCATAGCACATCGTAGGTTTCAGGATCTTGAATATTATTGGTTGTCTTTACTAAAACAAATATTGTTGGCTCATTTTTTTTGAACAATACAAACTGAGGGTGCTTCTTAAGCTCACTGTTAATAGCCACAAACTCATAGCCCATTTCTTGTAGTTTTTTACCTACAATATTCATTCCCA
>OLII01000625.1_pt1 | contig 13220 bp, 10 predicted proteins | sample 1609481 | NCBI WGS metagenome assembly OLII01 (sample SAMN05416859, study PRJEB24817) | seawater metagenome | isolation source: Sea water | place: Canada:Atlantic | collected 2013-11
ATTCACAAGCTTTAGAAATTATTGAAGGGGAGATGGAAGCGACTCCAGAAAGAGACGAAATTACCATGTTTATCCGAAATTCTCAGCGTGGAATTATGAAAGGATACTCGGCATCATAACTATTTAAATAAACCATAACAACAAATAAATGGCAACAACATCAGATATTAGAAACGGATTGTGTATTCGATACAACAATGATATTTACAAAATAGTAGAATTCTTACACGTAAAGCCAGGAAAAGGTCCGGCGTTTGTGAGAACCAAATTAAAAAGTGTTACCAATGGTAAAGTAATTGACAACACATTTCCAGCAGGAAGGAAATTGGACGATGTTCGCGTTGAAACGCAAAAGTTTCAGTTTTTATATGCAGACGGAGATGATTACAATTTTATGAATACGACAGATTACAATCAAATTTCTTTGCAAAAATCTGTTTTAGATGCACCAGATCTATTAAAAGAAGGCGAGGTAGTTACGATTATCATCAACTCTGAAGACGAGATGCCATTGTCTGTAGACATGCCGCTAAGTGTAATCTTAGAAGTGACGCAAACAGAACCTGGCTTGAAAGGAAACACAGCAACCAATGCAACAAAGCCAGCAACTGTAGAAACTGGAGCGTCTGTGAATGTTCCACTATTTATCAATGAAGGCGATAAAATTAAAATTGAAACAGCAAAGGGTACGTATCAAGAGCGTATCAAAGAATAAATCATTCAACGATTCTCGCAGATTGCGGGAATCTTTTTTCATATGAAGTTTACAACAGCGCAGACCTTAGAACAAATAGCTTCCCTTATAGAGGTGAGCTATGTAGGAGATCCAAAATTTTTGATTACCGGAATTAATGAAATTCACGTGGTCACTCCTGGTGATATCGTTTTTGTTGACCACCCTAAGTATTATGACAAGGCCTTAAACTCCAAAGCAACCACTATTTTAATTAACAAAGAAGTAGCATGTCCGGAAGGGAAATCACTGTTGATTTCTGATGATCCCTTTCGTGATTTTAATAAAATAACCAAGCATTTCAATCCATTCATTGCAAGCAATTCTAGCATATCTGAATCTGCTTGTATAGGAGATAACACTATTGTACAGCCCAACGTGTTTATTGGAAATCATGTGTCAATAGGTACAAATTGTATCATTCATCCAAATGTTACTATTTACGATCATTGTGTGATTGGAGATCATGTCACCATCCACGCAAATACTGTATTGGGGGGAGATGCTTTTTACTATAAAAACAGACCCTCAGGATTTGATAAATTAATATCAGGAGGGAGAGTTGTCATAGAGAGCCATGTAGATTTAGGCGCTTCCTGCACCATTGATAAGGGTGTAACAGGTGATACGACAATCAAGGAAGGAACAAAGATAGACAATCAAGTGCATGTAGGACATGACACGGTTATTGGCAAGAAGTGTTTGATTGCCTCTCAGACAGGTATTGCGGGTTGTGTGGTCATTGAAGATGAGGTCACCATTTGGGGACAAGTAGGTACCACAAGTGGTATTAGAATTGGCAAAGGAGCTGTAATTCTTGGTCAAACAGGGGTTACAAAATCTGTTGAAGGAGGAAAGAGCTATTTTGGAACTCCGGTAGCGGAGTCTCGAGAAAAGTTACAAGAAATGGCGCAAATTAAACGATTTTTAAAAGAGAAAAAAAACAGTTAATTTGTAGTAAAAATCTTTTTTTGATACAAATCAAAAAACTATTTTTGTCCGATACAAAGGCAATTGATTTCCAATTGAAATATAATTTAGATTAAACAAAAAACAAATGAGCGTTTTAGTAAATAAAGATTCAAAAATTATAGTACAAGGTTTTACTGGTAGTGAAGGAACTTTCCATGCTGGTCAAATGATTGATTATGGAACCAACGTAGTTGGTGGTGTAACTCCAGGTAAAGGAGGTCAAGAGCACTTAGGAAAGCCCGTATTTAATACAGTTGCAGATGCTGTAGAAAAGGCGGATGCAGATACAACTATTATTTTTGTGCCTCCCGCTTTTGCTGCTGATGCAATTATGGAAGCTGCCGACGCAGGGATCAAAGTAATTATTTGTATTACAGAAGGAATTCCTACTGCAGATATGGTGAAAGTAAAAGCATACATCGATACAAAAGATTGTAGATTGGTAGGTCCTAACTGTCCGGGAGTTATTACTCCAGACGAAGCTAAAGTTGGTATTATGCCAGGTTTTATCTTTAAAAAAGGAAATGTTGGTATTGTATCCAAATCGGGTACATTGACCTACGAAGCTGCTGATCAAGTTGTAAAACAAGGATATGGTATTACCACAGCGATTGGTATTGGTGGAGACCCAATTATTGGAACAACCACTAAAGAGGCTGTAGAATTATTAATGAATGATGAGGACACCGAAGCGATTGTTATGATCGGAGAAATCGGAGGTCAATTAGAAGCTGATGCTGCTAAATGGATCAAAGCTGACGGAAACAGAAAACCAGTTGTAGGTTTTATTGCTGGACAAACGGCGCCTGCAGGACGCACCATGGGGCATGCTGGAGCAATTGTTGGCGGAGAAGATGACACTGCACAAGCAAAGATGGCAATTTTAGCAGAAAATGGAATTCACGTTGTTGATTCTCCTGCAAAAATTGGTGAAATGATTGCGAGTGTTTTGAAGTAATAGCTACAAAGCACCTTGCATATTTGAAATAGATATAATTTCCCGTTTGAGCTGATGCATGTCAGTCTTACGGGATTTTTTTTAATCAAATGTGATCTCTTTGGAAGAGCGAAAGATTCATATATTTGACATGTACTAGAAATCAAACAACTACTTATGAAATTATTAGAAAATAAAACAGCAATTATTACAGGTGCCACGAGAGGCATCGGAAGGGGAATTGCATTGATGTTTGCTCAGCAAGGAGCAAACGTTGCATTTACTTACAGTTCTTCTGTCGAGGCAGCTGTGTCTTTAGAAAAAGAATTAACAGCACTAGGAGTTCAAGCCAAAGGATACCAATCCAATGCAGCTATTTTTGATGCAGCTCAAACGCTAGCAGCCGATGTTTTAAAAGAATTTGGTGCTATTGATGTGTTGGTAAACAATGCAGGTATTACCAAAGATAATTTACTGATGCGTATTTCTGAAGATGATTTCGATAAAGTAATTGAAGTAAACTTGAAATCTGTTTTTAATTTAACAAAAGCAGTGATTCGTCCAATGATGAAACAGCGCAAAGGTTCTATTATTAACATGAGTTCTATTGTAGGTATTAATGGAAATGCTGGTCAAACAAACTACGCTGCTTCGAAGTCAGGAATTATCGGTTTCTCTAAATCAGTAGCCTTAGAATTGGGCTCAAGAAATATTCGATCAAACGTGATTGCTCCAGGATTCATTGAAACGGAAATGACCGAAAAATTAGATGACGCTGTTGTGCAGGGATGGAGAGATTCAATTCCTTTAAAGCGAGGAGGGTCTCCAGAAGATATTGCCAATGCTTGTGTGTTCCTAGCCTCTGATATGAGTAACTATATCACAGGGCAAACATTGTCTGTGGATGGAGGTATGAACTAAGCGTAAAACTTAATAAAAATTAAAAAAACCTGTAAAGCATTTTTACAGGTTTTTTAATGAAATAACTTTTCTTTTAAAGTTTTGTATTTTGTTCTTCCCACTGGAAGTATTTCGCCGTTGCGCAGCTCCACAGCATACTGACTGCCGGTTTTTACAATAATTTCTCTTATCTCCTGTGTTTTTACGAGATATGATTTGTGAATGCGTTCAAATGATTTGGGTAATAATTGTGAGAGTTTTTCCAAAGATTTTCCATGCAATTCTTTTCCTCCATCTGCAAAAAATAACTCAGTATATACTCCAGCACCCTTTATATAAATGACTTCATCAATATTGATTAACTGAATGGCACCGCGCTTTTTAATGGCTAAAAACTGTAAATTCTCTGTGCTCACTTCTTCCTTTTTTACAATGCGATTGAAGGCTTGTTCCAAGCGCTCTTTGTTAAAGGGTTTTGGAACAAAATCTAAAACACCAAACTCAAATGCTTTGATTGCCTCCTGTTTGTTTGCAGAAATAATAATGGTATGAAAGGCGCGTGAAGCGGTCTCTTTCAGAATATTAAATCCGTTTTCACCGTTTAAATTTAAATCCAAACAGACCAAGTCTAGCTCCTGAGTTTTAATAAAGTCCAACCCTTCAGACAAGGATTGAACTGTGGTAATGTTTTGCAAGGTATTTAAAAAATAATCCTTGGCCATTCGTTCGACACGCCTTGCAATTCTAATCTCGTCTTCTATAATTAATAGGTTCATTTTGCAATAGTTATTGTATTTTTCCAACCCTCCGGTACTGCCTCTGACTCAAAAGACCATCGGTTGCCATAGCTTTCTGTTAAACGAGCTTTGATGTATTTAAATCCTGTTCCACCCGTCGTATTTTTTTCTTTCTTTCTTATTTTTCCAAAAGTTAAAAATGTATATTCTTGCCTATTTTCATAGCTGGCTAAAATGAGTTTGAAACGCATGGTATTATGATCATTAGGAAGACAATGTGTAATGCTATTTTCAAGCAACGTATGAATGACTGCAGGAGGTATTTGTTGAACACGGGCTTCATCCACTCCAGTATCCTCCCATATATAATCAATCTCTTTTCGAAATTTCATGATGTTGATGTGACTTTTACACAATTTTATTTCTTGGGCAATTGGAATCAATGTTTCGTTTTCGACTTGATTGATCAAATCAAATTCTTCTGCCAATGCTTCAATGAATAAAACACCTTTTTCAGGAGCTTCTTCTATCCAATCAATGAGGGAAGTTAAGGTATTCATTAAAAAATGTGGCTGTATGCTTTTTTTTAGTAATTCTACCTTTAAACGTGAAGAATGGACCAATGAGTTTTCGTAAGCAACTCGTTGTTCTTTGGTTCTTAAAGACAGTACATATAACATGCCTAACAAAATAATACTAAAGCCAAAATGAATACTGATATCGTAATGGACCATGTAAAAAAAGAAAATACTTGTCAAAAATGAGATCAGTACAATGATGGCGCCATTCATTTTCTTTAAGGTTCCGAAAATAACAATTGCTAGGGAAGTATACCACATGAAAAGAGTCATGTTATGGGCTGTAGAATCATGATTTTCATGTTCTCGAATAAAGATATAAAGGAGCAAAGCTGCATAGCACAATACTATTTTCTTTCTTTTAGGAAATTGAAACTGTAGTGAAAAATACAGCGGAGTTAATAAAGAAATTAAAAATGTAATGATGCCGATAATTTCTAATCTTGTATGATGTTTGCTGTAATGAATGTCTATATATGTCTTTATGAATTCAAAGAGAATCAATAAAAAGAACAAGAGACAATTTACACTAAAAATTAATGTAGCATAACTTTTAGGATTGCTCAGAAATAGAAAAAAGAAATACAGGGAGGCCATTAAAAATACCCCTGCAAAAATGTGAATAAAAACATTTGTTTTCATATCTCTCTTGAGTAGCTTTTCGTAATCAGCAATGTAAAAATTCAAATAAGGATTGTAGTCAAGGTAGAAGTGAATGCTTTTTTTTAAGACCAATTGATGTTCTCCTTTCGTTGATAATTCTTTAGGGATTAAAAATGTTGTATGTATCCCGTTTTCTTCAACTTTTGTGGGTGTTTTAGGATTTCCATTTTTTCCAATTAACTGGCCATCCCAAAAAACCTCGTATGCTCCATGCTGAGAAATAAGAATGCCATATTGGTTCAATACTTTGGGTGCTTCAATGATGTTCACATCTGTTTTGGTCCAGAAAATTTTATCTTCAACAATGTCAATATCTTTTTGCCAAATGCTGTTTTGATGAATGGTATCAGCAGCATGATATGAGGTTACCCCACGCTCAAATACGGGCTTTGACTCGTCAAAATTAACATATGTCCCCTCTGAACATGATGTAATCAGACTTCCCATGAAGATCAGTAGGCAAATAAATATATTTGATGTTCTCATATACACGTTAGGTGAAGTACAAAACTAAGTTAAAATTTAGACAACAGTGAGCAGTTCAGCAAATCATAGAGCAGTTTGCATATAAAGGTTGTTTTTGTGTCGGTAATTAGTTGAGTTTCGCACTCAATTAAAATCTATACAATGAGAACAATACCTTTTATTTTAACATGTTTACTGCTAAGTATTTCAACTTTTTCACAACAAGTCGGAAGTATTTCAGGAACAATCACAAGTCTATCAAAAGAAACATTACCCTTTGCCTCTGTATTACTCAAAGGAGCTAATCAAAAATTAACGGAAGGAACTATTACCGATGAAGATGGAAACTTTAAATTTTCAAAAGTAGCCTTTGGAACTTATACTCTAGAAGTTCAATATATTGGTTTTACATCAGTAAAAAGAAGTTTAGTGATTGACAAAACAAATAGAACAATCAACCTAAATATACTAGAATTAAAAGAGGATACTGCAACATTAGATGAAGTTGTGGTACAAGGAGAGAAATCTGAGGTGACATTAAAGCTCGGAAAGAAAATATTTAATGTTGGAAAAGATTTGAGCTCTCAAAATGGAGTTGCAACAGATGTCTTGAGCAATGTGCCTTCTGTAAATGTAAGTCCATCTGGCGCAGTTAGTTTACGCGGAAATACCAACGTACAAATACTCATCAACGGCCGCAGATCTGCTTTGACGCAAAACCAAGCATTGGAACAGATTTCGGCAGATATGATTCAGAGTATAGAAGTAATCACCAATCCTTCCGCTAAATTTGACGCATCTGGTTCTTCAGGAATCATCAATATCATATTAAAGAAAAATAAGAAATCAGGAATGAACGGTCAAGTACGATTGGTTTCAGGAATTCCTGATGATTACAGGGCCTATGGAAATATCAATTACAAGGCCAATAAATTCAATCTTTTCACGAATTTTGGGACGCGATATACCGATTATGAAGGTACTTATACCAAACAACAAACTACAACAAGCAATGGTGTTACAAGCATATTAGAACAAGATGAAGATGAAAATAGACATGATGATGGCACGATGTATTATATAGGAACAGATTATTCATTTAACGATAAAAACACCATCACAGTTGCTTATTACAGAAATGAAACTAAAGATACAGATGCAACGTATTTGAACTATGATTTTTTAAATCTGGATACAAAAACACAGACATTATTTACACAAGGAAACTCCAAAGAGGAGAGAGATTACAATCAAATTGAGGCAAATTATACAAAGTTATTTGAAACAGAAGGAAGACGCTTTTCGATGGATTTTCAATATGACTTTTGGAATAGTGAGAAAAATTGGAAGCTACAAACGGATGAAACTTTTCCCGAGACAATATCAATTTCTACAATTCAAACAAGAGAAATGGGAGCAACGGATGATGTTGTTTTTCAAATGGATTACAGAACGCCTATTGGAAAATTAACCAATTTAGAAACGGGAGCAAAGTTCGAAAGTAGAGCGATGTCGAATTCCTTTATAGCAGAACAATTGGTAGATGGAAGTTTTGAAACGATAGCTCAAATGGATAATACATTGAGTTATAAAGAAAAAATTGTTGCTGCCTATGCTCAATTGAATGGAGAAAGGAATAAGATCAGTTATCAAGTTGGTTTGCGTATTGAAAATACAAATATTGCAATCCATGCATCAGATGCTACATTTGATAAAAACAATACCTATACAAATGTATTTCCATCTGCAACATTAGCCTATCAATTTAAAGAAAATTTGAGTGGACAATTGAGTTATAGCAAACGCATTAGCAGACCAGCACTATGGATGCTAAGTCCATTTTATGAATTGAAAGATTTTACCTCTCGCTTTACAGGGAATCCAAGTTTGAAACCATCCTATACAGATGCTTTTGAAGTTTCATTACTCTATAATTGGAATACATTTAGGTTCAGTTCCTCGTTATATTATCTCGATTCGAGCGATGTATTTCAGTTTGAAACAAGAAATGATGGAGAGGGTGTTTTTATACAGTCTCCAATTAATTTAGCCAATGAGAAGCGTTATGGCGTTGAGTTAACTGCATCTTTAAGTCCACTAAAATGGCTGCGATTCAATAGTGATTTTAACTTGTATTCATACAAACAAAATGGAACTATTGATTTCAAAGATGCTGCTTTCTCAGACAAGACTTGGTTTGTGAATTTCACGACCAATATAAAAATAAAAAAGGGTACGCGTTTGCAGACGAGCTTATATTACCAAGGAGAGCGCAGTAATGCTCAAATTAAAACTGCACCAATTTCAAATTTAAATATTGGAATTAGCAGGAGTATTTTCAAGAATAAAGGAAGTATCGTTTTGAATGCTTCAAATATTTTGAATACCAGAAGAGACATACAGGAAATAATTGGTAATAACTACCAAATTAACCAAGAAAGAAGTCGAAATGCACAACGATTTTCACTGAGTTTTGTGTACAAATTTAATCAGAAACCCTCAGATAAAAATAGAAGAGCAAATAGGAGTAATAGAAATTAAACAATGCTTGATGCACCAATACAGATTGCCTTATTCAAATAGAGTTCACTATTTCAGTTAAGGAAAATGGTACATTTGCTGCTCAAATGCTATTGTTTCAATTCAAGAACTGTAGTTACTACAGATTGAAAATATGGAGAATTTATAAAGACAAGTTAGAAAACCTATTACAATTCGTAATAGGTTTTCTTTTTTTAAGAGGGTTTTTAGATGTATAATTAGTAGCTTTACGTAACGAAATTGAATTATTGGACCTAATAACTGTCACATACATCATCATTGCATTACTTTTTAGTGGTGCACTCTCTTGGTTGCTTTATTTTTTTAGACAAAAAGAAAGACAATCGCATCTCTTTTTACTTTTTGGACTGAGAGGACTGGCTATATTTTTATTGCTATTACTTTTTATAAATCCCACAATAGAAAGAAAAGAAGTTTCTTATAAAAAACCGCTCCTTTCTGTTTTGGTAGATAATTCTCGTTCGATTAAATTTTTAGAGAAGGAAAACTACCTGCGAAGAATAATCACTGAGGTTAGTACTAATACTGCATTGAATGATAAGTTTGATGTAGCCATGTATCAGTTTGGAGAGGAACTTACTGTTCTAGATACGCTGCAATTTTCTGAAAACCAAACCAATATTCACGAAGCAATACGAAGTGTTGACGCATTGGATAAGAGACAAATTGGTGCCATGGTACTACTTTCTGACGGGAATCAAACCAAGGGGAGTCTCTATCCTTATGTAGCAACTAAAAAAAACACTTATCCCGTGGTGATAGGAGATACATTGCCACAAATAGACCTGCAAATTTCTCAAGTCAATGTAAATGCCTACAGTTATCTTGGGAATACATTTCCAATTGAAATTACTGCCCTCTATGAAGGGGAGAATGCAGTGTCAAGTGAAGTTGTAATTGAACACAAAGGAAAGACAATTGCAAAGCGAAAAGTGTCTTTTACTGCTGATAAAACTGTGCAATTAATTCGCACAGTTATACCTGCTCAAGAAGAGGGCATTCATTATTATAAAGCAAGCATACGCTCTGTGAAAAATGAAAAAAACAGGAAAAACAATTCAAAGACTGTTTCAGTAGAGGTATTGAATGAGCAGACAAAAGTATTATTGTTAACCTCAGTGATGCATCCAGATATAGGCGCATTAAAAAAGGCCATAGAAACCAATAAACAGCGATCTGTTAGCATTCAGAATGTGCAAGATTTCACAGGGAATCTGTCTGATTTTCAGCTTGTATTGCTCTATCAGCCCACATCCGAATTTGCATCAATATGTAAGCAAATAGCTAAAAATAAATCGAGTTATTTTGTCATTACAGGAAGGCATACTGATTGGAATTTTTTGAATCAAGCACAGTCTAATTATACAAGAAAATACACCAATCAAAAAGAAGAAGTAGGGGCTATTTTTAATAATGGATTTCTAACTTTTGGTCAAAAGAATATCAATTTCGAGTCGTTTTCTCCGTTAGAAGGAGTTTTTGGAAAACTTGTAATACAGCGAAAGATGGATGCTTTATTGTATCAGAACATTGCTGGAATCGACACCGAGATGCCCTTATTGGCAACATTTGAAAATGGAAATCAAAAGAGTGCTGCGCTTTTTGGTGAAGGGATTTGGAGGTGGAGGGCAACCTCTTTTGTCAACAACAACTCATTTCAGGAGTTTGATGCTTTGCTTGGTAATATGGTTCAATATTTGGCATCCAGTTCAAAAAGAGCTCGTTTGAGCTTGGATTATGACAAGGTGTATTCCGCAAATACATCGATCGTAATTGCTGCTTATTTTGTGGATAAAAATTATCAATTTGATCCAAGAGCAGTATTGAATTTAAAGCTGAAAAATCTGGAAACCAATGTAACACAAAATGTTCCATTCTCTTTGAAGAACAAGTCATTTGAAGCTGTTTTAGAAAACGTAGCATCCGGCAATTATCAGTTTTCTGTTAGTGTAATCGGACAAAAGGCTCAGCGTACGGGACAATTTAGAATTACCGACTATCAAATCGAAGAGCAATTTTCACGGGCAGATCACAAAAATTTGAGATTATTAGCAAAAAACACAAAAGGGCTTGTATACCATGAAACTTCATATAAGACATTAATCAATGATTTGATAGCAGATACTCGGTATGCAACAATACAGGATGTACGAACCGTTCAGCAATACCTTATCGAATGGAAGTTGCTGTTATTTTTGATAATTCTTATGTGCACAGTAGAGTGGTTTATTCGAAAATATTTGGGAAAAATATAAACGTTATGATAGAGCATTTTTTTCAATGCCCATATTGTTGGGAAGAAATTTCAATGTTATTAGATAGCAGTGTGTCATCACAAACCTATGTCGAAGATTGCGAAGTTTGCTGCAACCCGATTCAGATATCACCACATTTTGAATCAGGTGTTTTGGAAAGATTTGACGCCTTGAATTTAGAGCAATAGTGTATTTTAAGTACAGGTTATTTTTAGCGTTGTTGCTTTTGTTGAAAATATGACGATAAAAATTGTTATTAAGAGTCTTTATTGTAAATTTGAATAACTTAAAAAAAAATGAAATGAGTAATCAACAAATTGATATTAAATTTCCTAAAGGAGGAGTTTTATTTATTGTAATAGCGGTAATAGCGATTATCTTAGTATCTAAATCGGCGGTAACCATAGGTTCTGGTGAAAGAGGAGTATTGTATAAAATGTTTGGAGGAGTTGTCACTGATAAACCACCATTAAATGAGGGTTTTAACCTGGTTATGCCTTGGAACAAGGTGTTCAAGTACAATGTAAGACAGCAAGAGTTGTTTGAGAAAAAAATGGCTGTATTGTCTTCAAACGGACTAGAAATTCGTTTAGATGCATCTGTATTGTATCAGGCAAAAGATGAAACCGTTGCTCAATTGCACCAAACAAGAGGTGAGAATTACTTGCAGAGTGTGATCATTCCTGCAATTCGATCTGCTACGAGAAGTGTTGTTGGAAGATATACTCCAGAGCAATTATACTCTACGAAAAGAGATGCAATTCAAACGGAAATTTTCGAAGAAACAAAGAAAATTTTAGATCCTCAATTTATCCAACTGAATTCTGTGTTGGTAAGAGATGTAACGTTACCTCCAACAATTAAAGAGGCGATTGAACGAAAGCTTAAACAAGAACAAGAGTCATTAGAATATGAATTTAGATTGGTTACGGCAAAAAAGGAAGCGGAGAAAGTAAGAATTGAAGCACAAGGTAAGGCAGATGCCAATAAAATATTAAGTGCCTCTTTGAATGCTAAGATTTTACAAGATAAAGGAATAGAGGCTACGATTAAGCTCTCAGAGTCTCCTAATAGTAAAGTTATTGTTATTGGATCTGGAAAAGATGGATTGCCAATAATTTTAGGTAATCAATAATATTTGCGATTTTAGGTGCAACACAAGCACTGCAATGATAAAACAAAAATCAGCCCTACAGGCTGATTTTTTTATTCTTAAAGATCTGTTAAATATATCAATCGTTGTAACTAAACCTCTTTTATGTAGTCTTATTCATGTAAACAAGCGATAACAAAATATCTATAAAATGAATAAAAGTAATACGATAAAAGAAGCACAGAAAAATAACAACGCAGTGAAAGTTTTTTCTAAGCGAAGTTCTTGGAACAACAAAAGACAATATGGATACAGATATGTGACCTCTGTCTTTTAGTACGATTGATTAGTTAGTTTTAATAGTTGATGAAAGGGGGGTAGTTGGAATAGTTACTCCCCTTTTTGAAATCAATTTCTTCTATTTGGTAATAGATTACGTTCAATTTTTCCTTTTTTTACCGCTTTGTAGTTCTCATAGCAATCTAATACAGCTTCAATCATCTGAAGATCACTTGCTTTTTTTATGAAATAGTCCGAATAGTTACAGTCAACGAGAAGTTTTCTTAACTCTTGGTTGTCCATTTGAAGGTATTCCATCATCACCTCTCTATCAAATTTTCCACTTAGCATTTTCCTCAGATCGTCTTCCTTTTTTAGTTTTTGTAATTTCTTTAATTGCTTCGGTTTCTTTCCAAACAAATTATAGAGAAAGTCTACAGGCTTAAATAAAGCTGCTACTGGAGAATTGATATTTTGTGAAACGGGCTTGCCAACTTCATAAGTTTGTGGCAAACCATTGATATGTATTCTTGTAAAACGATCTTTAGGTACTTGCTTTACATCTACTTCTAAGACACCAATAAGTGCAGTTGACCGAATGACTACCTCCTTAATTTCATTGGGTTTTTCATACAGAGAAATCATCAATTCATTCCCTTTCAACAAATCGTTCGTTACTTTTAATTTGATCGATTGAAATCCCAGATACGAAACAAGTATGGTATCATTTGCTTTGGTAGCGATTTCAAAACGCCCGTCTTCATTTGTAATCGTTCCTAAAACAGTATTTAGGTTCAGTATGTGCGCTGCACTTAAAGCTTTATTGCTTGTTGCATTTACAATTTGACCTTTTAATTTTGTGTTATTCTGTGAAATTCCTAGTGATGTTATCCCTAAAAATAAAATAAGTAGTACTTTTTTTTGCATGAAACAAAAATACAAATTTATGTATGCAGACAAGTTAATTTTCTGTGAAATTCAGCGAGGTAAAAAGAGCAGAGAGCACGCCTTATGCTGTCTCTTATACACATCTGACGCTGCCGACG
>OLII01000626.1_pt1 | contig 13203 bp, 11 predicted proteins | sample 1609481 | NCBI WGS metagenome assembly OLII01 (sample SAMN05416859, study PRJEB24817) | seawater metagenome | isolation source: Sea water | place: Canada:Atlantic | collected 2013-11
GGCAGCGTCAGATGTGTATAAGAGACAGCCTTTAAGGTGATGAGGATATTTGTAGCTCTATGAGTGAAATATCCAACTCGTTAAAAACCTCGGTATACTCTTTAGGGAAATCATCCCGTATATAATTTCTCACCACTTTACCATTGCCACTTTCGGCTACTAATATAAAACCTAGCCACTTTTGTTTAGCAACCGCTATAGCGGAGGTTTGCTGTTCTTGATAATTTTGTTGCCAGTAATAATTGAGATCATTGTTTGTAATGTTGATGGCATGCCACGATTCTTTTGAGTTGATGTTTACTTTAAAAGGGTAGGCTGCATAAAGGGTCTTTTGCTTAGAATTCTGGTGATTTTCACCATATAAAATTAGGGTGAAATGTGCCTGTTCAGATAATAAATTTGTAAATTTATTGGCATTTGTTTCGTTAGGAATGTTGATATTCTGTTGGGAGTTGCTCAACCACTTGTTGTTTTCACTTAGCGCCTCAAAGTCAGCATTAATGATACTTTGTTCAGGTGACAGTTTAAGCTTAAAGTGTAGTTGGGAAAGTTGTTGAATCTGCAAATTAAGGTGAGCAAGTGACACTTCAAAGCCATTACTGTGTTGTTGATCCCAGTTAACTAACTTCTTTACTAGGGTTATTTCATAAAAAGGTTTACTTGATGAGGAAGCAAGTTTCTTACTAAGTTGGTATTTATGTGAGGGGTGACTAAGCGCAGCATAATCGCCGTGTTTTTCGCCAATGTGATTCCAACTACTGATCTTACTACTTTCAATGAAAGTTAGCTTGGTTTTCGTTACTCTCTCTGCGCTACTGAAAAATGGAAGGCATAAGGTCAAAAAGAATAAGCTTGATAGTTTCATTGAGTAGGATAACTTATTTTCTAAATAAATTATCCTACGTTCTCTTATGCATTGCTGCAATCAATTATCGCTATTTACCGCTATGCCCATGTCATTTTGCCAAGCCTTTAATTTTTCCATTAATTCTTTGGCTATTTGGGGTTTTGTCTTGGTGATGTTAATTGTCTCACCAATATCTTGATTAACATTATAAAGTTCAATATTGCCTGAATCGTACCAGTTTATTAATTTGTGAGTACCATCGTTAATAACTGTGCCGCTAGGTGTGCCGCAAACCCGAGCTAAATGACCTTGGGTTTTAAAGTGCCAGAACATAGGTGAACGAGCTGCTTGGCCTTTACTGAGTAGAGTATCGGCGTAACTTTGACCATCTAGGTGTACTGATTCTTGCTCAGGTATAGAGGCTAAATTTAGCAGTGTAGGGAAGTGATCTGGTCCAGTAACGGCATGATTACTTACTGAATTAGCAGCAATATTTCCAGGCCATTTCACCACTAATGGTACACGAATACCTCCTTCATACAACCAACATTTACCAGCCTTTAGTGGTAGATTTGAGGTAGCCTTACCACCATAGGCTGTGGTTTTTGTGCTTTCACCGCCATTATCAGAGGTAAATACAATAATAGTATTGTCACTTAGGTTTAATGCTTCAAGCTGTTTAACTATATTACCTAAACTGTCATCTATGCTTTTAACCATACCAGCATAAGTGGCGTTATCTTGATGCATTTTTTGTTTTGCAGGGCCTAATGCTTTATAGGCAGGGCCGGAAAACTCATGTTTATCGATACGTTGCTGTGCTTGTTTTTTATCAACTTCTTTTGACTCTATTGGCACATGTACGGCGTAATGTGAAAGATATAAAAAGAATGGCTTGTCTTTATTTTTTCTAATAAAGGCATTTGCTTTATCGGTGAGTGAATCGGTCAGATAGTCGCCTTCCTTATCGACTAAATCTAAGCCAGGTACTTTTTTGTCGTTGTCGTTATCACCATATGGATAAAAGTAATGTGCTGGTGCGCCCTTATCATGGCCACCAACATTGACATCAAAACCTTGGTTTTGAGGATAAGCACCTTGTTTACCTAAATGCCATTTACCGGCAAAAAAGGTTGCGTAGCCATTTTCTTTAAAAGATTCTGCCATGGTCTTTTCTTTTGGTGGCATAACGCCGTATTGCTTACTTTTTTTGATGCGAGCGGGATATTTTCCTGTCATTAGGGCAAAACGTGAGCCAATACATAAAGGATGGGCGGCATAAGCTCTATTGAAAGACATGCCCTCTGCAGCTAAGGCATCAATATTAGGTGTTTGATATATCTTGGAGCCATTGCTGGCGGTATCTGCCCAACCTAAATCATCAACTAAAAAAAACACTATGTTAGGTTGCTCTTGAGCAATTACTGATGTTGGCAGAATAAATAAATAAAGCGCAAACATCATGAGTTTTATAGGTATAAATAAGGGGGATTTCATTGTGACTCCTACAGCTAAGAAATAAATAGTATCAAACTATCTTGTCAGTTAATAATTTTGCTGGCTATCAGGAAAGCCTCATTTTACTGTTTCTAAAGTGTTTGAGTTGTAGTTTGTAAAGGTACTAATGTGACTGTGAAATGAATATTTTGCAGGTGATGGGAATATAGAGAGCTCTAATAAACAGCTGTTTTAACTCTGTTTATTCATGCTTTAACTTTCTGTAGAAACTATAGGATTAAGAGTAAAATAGCCTCTACCAAAGCTTTGGTTATCTTAGTCACAAGTCTTTTAAACTTCACCATGGCATATGCAGAGAGAGTCTTTCAAGAAGAGTTGCCATATATTAGATAATTAAGTCGTTTTAAAAAACTTCTTTGATTGTCAATAACAAGTAATTAAAGTCATGAGTAAATCAAAATTTCACATTAAATGAACAGCGAATTAATATTCTGTATTACATAGTCTATGGCGCTATGGGAGCGAAAGCTAGATAGGCTTTTTACTCTAATTCTTTCGATTACCCCAATCAGAGAAGAAAATCGTTCCCTCTTGATGTAAACCCAATTGACTATCTATTCGCAAAAGAGGTCAAGCAATATGACTTCACAATAGTTTATGAAAAAGAATCTCTTTTCGAGTAAAGTATTTCACACACATGCAATCATTTTCATTTTCAATTTCTAAAAATATTAAAACGGTAAGCAAGGTCTCACATTAATATGAGGTTATGGTTTTCTAAGTGCTGTAACCTAGACAAGTTAAGGGAGTTGTATATTATAAGTTCTCAGGTTGCCGTGAAATCTCAAGTTAAATGGCAGTAATCAAAAAATAGAGCTTTTAACGCGCTTGTGCAGCAGCAAACTTCTGGTACAATCAGTTGATAAATTTTTACCCACTCACATCTATCATTAGGTAACTAAATTCAATGGTCATTAAAGCTCAAAGCCCTGCAGGATTTGCCGAACAATATATCGTTGAATCTATTTGGAATGGTGGTTTTCCTCCTGGTTCAATTTTACCCGCCGAACGTGAACTTTCTGAATTAATAGGTGTAACAAGAACTACGCTAAGAGAAGTGTTGCAGCGTTTAGCTCGAGATGGCTGGTTAACTATCCAACATGGTAAGCCGACCAAAGTAAATAATTTTTGGGAAACTTCTAGCTTAAATATCTTAGAGACTTTAGCGCAATTAGACCAAGAAGGTATTCCTGATTTAGTTGATAACTTATTGTCTGCTCGTACAAATATCAGTGCTATATATGTTCGTGGTGCGTTAAAAAACAACCCTGAAAAAGCAATAGAGTCACTACAGGGGTATGCTGATATTGAAGATACCGGCGAAGCGTTTACTCAATTTGACTATCAATTAAATAAAGATTTAGTGGTTGCTTCAGACAACTCTATTTACTTGTTAATTCTTAATGGCTTAAGTGGCTTATACTCTCGTATTGGTAACTTATATTTCGCCCACCCTAAGGGGCGTGAAATTTCAAGAAACTATTACCAAGCTTTAATCGACTTAGCTAAAGCTAACCGCTTTGATGATGCTATTTTTGCCGTACGTAAATACGGTGTTGACTCTGGAGCACTATGGAGTGAACTTAAGGATGATGTTTTAAAAGAGCTTTCTGAAGATTAAAGCGCTTTTAAAGTAATACTGTTAAACGCAAAAAAGACGATATTAATCGTCTTTTTTCTTTTGTGGGCAGCTGGCAATTACTTTATCTTCACCTGATTTAGTTTCTTGGATAATTTTTACATCAAAATGCCATAAATAATGCAGGTGCTTTAATACTTCATCCTTAGTGTTGCCTAATTCGATGTCATTATGTGGTGTGTACCTTAGTGTTAAAGCGCGATCACCATCAATATTGGCATCGACCACTTGAATATTAACCTCAATATTACTTAAGTTATATTGGTTCGCTAAATTCTCTCGTACTTTCTTATAACCTTGAGCATTATGAATCGCACCAATTTCTACATAGTTATTGTCACTATCATCATGTATATGAAACAATTTAAAATCTCGAATCAACTTAGGTGATAAGTATTGGCTGATAAAGCTTTCATCTTTAAAGTTTTCCATAGCAAAGTGAATTGTATCAAGCCAGTTACTGCCAGCAATTTCAGGAAAGTACTCTTTATCTTCTTCCGTTGGGTTCTCACAAATCCTTCGAATATCAATAAACATATTAAAACCTAATGCATAAGGGTTTATACCTGAGTAGAACTTACTATTGTATTCAGGTTGTGCGACAACATTGGTATGACTATGTAAAAACTCTAGCATAAACTTATCTGTCACTAAGCCCTCATCATATAAATGGTTTAAAATTGTGTAATGCCAAAAGCATGCCCAACCCTCATTCATCACTTGTGTTTGTTTTTGCGGATAAAAGTATTGGGATATTTTCCTAACAATGCGAACTATCTCTCGTTGCCAAGGTTTGAGTAATGGCGCATTTTTTTCAATAAAATATAAGATATTTTCTTGTGGTTCTTTCGGAAAACGATATTTTGTTTCACTCTCTTTCTTTTCTTTTTGCGGCACTGTTCGCCATAGTGCATTTACTTGTGACTGCAAGTATTCAGCACGTTCAGATTGTCGCTTGAGTTCTTCATCTAATGATATTTTTTGTGGGCGTTTATATCGGTCAACTCCGTGATTCATTAAAGCGTGGCAGGCATCTAAAGTAGATTCAACTTCACTGATACCATATTTTTGTTCGCATTCAGCAATATAGTTTTTAGCAAACAATAGGTAATCAATGATTGAGCTAGCATCGGTCCACGATTTAAATAAATAGTTACCCTTAAAGAAAGAGTTATGACCATAACAAGCGTGGGCCATGACTAATGCTTGCATTGTCATGGTATTTTCTTCCATTAAATAAGAAATACAAGGGCTAGAATTTATCACTATTTCATAAGCTAAACCCATTTGCCCACGTTTATAGTTTTGCTCTGTTTGAATAAACTTTTTACCAAATGTCCAGTGGCTATATCCAATGGGCATACCAACACTGGCATAGGCATCCATCATTTGCTCAGCGGTGATCACTTCTATTTGATTGGTGTAAGTATCTAACCGGTAATAGTCGGCAACTCTGGCGATTTCCTGTTGATATTGATCTAATAAATCAAACGTCCAATCAGGTCGATCGTCTAATGGCGTTACCTTTGTTTTTTCTACAGTATTAGTTGGCATAGTCATTAATCACCTATTCATTAGGTTAATAGCTAGGTTAAGTCGTAAAGAGTAAAACGGTTTACATTAAGCCGCACTGCTTTGAGTACTTTTTTTGAAAAGCTCTCTAAATACCGGATAAATATCCTCAACAGACTTTATATGCTGCATGGCGAAGTTATCAGTGGATTGTTCTACTTGCTGATAATGCTTCCAAAGCGTTTGATGTGCTCTTTGGGTGATTTCTATGTAACTAAAATAGCGACTTTTAGGTAATATCTGTTGCTCTAAAATTGCTTGGCAACGAGGAGAGTCATCTGCCCAATTGTCGCCATCAGAAGCTTGCGCACCATAAATGTTCCACTGATTATCGCTATACCGCTCGGTGATAATATCGTTCATCAACTCTAAGGCGCTAGATGCAATGGTGCCACCCGTTTCTTGAGAGTAGAAAAACTCCTGCTCATCTACCTCCTTGGCTTGGGTGTGGTGTCTAATATAAACCACATCAATATTTTTGTAGGTACGGCTAAGAAATAAGTACAATAAAATATAAAAACGTTTAGCCATCTCTTTAGTTGCTTGATCCATCGAGCCTGAAACATCCATTAAACAGAACATAACCGCTTTTGATGTTGGAACGGCTTGTTTAGCATAATTTCTAAAGCGCAAATCAAAGGTATCAATAAAAGGTACCTTGGCAATCTTATTCTTTAAGGCTTCTATTTCACTTATTAAACTGCGTTTCTTTTGAATGTTATCGTGTTTATCTTCGTTAAGCGCTGTAAGTTGCTGCTCAAGTTCTTTAAGCTTTCTACGTTTGGACGATGTCATGGCGATACGCCGAGCTATAGAGCCTTGGAGTGACTTAACAATATCAATATTTGACGGCATACCCTCAGCGCAATAACCACTTCGAACGGTTTTGTATTCAATTAATTTATCAAGTTGGTTCTTTTCTAAATTAGGCAACTCTAAATCTTCAAAAAGTAAATCAAGGTACTCCTCTTTGGAAATAGAAAAAGTAAATTCATCTTCCCCTTCACCGCTATCACTCGCATCACCTTGGCCAGCACCTTGTCCTTGCTGTTTTGGCGGTCGAGGAATCTGATCTCCAGTAGAGAATTGATCATTACCCGGGTGCACTCTATCTTTAATGCCACCATCGCCTTGATGAAAAACCGGTTCAGATAAATCCCTTTTCGGGATCACTATATTTTCACCTGAATGAATATCAGTGACACCGCGTTGATTTATCGCATCAGAAACAGATTTTTTGATTTGATTCTTATAGCGTCTTAAAAAGCGCTGTCGGTTAACAGTACTTTTATTTTTACTGTTTAGGCGTCTATCTATAAAGTTTGCCATATATTCTCCTTTTCTCTTTCGCTTTATTCCTATTGCATAAGAGACAGCTTAAGAAGATTTTCTAACGCGTAAATACCATTCAGATAATAAACGTACTTGCTTTTGTGTATAGCCTTTGGTCATCATTCGTTTGACAAAGTCATCATGCTTTTGTTGATCATCGGCAGATGTTTTTGCATTGAAAGAAATAACAGGTAATAAGTCTTCAGTATTAGAAAACATTTTCTTCTCGATAACCGTACGTAATTTCTCGTAACTGGTCCAAACGGGATTTTTACCATTGTTATTTGCTTTGGCTCTAAGTACAAAATTAACGATTTCGTTTCTAAAGTCTTTAGGATTACTAATGCCCGCCGGTTTTTCAATTTTCTCTAGTTCATCATTTAATGATTGGCGATCAAATAACTGACCTGTTTCAGCATCTCGGTATTCTTGATCTTGAATCCAAAAATCAGCGTAAGTGACATAGCGGTCAAAAATATTTTGCCCATATTCAGAATACGACTCTAAATATGCCGTTTGAATTTCTTTACCAATAAATTCAATATACTGAGGTGTTAAATAGCCTTTAATAAATTCTAAATAGCGCTCGGTAATCTCTTTAGGTAACTGTTCTCGCTCTACTTGTTGTTCGAGCACATAAAAGAGATGCACTGGGTTGGCCGCGACTTCAACACTATCGAAATTAAACACGCGTGATAAAATTTTAAAGGCAAAACGTGTTGATAAACCCGACATACCTTCATCGATACCAGCATAATCTCGATATTCTTGATAAGATTTTGCTTTTGGATCGGTATCTTTGAGTGTTTCACCGTCATAGACACGCATCTTAGAATAAATACTAGAGTTGTCAGGATCCTTTAAACGAGATAGCACAGAAAATTGCGCTAAAATACTTAAGGTGTCAGGGGCACATTGCGCTGTTTTTAACTCACTGTGTTCGAGTAATTTTTTATAGATATTTACTTCTTCTGAGACTCGCATGCAATAAGGCACTTTTACGATATAAACACGGTCTAGAAAGGCCTCATTGTTTTTATTATTTCTAAAGGTTTGCCACTCAGACTCATTAGAATGCGCCAGTAATATGCCATTAAAGGGCAGGGCGGAAAGACCTTCTGTTGGATTGTAGTTACCTTCTTGTGTTGCGGTTAACAGTGGATGAAGCACCTTGATTGGCGCTTTAAACATTTCCACGAATTCCATCAAACCTTGGTTGGCACGACATAGTGCGCCAGAGTAGCTATAAGCATCTGCATCATTTTGCGCAAAATGCTCTAATTGTCTGATATCAACCTTGCCGACAAGGGCTGAGATATCTTGATTGTTATCATCACCGGGCTCTGTTTTAGCGATCGCTATTTGATCGAGAATAGAAGGGTAGACCTTAATTACTTTGAATTGCGCGATATCGCCTTTAAATTCATGTAGGCGCTTTGCGGCCCACGGTGAAATAATATTATTTAGGTATCGTGCAGGTATATTATATTCATCCTTTAAAATCTTACCATCGGAATGAGCGTCAAATAAACAAAAGGGGTGATCATTGACTGGGCTAATTTCACCATTAGCACTTAATACATAAATTGGCTCTTGTTGCATTAAAGCCTTTAACTTCTCTGCGATTGAAGATTTACCACCACCCACAGGGCCTAACAAATATAGAATTTGTTTGTGCTCTTCTAAGCCTTGGGATGCGTGCTTTAAATAAGAGACAATTTGTTCTATGGCTTCTTCCATACCATAAAAGTCAGTAAAAGCAGGGTAGCGCTTAATTACTCTGTTTGAAAATATACGACTCAACCTAGGGTCAGTTGCAGTGTCCACCATTTCGGCTTCACCAATGGCCGCGAGCAGCCGTTCGGACGCACTGGCATAAGCTAGGTTATCGTCTTTACAAATGGATAAGAATTCTTGCAAGCTGAACTCTTCTTGTTGGGCTTGTTCATAACGTGTCTGATAATGTTGAAAAATACTCATAACCGCCTCCAAAAGAGCAAAATGCTATCCATTAAATAAAATAGGTAAAATAAGTCGCTAACAGTATGTAAAGTTAAAATAAATATATCACTGTTATATTTTAAGATTAGTTGCTTTAACTTTTTTTGCTAAGAATTTTTAACAAAAAATTGTCACAGCTTTGAAACAAGGTGAGAGTATCAATTTATTGTTTTATATGAATTTGATTAACTTAGCAGCATTAAATTGAGCGATAAAGCGCAACTCTAAACAATAAGAAGGCAAACTTCTTACGAATATCCTGTGAAAGTCGGGCTAATTTTTATCATTTTTTCGGCGTTAAGATCTGCTTTTCTTTCTTTGCAAAAATGAATGTATACATTTCTATACACCTACCCTGTAGCACTAGTCTAGCCTCATTTGATGCAAACCTGCTTTTACCAGAAAAACACGTACAACTTCTTTTACACCCTTTTAAAACTCCGAGTGCTGGCAAGTCTTTCGCTTACTTAATTTGCACCTGATAATGGATTCATTACAAGAAAATGATGCGAGAGAGATAACAATGACTGAGACTAACAACCCACTTAAACTTTGTGGAATTGAGTTTACTGAATATGCGACACCTGATTCAGACTTTATGGAAAAAGCTTTTTTTGGCTTTGGTTTTTCAAAAACTAAAAAAATGAAAGGTCGTGATATCGATTACTTTAACCAAAATGATATTCACTTTTTATTAAATAGAGAACAAAGCGGCTTTTCAAAAGAGTTTGCTAAAAGTCATGGACCAGCAATTTGTTCTATGGGTTGGCGAGTAGAAGATGCTAACTTTGCTTTTTCTGAAGCAGTAAAGCGTGGTGCTAAATCAGCAGAAAACGAAGCAAACAAACTTCCGTATCCTGCTATTTTTGGTATTGGCGATAGTCTTATCTACTTTATTGATAATTTTGCAGAATCAGGCAGTAACAAAGGCTTGATTTACGACACCGACTTTGAAGATATTGCAGACCCTGTGCTGGTTGAAGATAAAGGTTTTTTAGCTGTAGATCATCTAACTAATAATGTTTATCAAGGCACTATGCACAAATGGGCTGACTTTTATAAAGAAATCTTTGGTTTTACTGAAGTACGTTATTTTGACATTAAAGGTGTGAAAACAGCACTGATTTCTTATGCATTACAGTCACCTTGTGGCAAATTCTGTATCCCAATTAATGAAGGTAAAGGGAATAAAGATAACCAGATTGATGAGTATCTTGATGAATATAACGGCCCTGGCGTACAGCATTTAGCGTTTTTAACGGATGATCTTGTTGGCTCACTTGATAAATTAGACCGCTCGATAGTGGATACCTTAAACATTGTTCCAGAATATTACGATGAAATCTTTGACCGCGTACCTTGGGTTAAAGAAGATAAAGAACGTATTAGAGAGCATCAAATTCTAGTAGATAGCCAGAGTGAGAATTCTTACTTATTACAAATCTTTACTAAGAACTTATTTGGCCCTATCTTTATTGAAATGATTCAACGCGTTGACGACCAAGGTTTTGGTGAAGGTAACTTCTCTACATTATTTAAGTCTATTGAATTAAACCAAATGGAGCGTGGTGTGCTTTAGTTCAAACGAACATAACACTGCTAAAAATAGAAAAGCCAACAAACTGATATAGTTTGTTGGCTTTTTTGATTAAGCTTAATAATAGCAAGTTGATAGTTAACCAGGCGGGAGCCTTTGAAAACTTATACTTTATTACTGGCTGAAACGTTTAAGTCTTTTAAAATACCGTCGTGTAAGTTGTACACTAATCCATGAACTGTAATATCTTGCTTTCGCTCCCATGCATTAAGCAAGGTTGTGGTATTACAAACATTGGCAACTTGCTCAATTACGTTTAGCTCACATAATAAATTAATACGCGCTTTCTCATCCGTTTCTTTATCCATTTTTTCTTTATGATAACGATGTACATCTTCAATATGACGCAACCAGTTATCAATTAAACCATGGCTATTATCATCTAGTGACGCTGCAACACCACCACAGCCGTAATGACCACAGACAATAATATGCTGAACTTTTAATACATCTACTGCATATTGAATAACGGATAAACAGTTGAGATCGGTATGGATTACTTGATTGGCAATATTGCGATGAACAAATACTTCACCCGGTTGCATGCCAAGTAACTCATTTGCTGGCACTCTAGAGTCTGAGCAACCTATCCATAAATATTTAGGTGATTGTTGTTCTGATAATCCTTTGAAGAATTCAGGATCTTGTTCGGCAACTTTTGCAGCCCATTGTTTATTATTATCAAAAAGATGTTTTATTGTTGTCATAAGTATCAATCACGTCAGCTAGTTAAATTTCATGACATTTTATGTCAAGGAAAAGGTAAGTAAAAGTAATTATTTGTAACCCAGTTAAGTATAATAGGAAAAAAATTAAACTCTCAAGGTAAATTGTTATGGCAACGGCTTGTGCTCTACATATTTTAGTTAAAACACAACAGCAAGCAACAGAGCTGAAGGCTCTACTGGATAAGGGAGCAGACTTTGCAACGCTGGCAAAAAAACACTCAACTTGTCCATCAAAGAAAAAGGGCGGTGATTTAGGAGAGTTTCGTCGAGGTCAAATGGTAAAGGCCTTTGATGACGTGGTATTTAAACGACCAATATTAAAAGTTCATGGGCCAATAAAAACTAAATTTGGCTACCATTTGATCAAAACCTTATATCGCAATTAACAACACATGTTAATTCAATAGTCTTACCTTATTCTTTTGGTTGTTCTTTTTGCTCTTCTTTTTCTAATTGCTCATTTCGCTGATTAATTTTTTCAAGTTGCTCAGCTGTTAATTTGAATTTTTTTGAAGACCTCTTTAGTACGAGAATCCCACCTATAATAATGCCTAGAGCAAGAACGATGATAATGAGTGGCGTTACTGACATATTGCTATAAATTTAATGAAGAAATCATAATGAAAAATACTAGCAAATTTAGCACGATACAGGTAATTTATCTGTGATATAAAAACATTGCTTTACCTTTTAAAATAACGATAAGAGATAATCCTATGCCGAACAAATTATCAATAAAGCTTCTTCTTCCTAACGTGGCGGTTGGTTTAGCGTTTATGTTTACGCTGTTATTTCTGGCCGAGTCAATGAGTAGGATAGGGCTAGCAACAACTTTTTTTGCATTAGTGATTATACAGGGGCTAGTCAATTATTTTTATTTCGAGCAAGTGTTAACTAACCGTCTCGTAAAATTAAAAAACTATTTGGATGCTGTAGTAAGTACTGATGAAGCACCAGCAAAACCTTTGAGAGATGAAAATAAAGATGAATTAGCTAATATTACTAATGAGTTAAGCGACTTTATTGTCAACTTGGCTGAAGTTGTCAGCTTAATTCGCCAAGAGTCAGAAGAGTTAAGAGAAGGCTCTACTCAATTATCTATCCAAATGTCTGACTCTGTTACCTTAGTTGAAGATTCTGCAGGGCAAATAACAGAAATGGCAACTTCTATTGAAGAAATTGCTAATACCTCTTCAAGCTTATCAAGCAGCGCAGAGCAAGTCAGCGAAACAACGAGCTCAGTAATGGAAACCTTGGCAAATGGCGTTAATGCCTCGAACACCAGCCAAAATACCATTGAAGCTGTTGCCAGTGAAGTAGGCAATATGGCGCAAGAGTTAGCGCTTTTACAAGAGGAAAGTGCGCGAATTGGCTCTGTACTCGACGTGATAAAAGGTATTGCAGAGCAAACGAACTTACTTGCCTTAAATGCTGCTATTGAAGCGGCACGAGCAGGTGAGCAGGGAAGAGGCTTTGCGGTAGTTGCCGATGAAGTTCGTGCTTTAGCCCACAGAACACAACAATCTACGGTGGAAATTCAATCTATGGTAGAAGGGCTGCAAAGTAAATCTACCAATGCTGTTAATAGTATTACTAGAGGAAATGAATTAACCCAAGAATCTTTAGCCCAATCGAGTGAAGTTGTTACTGCACTTGATAAAATTGGTCTTTCTTTTCAGGATGTTGACAACTTAACTTCGCAAATTGCTAGTGGTACTTTAGCGCAACAAGACGCTACCTCATCAATCAATGAAAGTATGCTAGCGGTAGTTTCTTTAAGTCATGAAATTAATAATGGCTTAGGCTCTGTCGCAGCCCATGCTGAGCAGCAACAGCAAACATCACAAGAAGTGGAGCAAACCATTAATCGAATTTGTGTTTAAGTTTACTTATCTACTTTATTCTTTGCTATTAAGGTTCTGTCTCTTATACACATCTCCGAGCCCACGAGACCGTACTAGATCTCGTA
>OLII01000627.1_pt1 | contig 13198 bp, 11 predicted proteins | sample 1609481 | NCBI WGS metagenome assembly OLII01 (sample SAMN05416859, study PRJEB24817) | seawater metagenome | isolation source: Sea water | place: Canada:Atlantic | collected 2013-11
TCTACACAGAGTAGATCGTCGGCAGCGTCAGATGTGTATAAGAGACAGGGTAACCATTGATAACATTAGCCGCGAGCTTCTGTATGCCATTATTATGAGCGAAGATGGTCAATTTTTTAGTCACCAAGGAATTGATTACGATGCTTTAATTAATGCACTAGGAGAAAACATTAAGCGCAGAGAATGGAGCCTTGGCGCGAGCACCATTAGCCAACAAACTGTAAAGAACATTTATCTCACTCAAAATAAAACGCTTTATCGAAAACTTCAGGAAATCATCACCACACGCCGATTAGAAAAAGCCTTAAATAAAAATCAAATACTTGAATTATATTTAAATGTTGTTGAGTTTGGCCCCGACATTTATGGTTTAGCCGATGCAGCTGACTATTATTTCAACATACCAACCAATAAGCTAAATGCAGCTCAAGGAGCTTTTTTAGCGCTGTTAATGCCCAGCCCACGCAAATATCACTACACTATTTACCAAAACCAACACTTATCAAAACGTCATTTGAAAAAGTACAAAAGAATTTTACGGGACATGCGCTATAAAGATTACATTAGCCCCAAGCAGCACTCACAATATTTAACTTGGAATTTTTTCCAATAAGCAAAGCTCAGGACTGATTACGCCAATATAGGGCTTAATTGATGTGAGTACTTGCAGCAATTGCCATCACCAGTAAACTTCGCAAAATAATAAGCTTGAGACTATCGCTATGTCCTATCTAATAAAGACACTCGTACTAATTTTTGCTTTTACCTATTTACTTGGCTGCTCCCCCATGACGCCAGTCTTAATGGTGGAAGCAGGCAACCATAAACTCTTACTCCATAAAAAAGAAATACGCTTAAGGGCGGCCGCGGCACTGGCAGAAGAGCCCGATTTACTGTCCTATTCCCTCAAACACATTTCTGAAAATACCAGTGAGGAAGCCATTAACACCTACCTATTAGGCTATGGAAAAGAGAATTTCAGTCAGGACATTAAAAGTGTCGGCATGTATCAAATTGCACTGATCTACATGAGTCGTCTAAACAATGAAAGGGATGATGAAAAGGCGAAGCTGTATTTTCAACGCCACCTTATTGAATTTCCTTACAGCATATTACAAGACCGAATATTTGATCGCTTAGAAATACTACAAGAACGCAAAAAAGAAACGGTTCGCCTCAGCCCCAAAAAAATATTGGCGCAGTACGATACGACAGAATTAATGAACAAGCCCATATTAACATTTGACGAAGACCTCACTCCCATTAGCCAAAGAGCCATCGTTGAAGACCGCATGGAAGATGCTAACAGCCTTTACGGCATTGTTTATGACAATCCAGGGTCAACTGACAGCATTAGGGCTAAGTCTTTGTACCAATTAGGCCTCATCTACATGAGCCCTCATAACAAAGATGCTAATTTACAAAAATCCATTGGTTTCTTTAGAAAAATTATTGAAGAGTTTCCCGACAGCGCAACAGCCAAAAAAGCTCAGCGCAAAATAACTCAACGCCTAAACCGTAATCAACAAGCTAATGAATAACATAATCATTAAAGATTAAGGTGTTACACCTTCCATAAAAAAGCCAGGATATTCCTGGCTTTTTTATGGAAGACAAAACTTAAGCGATTAATGAGTTAGTTTTGAATCTTGCAGTTACGCCACTCACAGCGCACTAACATGAAGGTTTTATCTGCACAAACCGCTTCTAATATCTCATTAGGACCATCAGCCTTTAAAGATTTAACTTTAGGTTTAACACAGCCCTCTCTTTTAACTAAGCGCTCTACGGTATAAGCACTGCGAGAATATTTCTTGCCTTTTTTGGCTTCTATTTGACTGGTTTTTAGCAGTAAATCTTCACCATGAGCTTCTTGTGATTGTTGTAGACCCACCAGTGAATCATATAATCCGTTGTCTTCACGTAAGTCCATGGCGCCATCACGGTATTCTCCCATGACATCTACGCATGTCTCTTCTTTATCCCCATCGCCCATTAACTCTTCAACTCGTCTTTCAGCTTCAGTGACAATATCAAAGGTTAAACCCATGGCGTAGCGAGCCCCAGTTTCTTGACGATCACCGGTTAGCGTTACTAGGTTATAACTTAACCCGTAATCTGCCGCTTCCACTAGATTACCATTACGCTTCCACCAACTTTTATACCCACGCCACGCAGCTTGCTTTGCCGTAACACTTACCTTGCTGCATTCATCCGCTAATTTCCTCACCACCACATCATTCACTAAAGCATAGTTAATGGCCTTTTCCTGAGGCGTTCGAGATACACCGCTACAGGCAGCCATAGACAATATACATAAAAATAAAATCACTCGTTGAATCACAAAACGCCCCTTATGTTTTACTAAAATGAACCTGAGTTACTTTTACCCAATTCACGTTCTTGGTATTAAATTAGTCAGATACCCCATTAAACCAAGATCGAACTTGTTCGTCATCAAAAGGCCAAAATAATTCACCACCCGACTCTGACTGCAAAACCGGAATCGCCATTCCGTAACGATCAACTAAGTCATCACTAGACGCTATGTCTAACTTTTGAAAAACAAAACCTAATTCTGGAGCCATACGGCGCACCAATCTTTCGGCAACATCACACAAATGGCAGCCCGAAGTACCCAATAAAGTAATAACCACGATTATTTCAACCCAAAGAATAAGATTTTACCATGGCCTTACATTATTCCTACACGTTAGGCGCTATCCATCGATCAAGAAGCTTTTACAATATTTTTCTATCCGCCACGTATAAAAAAGAGGCCTAAGCCTCTTTAGTAAATAGATCAATCCTAACAAGTCTTTAGGCTGCTAAACTATCAAACATAGGCTTTAGCATTTCATGGAATTTTGGATTACTGTCCATTTGTTCAAATAAGTCTTTTAAAAGCTCCTTGGGACTTTGAAACTCATTAGCGGTATCAACCGCTCCCTGCAACCCTTGTGCAAACTGACCCAATGGCTGCATCAACCCTTGAGGAAGTGATGTTTCACCCGAATATTGGGCAATGCCAGAATACTGATAAGACTGCACCTGTTGCTGGCGTAAGTTCAAGCTAAATTGGGCAATTTGATCACCATCACTTTCTAGTTCAAGGGCCATATCAAACGCTGTGCTTAAGTCACCATCATAAAACTCATCTGCAAGGCTATTAACTTGCCCAAGCAAATCTTCAATGGCCGTCATTTCAGCTTCGTTTAAATCCCCTTCCACACTAAAGGAATACCCAGAATGACTTTGCTGCGAAGCGCTCGAGTTATTTTCATTGGCGCTTGTGTAGCTTTGCTCATACAGCTCTCTATCACTCATGGCGTTTATGACTACCTTGTCGCCTTCTTGAGTAGTTAATTCAAAGGAGAAATTATTTGTCTCTCTTTGATAGCTTTGCTCATGCTGAACCAAACTGCTTATTGAGGGCATCGACTCTTCATTATCGGCCTGTGGAAATAAGCCATCCTCAATATCGTCGATACCTTGGTAAATTCCAGATTCGGCGCTGTCTATTTTCTCAGCTAAAGGCCCATCTAGCTTGCCCAATTCGTTTATCTGGTCTCTTGCTTGCGAAAAGCCGGTTTCCACCCCAGAGCGAGCAGCCGCTAACATGTCCTCAAGCTCTTCATCGGATGCACCATCAGCACGAGCCTGCTCTATACGCCCCTCTACGTGCTTTAAGACCGTATCCATGACAGCATCTACATCGAACATAGGGCCTTTAACAGTTTGCTCCGCAGGCAAATCTAAGCCTAAGTGGTCTTCAAGGCTCTGCCTTAACGTCGACTGTGCCAGCTTATCCGAGCCGTTATCACCACCATCCCTAAGCTGTGCATTAATTGAAGGTTCGCGCTCAGTGCGAAAGTAAGATTGAAATAAGGATGCAGAAACTGAAATCATGGCTAAATACTCTGGGTACTTGCCATTATAATCGACCAAATATTGAAAACCTTTAGCGATTTTTACAATTATTTAGTCATTAAAAAAGGCCATGCCCTTGGAGGCTAATATCCATGGCATGACCTTCATAAAACAACACACTTTGTCAGCTTACTATTGGTGATTCATCATCTCTGATAAAACTTAGAAAGCGCCTCCATAACCTGCATAGATAACTGAGGTGACAATGCTTGGTCTTTAGCGGGACGGGCAGTTTGATCAAGTATTTCATAGTTACCCGATTGATAGGTCACAATATGGCGATCCTCCTCCAATATAGCGTAATTCACATAGCTGCCGGCAATTGTCCAACCAACTCGCTGCGTATCCTGCAAGTGATACCCCAAACTGTAGTCTTCTGTTTCATTGGTGACGTTAAACAAATCCTTCATCAAGGTAGTGCTGATATCGCTGTGGCTAGTTCGGTGTTTAACCACTTGCTTTTCTTTACCTGGCCAATGAATTACCAAAGGCACATGGATTTGTGCTGGGGTGAAGTTACTGCCATGCCCCCAATAATTCATTTTGTTATCGTTAAACTCTTGTCCGTGATCACTTGTCACAATAACGATGGTCTCATCTAACAAATTCTTTTCATTTAACTGATCGAATACGCGTTTAAGCTGCTTATCTACTTGATAGGCTGAATTTTTATACAAATTGAAATATGCAGTGCTATCAAAGTCTTTATTTAACGATAAGTGATCCACTCTGTTCCAAGATGGCTGAAAAGGCTTTTCAGCATCTTTAGGCAATGAGGTACCGTGAATGCCATCATAAAATAAAAAGCCAAAGAAAGGTTTAGCATCTGATTCAGGGGCAGCGGTTTTATCTTCTATGAATTTTAGCCAATTGTCGGTTAGGTTTCCATCAAGCTGCCAAGGTAAGTCGCCATCAGCCCTAAGCTTTAAGTCTTTAACGCTTGCGAATACCGTACGATCAAAAGCCGGTTGTGTCAGAGGAGCTGCTGCAAATATGCCCAACTCATAGTCATGCTTTTGAAAACTACTTATCAAAACAGGCGGCACCTGATTAGCTGAAAAGGCATCCCAATAGGTGCCTGGCAAACCATAAAAAAGGTTAAATATTCCGGTACGAGTACCATTGCCACCACTCATGTGCTTTTCAAAAACCTGTACCGAATTACCAGTGGCAAACTCACTTAGGGTTGGCATCACTTTAGGGTCAACCGTGTCATAACGAGCGGTATCCAGCACAATTAATAAAACATTTAACGGCTTTTCCGCTATAGATGTATTCAATGGCTCACTTGGATAGTTCACAAGGCCGCCCGAGGTATGAGAGAAATCCTGCCTATTGGCACGAATACTCTCTGTATCCACCCACCCACTGCTTAACAGCTTCTCTTTAGCCGTTGCCGGTGCATACAAAGGAATATGACGCACCAATGATGTAATGCGCTGGTCATATTGGGCATCGGACACTAGGTGAATAAGATGACTACTAAGCAGGGCCACAAAAAATACTGCCAGATATTTATATTTTAACCTTGCCCAAATCGGGCTTTGAATATGCTGCCATAATTTTTTATTGATAAACCAATAAACAACATAAGTGACCACCAAGGTAGAAATGGTAATAAACCAAGTTACCCAAGAAACCGCTATGACATCGTCACCAGCTTGTATCAACATATCGAATATGAAGCCAGTAATGTGAAAGCGATATTGTGCATACACCAGCGTATCAGCAATAAGTAATACAGTGCCCAACGTGGCCGCTATGATTAGTAAGTGGCGCAATGCAAACCCCATAAAAGGCAGCACCAGCGTAAACGGCAATATGAAGAGAACAAATACTAAAAGGGTAATGAGTGAGAAATGACTAAACATGCCAGTCGCTAAAAAATAGCCAGCCTTAACCCCCTCAATTTCAGGCATATACTCCACAAATCGAGTGGCCACCAATGTTAAAATAAGACCACTGATTGCGCTAAACCAAAACCCCCAGCGCAATAACTGCATTCGTTGTGTCATGTTTTTTCCATTAATATATTTTGCGACGGCGGATTATACGAAATGCTACAAGAAGATGACAGAATGGTTTCAGGAACAAATAAACTAAAAACAGTAGCTAAAGCAATCACCAACCGTCCTACAATCCAACTTTCACCAAAAATATTATGTGACACACATCACACTTTAGTGGCGGACTGAATTCATTTGAGGTGCTAATATCCCTGCCTCGTTACAAAAATTAACAATAAAAAGAATAAATATGGAAAACTCCAAAGGCTCTGACCAACAAAGGGTCAAGAACATACAAGTGGCCGTGCGCGCAGAAGAAACGCTTCTAAGAGCCAAGTACCCACTGCTCAATCATCAGAATGCCATCGGCATGAGTATTTTATTGCTCTCTCTTGGGGGTATGATTGCCTCTGGCTTGGGTTATTACTACGGCTTTATACCTGCTTGGTTATGTATTGTTATCAGCACCCTATTTGCTTCAATTTCTCACGAACTTGAACACGATCTTATTCATAGACTGTATTTTAGAAAAAATGCATTTGCCCATAATTTTATGATGGCCACCGTGTGGATCATGCGCCCCAGCGTGGTGAACCCTTGGTATCGCCGTACGATTCATTTTAATCACCACAAAGTATCTGGCACCAAGGAAGATTTAGAAGAAAGGGTGTTAGGCAACGGTGTAAAGTTTGGACTACTGCGCACAATCATTTCGTTGGATGGTTTTTTATCCATTAGCCTGCAAAGAAAAGAACTTAATAAAATGAAGCTCTTTAATTATCTGTCTTTTGTTATTCAGGGCCTCCCTCTTGCACACCTATATATCATTGGCTTTTATGGCTTTCTGGCCTTTCATGGATACGACGCGATTGCCCCTATTGCTGGCCTTTCCATGGCCTACCCAGAATGGTTATTGGAAGTCATGAGCGTTATAAATATATTAGCGGTAGTCATCATCTTACCTAATGCACTGCGCGCCTTTTGCTTGCACAACATTACCGCCGCCCTTCATTATTATGGCGATGTGGACAGCCTATTAAAGCAATGCCAAGTGATGAACCACTGGACATTAGCGCCCATTAATTTGTTTTGTTTTAACTTTGGCAGCACCCATGTTATTCATCACTTAGTTGTATCTCAGCCATTTTATATTCGCCAAATGATTGCTAAGCCCGCCCATAAGGTCATGAAAGAAAATGGCATTCGATTTAATGATTTCAATAGCATGCTTAGAGCTAACCGCTTCAACAAACAAGCTATTGATCAAGCCAACAATGAAGATCTATCCGACATCAAAGCAGCCTAGCCCTTTATATCTTTAAGCTGAGTGGCGATCATTCAGCTTCTTTCCCTTCTATGTATTCACTCTCTCTTACTTTTATAATCATTGTCAGCCCTACATTACAATAACGCCTTAAAGCTTGGTGACGCCTCTTAAAACCACTAGCAAGAAAGCTCTACCCTCAAATCCCCCCCTATTCAATGTAAGCTTACAACCACAAAAAAAGGCCCCGTATTTATTTAAAAATACGGGGCCTTTAGCTTTTATTATTTTAAGTGGCTACTCACAAGTCACTGCCTTGTCAGTAATTTACTTAATAATAATTAGTCTTCACAGGTAGAAGCGATTTTGTGTATAGACAAATCCGCTCCGTGATACTCTTCTTCTTGAGTCAGGCGCAAGCCAGAAACTGCTTTCACTAAACCGTATACTGCAAAACCACCCACAAGCGCCACCACAACACCCGTTAACGACCCAATTAGCTGCGACATGAAGGTTACCCCACCTAAACCCCCCATGCTTTCTAATCCAAATATTCCAACCGAAATACCACCCCATACGCCGCACAAACCATGTAAAGGCCAAACACCTAATACATCATCAATGGCTGGAAATTTGTTTTGGAACAAGGTAAAGGTATATACAAACAAGGCACCGGCAAAACCACCAACAAACAAGGCACCAATTGGGTGGAACAAGTCAGACCCAGCACATACAGCCACTAGACCTGCTAACGGGCCGTTATGAATGAAACCTGGGTCATTTTTACCCATTACCATGGCAACGATTGTCCCGCCCACCATGGCCATTAAGGAGTTAACTGCCACTAAACCGCTAATACCATCCAATGTTTGAGCTGACATCACATTAAAGCCAAACCAACCCACGGTTAAAATCCACGCACCCAACCCTAGAAATGGAATGCTTGAAGGTGCAAAGGCAACTGGGCGACCTTCACGGTACCGGCCCGTTCTGGCACCTAACAGTAAAATAGCTGCAAGAGCCAACCATCCACCCATGCCATGAACCACCACTGACCCTGCAAAGTCATGAAATTGAGCACCAAAGCTAGACTCTAACCAACCCTGATAACCATAATTTCCGTTCCAAATCATGCCTTCAAAAAATGGGTACACCACTGCCACAATCAAAGCAGAAGCAATTAGGAAGGGGTAAAACTTGGCTCGCTCAGCAATACCACCTGAAACAATGGCAGGTATGGCAGCAGCGAAAGTTAATAAGAAAAAGAACTTCACTAATTCATAACCATTTCCCTGAGTTAAATCACTGGCACTGCTAAAGAAATCAGATCCATAAGCAATGGTGTAACCTACAAAAAAGTAAGCAATGGCTGAGACGGCAAAGTCTGTGATTATTTTAACCAAGGCATTTACTTGGTTCTTTTGACGCACGGTTCCCACTTCCAAGAACGCAAAGCCTGCGTGCATGAAAAACACCATGATGGCGCCTAATAGGATAAAAAATGTATTCGAGCTGCTAATGAGGGTTTCGACAGCACTGTTGATATTTTCCACAACATTCCCCTGGTTCGGGTCGGGCATTTGAAGTGCTTATAAAGCACCTACACCTCTATGACCACACAATTTATTTTAAATAATGACTAAAACTGGGCCAGTTTAGATCATCTCCTTCTAACTGAACCAAGTTAATGCACAAAATACGCCAAACGCATCATTTTAAGGCGGATCGAAATACAAAACTAAGGGAAAGGCGTGACCTACAGGACTGTAAGCCACGGTTGGCTTACTCTACTGCTTAAACTCAATTACAAAACATTGATGAATCTTTGCATGGCGCTCAAAATCTTTCGGTAAGCTCTGCGCACTAATGTCACTTATCGTGAACTCTTTTAGTGCATCACGCTCCATTTTAAAGCGCCTATAGTTATTTGAAAATATTAGCTTGCCACCAGGGCGTAAAATTCCCATACAGTCTTTTATGAGATCCACATGATCTCTTTGCACATCCAAAACCCCATCCATTCTCTTAGAATTAGAAAAACTGGGCGGATCCATAAAGATAATGTCATAGCGTTGTTGATTTTTTTGAGCCAGCTTTAACCACTGCATGCAATCTGCTTGAATAAATTCATGATGGGTTTCAGGCAAGCCATTTAAGGTGAGGTTTTTGCGACCCCAATTTAAATACGTAGTGGACATATCAACACTGGTGGTACTGCGCGCGCCACCCATTGCGGCATGCACACTGGCGGTGCAGGTGTAACTGAACAAATTCAGAAAATCTTTATTTTTAGCTAACACTTCGATTTCACTTCGAATGGGCCGATGATCTAAAAATAAACCTGTATCTAGATAATCGTGCAGGTTCACATACAAACGGCAGTTCCCCTCCTGCACTTCCATTAATTGATTCTGTTGATCCTGCTTCTCATACTGTTTACGGCCTTTTTGCATCATGCGCTGCTTCAGTACCACTTTATCACGGTCTATTTTTAAGGCTACCGGTACAGCATCTAGCACTTCTCTCAATCTATTCTGGGCTTTTTCGGGGTCCACAGATTTAGGGGGGGCGTACTCTTGAATGTGCACCCACTGATCGTAAATATCGATGGCCACTGCGTACTCAGGCATGTCGGCGTCGTACAAACGGTAGCAATTAATGCCTTGTTTTTTCACCCAAGGTTTAAGCTTTTTAAAGTTTTTCTGCAGACGGTTACACACCATTTGCGCACCTTCATTAAGCTTCACATCAACAGTGTCTTGAACCGGTTTTTGAGCAGCCACTTCCATGGCTTTAGAAGACACCTCAGATACTTTGTACATCAATAGCTTTGATGCAATGGCGCCATTAAAAAGTTGATACTGTTTATCGGTACGCATTTTAAACTGGTAAGCCTGCTGGGGGTTTCCAGTAAAAATACCCAGCGTCCAATTTGAAAAATACTGTTTGATTTTATTGCCCATGGCCGCATACAAAGAACCGATTGCCACCTCATCACTTAAACGCTCACCGTAAGGCGGGTTGCATAAAATCAAACCTGTATCAGGCAAGCCTTTCTCTTTTGTTATGTCACTTAGCGCTTGTGTCTTCACATGAACAAAATGCATAACCCCTGCTCGGCGGGCATTGTCTTTGGCTTTATCAATAACATTTGAGTCCATGTCGTAACCCAAAATAGTGAGCTCCAAGTCGCTATCTTGCGCCTGGGATTTGCGTAGCAGAGCGTCTTTACGCATGGCTTGCCATTCTGGAGATTGGTGCTTTTTCCACTTTTCAAAAGCAAAGCTTTTACGCAGTAGCCCTGGCGCTATGTCTGCTGCCATTAAGGCCGCTTCAATCAGTAGCGTTCCTGAGCCACACATAGGATCTATCAATGCGCCGTCCGGCTCCTTCATAAGCTCTGGCCAACCAGAACGAATCAATAGTGCAGCGGCTAAATTTTCTTTAAGAGGCGCCACACCTTGTGATTGTCTATAACCACGACGGTGCAAAGACTCCCCTGCAAAATCCAATGAAACATAGGCAATATCACGATATAAGCGCACGTGAATACTGATATCAGGAGCATCACTTACATTAGGACGCTCACCGGTTTTTTCACGAAAATAATCGCAAATGGCATCTTTAACTTTTAAGGCGCCAAAATGCGTGTTGCGAATTTCATCGTTACTGCCATTAAAATAAATCCGAAATGTTTGTCGATCACTAAAGTGCTCTATCCAAGGTATTTCCAGTAATTTTTCGTACATATTTTGTGCGTTTTCAACTGGAAAGGCCGTAAGTGGCCACAAAACGCGACTGGCTAATCGAGACCAAAGGCAAATCTTATAACCCACCAGCTGATCAGGCTGACAGTTCACATAAGACACCCCCACTTTCACGTCCTGCGCGCCCAACGCTTTAATTTCATCAGCAAGTAATAATTCAAGACCCTTAGGGCAGGTAATGGTTAATTTTTGCTCTGGAGCAGGTCGAGGGGAGTTTTCTAACTCAACGGTCACATTCATAATTAAGTTTCAACTTTTGGTATCATTGGCTTCATTTGCCACCCTAAATCAGGTAATTATGAAGTTCATTTTTAAATCTAATTAAAACCTATAAGGAAATCAGTCGCTTATGGCTTTAATAACTTTTTAATCTATCTATTACAATTTAAAGACCAATTAATTCATTAACATTCAGCCCATTTCTTTGCATACTGAAATTCGTGGTTTAGAAAATTAATCGTTTTATCAACCACATTTTCACTGATCTTCATGTAGAGGCAAAAGACTTATGAGAAGACAGAAGCGCGATATGGATCGCCGAGCATTCAAAAAAGGTTTCTTGGCAGGGGTTCAAGGGCGATCTAAAGATTTATGCCCAGAAGGTACTGCCCACTTTAACTGGATGACCGGTTGGCGCGAGGGCCGAAGTGATCACTGGGATGGTTATTCCGGCGTGGCAGGTGTCCATAAAATACCACTTTAACTCATCATTTATCGGGCCCTACATGGGCCCTTTTAGTATCTGAGCCCCTCACATTCCCTCAAGTAAAGCTATCTTTTAGCTGCTGCAACTGCCTCGCTGGCTTGGCTTATTAATTTAGGGCCCTTATAAATAAAACCACTGTATACCTGTACTAAATCGGCTCCCAACTGCGTTTTCTTACCAGCTGATGCGCCATCTAAAATACCACCCACGCCAATAATAGGCATTTTGTCCTTTAGCTCATCTTTTAACCAAGCTAAAACTTGGTTAGATGGCTCTCTAACTGGTAAACCACTCAACCCCCCCGCTTCATCTGCGTGAACATGCCCTGCCACCGCTTCGCGACCTAGAGTGGTATTAGTGGCTATAACGCCATCCATACCATTATCCAACAGGCTGTTGGCCACCAAGCGCGTTTCTGCTTCATCCATGTCTGGTGCGATTTTCACTAATATCGGCGTGTGTTTTTTATGTTCACTCTGCAAACGTATTTGTGCCGCTTTGAGTGTGGATAATAAAGACGTAAGGGATTCACCAAATTGCAGGTTTCTTAACCCTGGGGTATTGGGGCTAGAGATATTAACCGCCACATAATCCGCATGGGCATAAACTTTTTCTAAACATATTTCATAGTCTTTATTGGCATCTTCAACCGCAGTATCAAAATTCTTACCAATATTAATGCCTAGCACCCCTTTGTATTTGGCTTTCTTAACTTGCTCAACCAAATGATCAACGCCTTTGTTATTGAAACCCATGCGATTAATGATGCCTTCATGCTCTGGTAAGCGAAACAAACGCGGCTTAGGGTTACCTGGCTGAGGACGCGGAGTGATGGTGCCAATTTCAATAAAACCAAACCCTAGACTGCCCAGCGCATCAATATAGTCACCATTTTTGTCTAGCCCAGCAGCCAAGCCAACTGAATTAGGGAAAGTTAAGCCTAATAACTCAACAGGTTGATCCGGTACTTTTGGTGCAAATAGGCCCAGCAACCCTAGTCGCTTAGCAGCCCCTAATAAATCCAATGTTAGCTCGTGAGAGGTCTCAGCGTTTAATTTGAAAAGTATTTTACGGATTAAGTCGTACACTGAAATTCCCTCAAGAAAAATTGCGGCGCTTATTATATAGAAAGCTTAGGCAATATGAGTGAAAATTTACCTTAAATGTAATGGAAAAGTTCAGTTAACCATTAGTCTGCGAACATTGATGGAAAAACACTCAGATTCGCTCACTTAAAAATGCACTGTTAAGCAAAAGAGGCAATGACTAAACCTTCAAGAAAGGCGATAAACAGATTCGAATTTATTATTCTTCGTGAATTCAATAAGAAATCGACCATGTATGCCATCATGACCAATAAATGACCATAAAATACGCACAGGAAAACGAATGCTGCGGCCGTCAGTCGCCCGAGCATACACAAACTCAGCCCCCTGATAAGCTTTTTGCACTTCTTCTTGAGAGAGGTGTATCTCCACCTCAATGCTTTTACTGGCCACCATTTCCCTATATGCGCATGCCATTA
>OLII01000632.1_pt1 | contig 13083 bp, 13 predicted proteins | sample 1609481 | NCBI WGS metagenome assembly OLII01 (sample SAMN05416859, study PRJEB24817) | seawater metagenome | isolation source: Sea water | place: Canada:Atlantic | collected 2013-11
GTCTGCAGGAGCAGTAGCAACAAAGAATATTTTTTGTGCTTCTATAAATTTTTCAAGTCTTTTGGTAATTGCAGGATAAAACTTTGCCATGATGGATGGATTTAAAACTGAAAGTTACAGAAAAAAAGAGCTAAAAAGAGTCGATTTTTCTATTAATTGCTACCTTTAGAAAAATTAAAAAATTCTTTTATGGAGTATGGTTTTCTTTCGGTAATCCCACCAATCGTTGCAATTATTTTAGCCTTGAGAACAAAGCAAGTATACATTGCATTGCTTTTTGGTATTTGGTTTTCTTGGTTCATTATCAAAGGTTGGAATCCTTTAGAGGGTACTTTAGCCATGATTGAAGGCATGGTGAATGTGTTTAAATCGGCTGGAAATACAAGAACCATTATGTTTAGTGCCTTGGTGGGTGCGTTGTTGTTATTTATTCAGTATTCTAGAGGAGTAGAAGGCTTTATCAATATGCTAAACAAGCTAATAGAGAAAGTAGAGCGTAAACAAGCGGGGTATAGTCGTATATTGGTGCAGGTGTTAGCAACTGTAACGGGTATTTTATTGTTTGTAGAAACCAGTATTAGTTCGTTAACCGTGGGAACCTTGTATCGTCCTGTATTTGACAAATTGAAAATACCAAGAGAAAAGCTCGCGTATATTGCGGATTCTAGCTCGGCGCCCTCCTCAATTTTAATTCCTTTTAATGCTTGGGGAGCATTTATTATGGGTTTGCTATTAACCCAAGGAATTGACAGGCCTTTTTCCGTAATGATAGCGTCTATTAAATACAATTTCTATCCCTTATTAGCTATCGCTATTGTTTTTATAGTCATACTGACAAGAAAAGACTGGGGTGCAATGAAAAGCGCGGAAAAGAGAACCAAAGAAACAGGTTTGTTGATGAATGAAGGCGCTGCACCGATGGTTTCTGATACCGTTACATCATTCCCGCCAAAAGAAGGTATTGAAGCCAAGGCGTATAATATGATTGTACCGCTATTGGTGATGGTTTTTATGATGCCAATCAATTTAATATACACAGGTTGGAGCAGTGTAAAAGAAGCTTCATCATGGGCAGACCATGCCGCACAGGCCATTGGAAAAGGTTCGGGATCTTCGTCTGTGTTATATGCAGTAATTGCCTCTTTATTGGTGGCGATGCTCATGTATTTTATACAAGGTATTATGAAACCGAAAGAAGCGGTTGATTTAACCTTAAAAGGCATTGGAGAATTGATGCCGTTGGCTTTATTGATGCTCTTAGCATTTGCTATTGGCGATGCTTGTAAAGAGCTAGAAACAGGTATTTATGTAGCCAATGCAACCAAAGATTGGTTGTCTCCAGAACTGTTGCCTGCAGTTGTGTTTGTGATTAGTTCTTTTATTGCTTTTTCTACAGGAACTTCTTGGGGAACATTTGCCATTATGATGGCCATTGCCATTCCGATGGCGAACATTCACAATGCAGACATTACCATTGTGGTGGCTGCTACCTTAGGAGGTGGAATTTTTGGGGATCATTGTTCTCCCATTTCGGATACCTCTATCATTTCATCGATGGCCTCAGCAAGTGATCATATAGACCATGTGAAAACACAATTACCGTATGCGTTAATTGGTGGAATTGTTACCACCTTGTTGTACTTGGTAATTGGCTTTGTAGGATAATGTTTACACCAGACTTATCTCAAATCAATCATAGAGATTACGTTGTTCAATTTCCAATTAAAGGAAAGCAGATAAAGATTCTCTTAAGTGAAAGAATTGGAAGATTGCTCAATCGCTTTCATAACTCATTTCGAAATGACATCAGAAACTACTCTGCCAAGATTCCGCGTTTTTTTAGAGCAGGAATCATGCGCAATGCACCTTCTTTAATGGTGTTTTGCTCAAATAGAAATGTTTTTTCGTGCAAGGTATTACCTTCAAAAAAAGTCACGTGAAAACGGTTGTGAAGCTTGAATAATTCGGGTTGAATAAACTCTACTTTGGCAAAAGAATTGGCCGGTAGTTTGTCTAATTTTTTACGCAATAAAGAAGTTGTTTTTGTTTCGTTAAATCCTTGAGAAACAATCACAACCAATTCTACATCAATGGCTTTGTTGTTGATGATGTAAATGTTCCAATCGTCTGTTTTATAGATGTCATTGTATTCATAGACAACAGCGATTTCTATATCAGTAACTTCCGGAATTTCTATGTCTTTTCTCATGATGAATGATAGGTCATTGTGAAGCAAATAAAACGGTGCTTCGCAAGCGATTAAAACAATAATTGAACTGTAGTAATGGACTTATAGTACAGACTTAAACTGTTCTAAGAAACGCTTGTCATTTTCGTAAAACATTCTAATATCTGGAATCTGATATAACAACATGGCAATACGTTCAATACCCATACCAAATGCATATCCAGAATATTTAGTTGGATCAATATTGGCATTTTTCAATACATTCGGATCTACCATACCGCATCCCATAATTTCTAGCCAGCCGGTTCCTTTGGTAATTCTATAGTCGGTTTCTGTTTCTAATCCCCAATAAATATCTACTTCGGCACTTGGCTCTGTAAACGGAAAATAAGAAGGACGCAAACGAATCTTAGACTTTCCAAACATTTCTTTGGTAAAGTAGAGTAGGGTTTGTTTCAAATCAGCAAAAGAAACATCTGTATCAATGTACAACCCTTCTACTTGATGAAAAATACAATGCGCTCTCGCAGAGATATCCTCATTTCTAAAAACTCTTCCAGGAGAAATTGTTCGAATAGGAGGCGTGTTGTTTTCCATATACCTCACTTGCACAGAAGAGGTGTGCGTTCTTAGCAAAGTATCTGGGTTTTTATCAATAAAAAAAGTATCCTGCATGTCTCTTGCTGGATGATACTCTGGTAAGTTTAATGCCGTAAAGTTATGCCAATCATCCTCAATTTCTGGCCCTTCAGAGACTGTAAAACCAATTCTATTAAACACTTCAATAATTTGATTTTTTACCAAAGATATTGGGTGTCTCGAACCCAGCTCTATAGGTTCAGAAGGCCGTGTTAAATCTCCGTAAAAAGAGCTATGTACAGTAGTGTTTTCAAGTGATTCATTGAGTTCAGCTACTTTCTCTTCAGCAGATTTCTTTAGTGCATTTAGTGTTTGTCCAAACTCTTTTCGCAGCGCAGCATCTACATTTTTAAATTCTGCAAATAACTCTTTTAAGATTCCCTTACTACCTAAGTACTGTATTCTAAAAGCTTCAACCTCTTCTTTAGAAGTAGCATGAAACGCTTTTACATCACCAATAAGTTCTTTTACTTTATCTAACATCGTATTTTTTCTAAATAAATAGGTTGCAAATTTAGGATTTTTATATCAATTAAACTCTAGGTTTTATAAAGAGTTCACCTCTCTAAAAATCGACTTTACGAAATCGATTGAGAAAAATGCAAAAACCAATAAAATAAACACTTTTTTTAAATTTAAAGAATTGAAAATTAGTTATATTTGCGGGATTAAATTGAAATTAACAAACACATCAACAATATAAATAGATTTAACATATGGAATCTAAAATAAACGCATTTATGGATTACGTGAAACAACGTAATTCTAATGAACCAGAATTTTTACAAGCTGTACATGAAGTAGCAGAAACTGTAATTCCATTTATTGAAAACAATCCTAAATATCAGGACAAGAAATTGTTAGAAAGAATGGTTGAGCCAGAAAGAACTTTAATGTTTAGAGTTCCTTGGGTAGATGATAGTGGTGAAACACAAGTAAACAGAGGTTATAGAGTTGAGTTTAACTCAGCTATTGGGCCTTACAAAGGTGGATTACGTTTCCATCCTTCTGTAAACTTATCAATCTTAAAATTCTTAGGATTTGAACAAGTATTCAAAAACTCTTTAACAACTTTACCAATGGGTGGAGGAAAAGGAGGTTCTGATTTCAATCCAAAAGGAAAATCGGACAGAGAAGTAATGGCATTTTGTCAAGCTTTTATGTCAGAGTTATTCCGTCATATTGGTGCTAACACAGATGTTCCTGCTGGAGATATCGGAGTTGGAGGAAGAGAAATCGGATTCATGTTCGGACAATATAAAAAATTACGCAACGAGTTTGTTGGAGTTTTAACAGGAAAAGGTTCTGCTTGGGGAGGTTCTTTAATTAGACCAGAAGCAACAGGATATGGAGATGTGTATTTTGCACAGAACATGTTAAAAACAAAAGGCGATTCTTTTGAAGGAAAAACAGTGATTGTTTCTGGATCTGGAAACGTAGCGCAATATGCTACTGAAAAAGCCACTGAATTAGGTGGTAAAGTAGTTACCATGTCAGATTCTTCAGGATATATTTACGATACAGATGGAATTGATGCTGAGAAATTAGCCCACGTTATGGAAATCAAAAATGTTCGTAGAGGAAGAATTAGCGAATATGTAGTGAAGTACCCATCAGCAAAATTCTTCGCAGGTGAAAGACCTTGGTCTGTAGCAGGTGAGGTAGCTTTGCCTTGTGCAACTCAAAATGAACTGAATGGAGAAGAAGCAAAGACGTTGCTAGCAAACGGATGTATTTGTGTTGCGGAAGGAGCCAATATGCCTTGTACACCGGAAGCAATTACAGCATTTCATGAAGCAAAGATTTTATTTGCTCCAGGTAAAGCATCAAATGCAGGAGGAGTGGCAACATCTGGTTTGGAAATGAGTCAAAACTCTTTACGTTACAACTGGACACGTCAAGAGGTTGATGGTAAATTAAATCAAATTATGAATGATATTCATGCTTCGTGTGTTGCTTATGGAACCGACGAGAACGGCTATGTAGATTACGTAAAAGGCGCAAATATTGCTGGTTTCGTAAAAGTTGCAGATGCCATGTTAGATCAGGGGGTTGTGTAAGCAGCTTTGTGATATAAAATTGAAAAGCGCTTCAGATATGAAGCGCTTTTTTTATTTTTACAATTCAATGTATTTAGATATGATTATTTCGAAAAACAACATCCTACAAGGAAAACACAGCAAACCCATTTTAGTAGATGTTTTTTACAACGAGACACAGCAATCCAAACCTGTTGTTATTTTTTGTCACGGATATAAAGGTTTTAAAGATTGGGGAGCTTGGAACCTTATGGCAAAAGCATTTGCAGATGCTGGTTTTTTCTTTGTGAAGTTTAATTTTTCGCACAATGGAGGTACGGTAGAAGATCCCATTGATTTTCCAGACTTAGAGGCTTTTGGAAATAATAACTATATCAAAGAGCTAGACGATTTAGAAAGTGTAATCGATTGGGTTTCCAGTGCGAGTCATTTTTCCACTGAAGTAGATGTAAACCAATTGTCATTGCTAGGGCATAGCAGAGCAGGTGGAATTGTAACGATTAAAGCGGCAGAAGATAGCAGAGTTGCTAAGGTAATTTCCTTAGCAGGTGTTTCTGATTTTGCAAGCAGATTTCCTACTTCGGGAGACTTAGAGCATTGGAAAAAAGAAGGGGTTGCCTATGTTATAAACGGAAGAACGCATCAAAAAATGCCACACTTTTACCAGTTTTACGAGAATTTTATTGCGAATGAACAACGTTTAACTATTCAAAGTGCTATTCAAAGTCTAGACATCCCACATTTAATCATTCATGGAGATAAAGACACGTCTGTTCTTCTAGATGAAGGTAAGGTGCAGCACGAATGGAACCCTAAAAGTGAACTCTTTATTTTGGAAAATACAGATCATGTCTTTAATAGCTCACATCCTTGGACTAGACATGAACTTCCAGATGCATTGAAATTGCTAGTTCAAAAATGTAGTGATTTTTTGCGATGAGTGGAGAGAAAAACTTAAGAAAGCTCATAAAAGAGATGGAGCCCATATTGCATGAAGGCATCTATGTATTTGTTGCTGTCGCTTCGCTTGACACAGTGCCAAGAACGAAAACTCTTTTTGAGTTTAAAGAGGATGAAGCAATTACCTTAGTAGTGCAAAAAGAAACAGCTGATGCATTGAACCTGTCGTATGAATTTGATGCTTCTTGGATTACATTAAGCATACATTCGTCTCTGGAGGCTGTGGGTTTAACAGCAGCATTTTCTAGCGAACTGGCCAAGCATAAATTGAGTTGCAATGTGGTTGCAGGTTTTTACCACGATCATCTGTTTGTAGCTCGTAAAGATGCGGAAAGAACAGTACAGGTATTGAGAGAATTTTCGAAACACTATTGATGGAGTTAACACCACCCTTTAGAAAAATTATTCATGTAGATATGGATGCATTTTATGCCTCTGTAGAGCAATTGGATAACCCTTTATTGAGGGGAAAGCCCCTTGCTGTTGGTGGTAGTGAGGTACGTGGTGTTGTATCTGCTGCAAGCTATGAAGCCCGTAAGTTTGGTGTACGCTCTGCAATGAGTGGTGTCTTAGCAAAGCAAAAATGTCCAGACCTTATTTTTGTGCCGCCGCGATTTTCTCGGTACAAAGAGGTATCTGCACAAATACGAGCTATTTTTTATGAGTTTACAGATTTGGTAGAACCTCTTTCTTTAGACGAAGCCTATTTAGATGTGACAGAAAATAAGAAGGGCAATCCATCTGCGAGCATGCTTGCTTCTGAAATACGCCAACGAATTTGGGATACGGTAGCGCTTAGAGCCTCTGCCGGAATCTCCATTAATAAATTTATAGCAAAAGTAGCTTCTGATATCAACAAGCCCAACGGACAAAAAACAATCAATCCAGAAGAGGTCTTGACTTTTTTAGAGGACTTGCCTGTGAATAAATTTTACGGAGTGGGCAAAGTGACAGCTGCTAAAATGCACAATTTGGGTATTTTTAAAGGCAATGATTTAAAGCAGAGGTCTTTGGAGGAGTTGCAGCGGATCTTTGGCAAGTCTGGAGCCCATTATTATCATATTGTACGAGGGATTCATAAAAGTGAAGTGAAACCCAATCGGGTGCGAAAATCAATAGCAGCAGAACGTACCTTCAATGAGAATATTTCATCAGAGGTGTTTTTAATAGAACGCTTGGACACCATTGCTGTTGAGTTAGAACGTAGAATGAAGGCCTCTGAAACCAAAGGAAAAACCATTACCTTAAAAATAAAATATAGCGACTTCACGCAACAAACACGTAGCAAGACAGCAGCAGTTTTTATGCAATCCAAATCGGTCTTTTTTCCGGTTGTAAAAGAATTATTATATCAAGAAAAATTACAGAATTCTGTGCGCTTGTTGGGCATTTCTTTTAGTAATTTAGACACAGAAAAAAAGGCCCCTGTTTTTGTGCAATTAAAATTTGATTTCTAATGCTTCACATACTTAAAAGAGCAACAACACATATAGACGTGATCAGTTTGATTGAGAAACTGGATGCCTATTTAAAAATCACTGATGGTGAAGACCATGATTTTTACAATCAGTTTAATGGCACGGATGCAATAGACTATATGCTCGTTGCTTATAAGGATGAGGTACCGGTTGGATGTGGAGCAATAAAACATTTTGACTCGTCTAGAGCAGAGGTGAAACGAATGTTTGTTGATCAAAGCTATAGAGGGCAAGGGATTGCTCCAAAACTATTGGCTCAATTAGAACAGTTGGCAAAAGAAAAGGGATATAAAAAATGTATTTTAGAAACCGGAGAGCGTCAGGTAGCAGCTGTGCAATTATATCAGAAAAGTAAGTACAAACGAATGCATACGAACTATGGGCAATACAAAGGCATTGCACAAAGTATATGTTTTGAAAAAACGCTTTAAAATGAAGTTAAGTTATTGGGAAAACAAAGAGTGGTTTCACAATGTAGATGTGACCATTGTTGGAAGTGGTATTGTGGGTTTAACGTGCGCTTTGTCTTTAAAAGAGAGGTATCCGAAAGCAAAAATTTTAGTGTTAGAAAAGGGAATGCTGCCACAGGGGGCAAGTTCGAAGAATGCGGGCTTTGCCTGTTTTGGAAGTTTGTCTGAATTGATAGATGATTTAAAAACACATACTGAAGAAGAGGTCTTTCAGTTGGTTAAAAAACGCTGGGAGGGCTTACAATTACTGAGGTCGAACCTAGGCGATTCGGTTATTGATTTTCAACCCAATAAAGGTTTTGAGTTGTTTCAAGATGGAGATTTTTATGAGGAATGCAACGGGCAAAGAACCCAAATCAATGAATTGTTAGCACCGCTTTTTAAGGAGGAGGTATTCTTAGGATCAAGCAATACATTTGGCTTTGAAAAAATAGCACCCAATTACATCGTAAACCAATTTGAAGGGCAAATAGACACCGGTAAAATGATTGCTGCGTTGCTATTGAAGGTTCAAAAACTGGGGGTAAAGATTTTAAACAATACAGCAGTGGAGTCCTACTATGAAGGTACTGGAAACGTGGTGGTAAAAACCAATTTGACCTCTTTTACCACCAAGAAATTATGCATTGCTACCAATGGATTCGCGAAACAATTGCTTCCTGAAAATGTGCAACCTGCCAGAGCTCAGGTACTCATTACCAAACCCATAAAAGACCTTCATATTAAAGGAACTTTTCATTTAGACAAGGGCTATTATTATTTTAGAAATATAGACAACAGAATCTTATTTGGTGGTGGTAGAAATCTCGATTTTAAGGGAGAAGAAACCACAGAGTTTGGAGAAACCGCTCGTATTCAGAACGCATTAAAAAGCATTTTAAAAGAAACTATTCTACCGAATACTGCTTTTGAAATTGACCATACATGGAGTGGTATTATGGGCGTAGGAAGTCAGAAAAATCCAGTGGTTAAACCCATTTCAGATCATGTGTTTTGTGGGGTTCGCCTCGGTGGAATGGGGGTTGCTATAGGTAGTTTGGTCGGAAAAGAATTGGCAGCATTTGTATGAGCATAAAAGAAGCCTTATACCAGCAATGTGAGGAGTTTGTGAACAAACGCTTGCAAACAGTTCAAGAGACCATACGCTCCAATCAGAAAGCACTGCAGTCTGAAACGAAGAGTTCTGCAGGTGACAAGCACGAGACAGGAAGAGCCATGCTGCAATTAGAGATGGAAAAAGCCGGACAACAACTGCATGGAATCAGTTTAATGAAAGAAACCTTGGCTAAAATAGAGGGCTCTAAAAAAACGATAAAAGCCAGTTTGGGGAGTTTGATTGTTACAGAGAAAGCAACTTATTTCTTAAGCATTAGCGCAGGGCAGCTTGTTGTGAATAACAGGCTCTATTTTGCCGTTTCTATCTCTTCTCCGATAGGAAAACTATTATTAGGGAAACAAGCGAAAGATGCATTCTTATTTAACGGTAAGAAGCTTATCATTCAAGAGGTAGCATAACTGAAATGATTTTTTTCTGTTGTATGTTATTCGAGTGATGTAAGAAAATCGTTTGATTCTCTAGAGCGGCCTCAATCAACCAAAAAGAACCTTTGAAATAGGAATTTAGGACTGTTGCTTTGACAGGAGATGCTGCTACAATTTTAATTTGATGTGGATAGCATAAAATGTGTTTCCCATCTATCGTTATCTCATTCACATCATCAAATAAAGAAGCAATGTATTTTTGTTGAGGGTTTTGATAGATGCTTGTTGGCGTATCAAAAACAATTGAGGTATTGTTTTTAATGACCATCATCTTATCTGCAAAAGAAAGCGCATCATTACCGTCATGGGTAGCTACAATGCAGGTGATTTCTTTTTTCTTGAGATAGGCAAAAAGTTTTCTTCTTAGAGAATTCTTTTTGAAATTATCTATTTGACTAAAGGGTTCATCTAATAAAATGATTTCAGGCTCTTTTGCTAAAGCTCTTGCAATGGCAACTCGTTGTTGCTGCCCTCCACTCAAGGTTTTCACCATCACATTGGTAAACTCGGTCATTTCAATGACTTCTAACAACTCATCAGTTCTCTGTTGAGCTGCTTCTGGATAAAAACGCGACAAGAATTTTTTTATATTTTCTGAAACGCTAATAAAGGGCATTAAATCAAAGTCTTGAGCGACATATTTGATAAAGTCCATTCCCGGAACCAAGTACTCTTTAGGACCTAAAATTTCTTGATCATTCCAAAAAATAGTCCCTTTATTTAAGTCCAATAGCCCATAAATTACTTTTAATAGTGTAGATTTTCCACAACCGCTTTCGCCCATGACGCACAAATGCTCACCTTTTTTGAGTTGAAAAGAAAGGTCATTGAGAACAGGCGCTTTTGGCTTGTATTGAAAGGAAAGGTTTTTTACAGAAAGCATATAACAAAAGTATCATTTAATATGGTTTCAATTAAAAAAAAACCGACACTTTCGCATCGGTTTTATAAGTATGTATACAAGCATGGATTTATTTTACGCTTAGAGGATTTGGTAAACTCTCATAGCCCATATTGAAAAGTGTAAAACCATAAATATCTGCATATTGCTCAATAGTTTTAGCAATTGGGGTTCCTGCACCATGACCTGCATTGGTCTCAATTCGAATTAAAACAGGGTTTGTTCCGGTTTGTTTGTCTTGTAATTCTGCAGCAAACTTAAAACTATGTGCAGGAACAACCCGATCATCATGATCTCCTGTGGTTACCATTGTTGCTGGATATTCCGCTCCTTTTTTCACATTATGTACAGGAGAATATCCTTTCAAATAATCGAACATTTCTTTGTTGTCATTTGCGGTTCCATAATCATATGCCCATCCTGCACCAGCAGTAAAGGTATGATAACGTAACATGTCTAAAACACCTACGGCAGGTAAGGCAACTTTCATTAAATCGGGTCTTTGTGTCATGGTGGCTCCTACTAAAAGTCCCCCATTTGATCCTCCATTAATTGCTAAATACTCTGACGAGGTATACTTATTTTCTATCAAGTATTCTGCAGCAGCAATGAAATCATCAAAAACATTTTGTTTGTTCATTTTTGTTCCTGCATCATGCCATGTTTTGCCATATTCACCGCCACCTCTTAAGTTTGGCACGGCATACACACCACCTTGCTCCATCCAAACGGCTCTAAATGGACTAAAACTTGGAGTTAAAGAAATATTAAAACCGCCATATCCATAAAGAATAGTTGGGTTTTTCCCATCCAACTCAAGTCCTTTTTTGTGGGTAATAATCATAGGAACTTTCGTCCCGTCTTTCGATGTGTAGAATACTTGCTTACTTTCGTAGTGCCCCGTATTAAAATCTATTTGAGGCTTCCAATAACTAGTATAGGTTCCTTCTTTAGGGTTGAATGAATAGGATGAATTTGGCGTATTGTAGTTGGTAAACGAAAAATACAATTCTTTTGCGGCTGTTTTCCCTCCAAAACCACCAGCGGTTCCAATTCCTGGTAAGTTGACTTCTCTAATTAATGTACCATCAAAGTCATATTGCAAAACTTTAGAAACCGCATCTACCATATAGGTGGCAAAAAAATACCCTGCTCCAGAAGTTAAACTGAGCACGTTTTCTGTTTCAGGAATTAGGTCTTTCCAATTTTCTGGTGATGGTTTTTTTGCATCCACAGTAACTACCTTTTTATTTGGAGCATTTAAATTGGTCACTAAATACAAGGTACTTCCCCTGTTGTCTGCAACATAGGTGTCGCTTTTTACATTGTTGATAATCGCAGTTAATTTTCCATTTGGCTCGGATAAGTCTTTGATGAATAATTTGTTTCCAGAGGTAGAAACCTGTGCAGAAACAATGAGGTACTTATTGTCTTCCGTTAAATACCCACTAACATATCTATGTTTTTCGGAAGGTTTTTCACCAAAAATGACGTGATCCTCTTTTTGTTTTGTTCCTAATTTGTGGTAATATAGTTTGTGTTGGTCTGTTTTTGCAGACAATTCGCTTCCTTTCGGTTTGTCATAACTTGAGTAATAAAACCCTTCATTTTTATACCAAGAAATACCAGAGAATTTCACATCAATTAAGGTGTCTTCTTTGATGGTTTTAGATTCAGTATCCATCACAATAATTTTCCTCCAATCAGAGCCTCCTTCAGAAATAGCATAGGCCGCTGTTTTTCCATCTTTAGAAAAACTTAAAGCACCTAATGATGTGGTACCGTCATCAGAAAACGTATTCGGATCTAAGAAAACCTCGGGAGCATCATCTCCTTTCGACCTATAGACCACGCTTTGATTTTGTAGACCATCATTTTTATTGAAATAGGTGTATGCTCCCTCGATAAAAGGCGTTCCAATTCTTTCAAAATTGACGATTTCAGACAGCCGATTTTTTAAGTGTTCTCTGTAAGGGATGTTGCTTAAATAATTGAAAGTAACTTCATTTTCTGCTTGTACCCAGCTTTCAGTTTCTTTGCTTCGATCATCTTCAAGCCATCTGTAGTTATCAACGACTTCAGTTCCAAAGAATGTATCTACAACAGGTGTTTTTGTGGTTTCGGGATAGGTCACGTCTATTTGCATTTGTTTGGCATCATTTTTACAAGAAACGAAAACGGCACTTGCAAAAAGAATTGGGATAATTCGTTTATTCATATTGATAGCATTTATTGATTATTCAAATGTACTGTAATTTTTTTTTACTGTTTTTAGAAAATTGTTTTCTTCAAAAAGTCATAGAAACTGCCCCTATATTGAAGGCACTCGAAAGTCGTTTAAAACTGCTCTGATTTTCGTTCTTGGATCCGTTACGTTTCTAAAAAATAACGATGCAGGAATGTTTTGTTCTGTGCTCTGTAAACTTTGTTCATAAATACCGACTATCTTTGCATTAAGAAAATAGAATAGATGACAGAAAATTTAACAAAAGCAGCCTTTTTAGAAAAGGTCTTTAATTTTGAAGTGAACAAAGAATGGAAGTTTGAGGGACAAGTTCCGGCAATTATCGATTTTTATGCAGATTGGTGTGGTCCTTGTAAAATGATAGCTCCAATTTTAGAGCAATTAAGCGAAGAGTACGGAGACAAAATAAACATCTATAAAATAGATACAGAGGCAGAACAAGAATTGGCGGCTGCCTTTGGAATAAAAAGCATTCCTTCGATGTTGTTTTGCCCAATGGGTGAGCAGCCTCAAATGGCGAATGGTGCGTTGCCAAAAGCAGACCTAGAGCGAATTATCGCAGACGTTTTACAGGTAACCAAATAAATAAAAAAAATCCCGAGGTTCTACTCGGGTTTTTTT
>OLII01000634.1_pt1 | contig 13071 bp, 10 predicted proteins | sample 1609481 | NCBI WGS metagenome assembly OLII01 (sample SAMN05416859, study PRJEB24817) | seawater metagenome | isolation source: Sea water | place: Canada:Atlantic | collected 2013-11
ACGAGATCTAGTACGGTCTCGTGGGCTCGGAGATGTGTATAAGAGACAGGGATGGCGCGAATGGCGTCATCGTTGCCTGGGATGATGTAGTCAACGCCTTCCGGGCTGCTGTTGGTATCGACAACGCCGATGACCGGGATACCCAGCTTGTTGGCTTCGGTGATAGCGATGCGCTCGTGGTCAACGTCGATCACGAACAGGGCATCAGGCAGGCCGCCCATGTCCTTGATACCACCCAGGCTGCGGTCCAGTTTTTCCAGATCGCGGGTGCGCATCAGCGCTTCTTTCTTGGTCAGCTTGGTGAAGGTACCATCTTCGGCCTGGGTTTCCAGGTCGCGCAGACGCTTGATCGAAGCACGGATGGTCTTGTAGTTGGTCAGCATGCCGCCCAACCAGCGGTGATCGACGTACGGCGAACCGCAACGTGCTGCTTCTTCAGCAACGATCTTGCCAGCGGAACGCTTGGTGCCGACGAACAGAATCTTGTTTTTGCCCTGGGCCAGGCGCTCTACGAAGGTCAGTGCCTCGTTGAACATCGGCAGGGTTTTTTCAAGGTTGATGATGTGGATCTTGTTGCGCGCGCCGAAAATGTACTTGCCCATTTTCGGATTCCAGTAACGGGTTTGGTGACCGAAGTGCACACCGGCCTTCAGCATATCGCGCATGTTGACTTGGGACATGATAGTTCCTTGATAAGTCGGGTTGGGCCTCCACGTATCCCAATGACCAACCCCGAAACCGAAGTCAGGGGCACCCAGGCCATCGTGTCGACACGTGTGTGGGTTTGAGCAGACGGGGCTATCCCCGAAAGCGGCGCATTTTATACCACACAAGTGAGCCGAGCGAAACCGAAAAAACAGACGACACCCGAGGGTTGCACCCGCCCTGCTCATGCAGCGACCAATGCAATCAACATAAATAGTAGGCAATGCCCCGCAGCCCAGGCCCCAGCGCGCCGCCTCGCTCTGTTAGAATCACGCCTTTCCCGTTTCATTTGCGCCTGCGCGCGCCGTAGAGAGCCTGCAATGACCGTCACTATCAAAACCGCCGAAGACATCGAAAAGATGCGCGTCGCCGGCCGCCTGGCCGCCGAAGTCCTGGAGATGATCGAAGAACACGTCAAGCCCGGTGTCACCACCGAGGAACTCGACCGCCTGTGCCACGACTACATCGTCAACGTGCAGCAGGCCATCCCCGCGCCCCTGAACTACAAGGGCTTCCCCAAGTCGATCTGCACCTCGGTCAACCACGTGGTGTGCCACGGCATCCCGGGCGACAAGCCGCTCAAGGATGGCGACACGCTGAACATCGACGTGACCGTGATCAAGGACGGCTACCACGGCGACACCAGCCGCATGTTCCACGTCGGCACCGTGCCGGTATGGGCCGAGCGCCTGTCCCAGGTCACCCAGGAGTGCATGTACAAGGCCATCGAGCTGGTCAAGCCGGGCTGCCGCCTGGGCGACATCGGCGAAGTGATCCAGAAGCACGCCGAAAAGAACGGCTTCTCGGTGGTGCGCGAGTTCTGCGGCCACGGCATCGGCAAGGTGTTCCATGAAGAGCCGCAGATCCTGCACTACGGCCGCGCCGGTACCGGCATGGAACTCAAGGAAGGCATGACCTTCACCATCGAGCCGATGATCAACCAGGGCAAGGCCGACACCAAGGTGCTGGGCGACGGCTGGACCGCCATCACCAAGGACCGCAAGCTCTCGGCGCAGTGGGAACACACCCTGGTGGTCACCGCCACCGGCTACGAGATCTTCACCCTGCGCAAGGACGACACGATCCCGCGCACTTCGGCCTGACCCTCACAGGAACGTCATCGATGCCCCAGGTGGACCCCGAGCTGTTCGACCGCGGCCAGTTCCAGGCGGAACTGGCCCTCAAGGCCAGCCCCATAGCGGCCTTCAAGAAAGCCATCCGCCAGGCCGGCGAGGTGCTCGACGGGCGCTTTCGCAGCGGCCGCGAGATCCGCCGACTGATCGAGGACCGCGCCTGGTTCGTCGACAACATCCTGCAACAGGCATGGAACCAGTTCAGCTGGAGCGAAGCCGCCGACATCGCCCTGATCGCCACCGGCGGCTACGGGCGCGGCGAGCTGCACCCGTACTCCGACATCGACCTGCTGATCCTGCTCGATGACGCCGACCACGAGGTGTTTCGCGACTCGATCGAGCGCTTCCTCACCCTGCTCTGGGACATAGGCCTGGAAGTCGGCCAGAGCGTGCGCTCGGTGGACGAATGCGCCGAACAGGCGCGCGCCGACCTCACGGTGGTTACCAACCTGATGGAAAGCCGCACCATCTGCGGCCCCGAACACCTGCGCCAGCGCATGCTCGAGGTCACCAGCACGGCGCACATGTGGCCGAGCAAGGAATTCTTCCTGGCCAAGCGCGCCGAGCAGAAGGCGCGCCACCACAAGTACAACGACACCGAGTACAACCTGGAACCCAACGTCAAGGGCTCCCCCGGCGGCCTGCGCGACATCCAGACCGTGCTCTGGGTAGCGCGCCGCCAGTACGGCACGCTCAACCTGCATGCGCTGGCCGGCGAAGGCTTCCTGCTGGAGAGCGAGAACAACCTGCTGGCCTCGTCACAGGAGTTTCTGTGGAAGGTGCGCTACGCCCTGCACATGCTCGCCGGGCGCGCCGAAGACCGCCTGCTGTTCGACCACCAGCGCAGCATCGCCGCGTTGCTGGGCTTTACCGATGACAACCCCAAGCGCGCCATCGAACAGTTCATGCAGCAGTACTACCGGGTGGTGATGAGCATCGCCGAGCTCAGCGACCTGATCATCCAGCACTTCGAGGAAGTCATCCTCGCCGATGACAGCGCCAGCAGCACCCAGCCGCTGAACCCGCGCTTCCAGCTGCATGACGGCTACATCGAGGCGGTGCGCAGCAACGTGTTCAAGCGCACCCCGTTCGCCATGCTCGAGATCTTCGTGCTGATGGCTCAGCACCCCGAAATCAAGGGCGTGCGTGCCGACACCATCCGCCTGCTGCGCGAGCACCGGCACCTGATCGACGACGAGTTCCGCAACGATATCCGCAACACCAGCCTGTTCATCGAGCTGTTCAAGTGCGAGATCGGCATCCACCGCAACCTGCGCCGCATGAACCGCTACGGCATCCTGGGGCGCTACCTGCCCGAGTTCGGCCTGATCGTGGGGCAGATGCAGCACGACCTGTTCCACATCTATACGGTCGATGCGCACACCCTGAACCTGATCAAGCACCTGCGCAAACTGCAGTACACCCCCGTGTCCGAGAAATTCCCGCTGGCCAGCAAGCTCATGGGGCGCCTGCCCAAGCCCGAGCTGATCTACCTCGCCGGCCTGTACCACGACATCGGCAAGGGGCGCCAGGGCGACCATTCCGAGATCGGTGCGGTGGACGCCCAGGCATTCTGCAGCCGCCACCAGCTGCCCGCCTGGGACAGCCGGTTGATCGTGTGGCTGGTACAGAACCACCTGGTGATGTCGACCACTGCCCAGCGCAAGGACCTCTCCGACCCGCAGGTGATCCACGACTTCGCCCAGCTGGTCGGCGACCTGGTGCACCTGGACTACCTCTATGTGCTCACCGTGGCCGACATCAACGCCACCAACCCGAGCCTGTGGAACTCCTGGCGCGCCAGCCTGCTGCGCCAGCTCTACACCGAAACCAAGCGGGCCCTGCGCCGCGGCCTGGAAAACCCGCTGGAACGCGAAGAGCAGATCCGCCAGACCCAGAGCGCAGCTCTGGACATCCTGGTACGCGAAGGCACCGACCCGGACGACGTCGAACAACTGTGGTCGCAACTGGGCGATGACTACTTCCTGCGCCACACCGCCGCGGACGTGGCCTGGCACTCCGACGCGATCCTGCAGCAGCCGGCCGACGGCGGCCCGCTGGTGCTGATCAAGGAGACCACCCAGCGCGAGTTCGAGGGCGGTACGCAGATCTTCATCTATGCCCCCGACCAGCACGACTTCTTCGCCGTGACCGTGGCCGCGATGGACCAGCTCAACCTGAACATCCACGACGCACGCATCATCACCTCCAGCAGCCAGTTCACCCTCGACACCTACATCGTGCTCGACAACGACGGCGGCTCGATCGGCGACAACCCGCAGCGCGTCAAGGAAATCCGTGAAGGCCTCACCGAAGCCCTGCGCAACCCCGACGACTACCCCACCATCATCCAGCGTCGGGTACCGCGCCAGCTCAAGCACTTCACCTTCGCGCCCCAGGTGACCATCCTCAACGATGCCCAGCGCCCGGTGACCATCCTCGAGCTCAGCGCCCCGGACCGCCCGGGCCTGCTGGCACGCATCGGCAAGATCTTCCTGGAGTTCGACCTGTCGCTGCAGAACGCCAAGATCGCCACCCTGGGCGAGCGGGTGGAAGACGTGTTCTTCATCACCGACGCCGACAACCAGCCGCTGTCCGACCCTGAACTGTGCCGCCGCCTGCAGGCCGAGATCGTCGAGCAGTTGCGCGTCGACCAGGCCACCGGCGTCGAGATGACCCGCCTCACCCTTTGACCGATTGACGAGACCCAGCGCCAATGAACAACGCTTTGAACCAGCTTCAGCCCTACCCGTTCGAGAAACTGCGTGCCCTGCTCGATGGCGTGACGCCGGCCGCAGACAAGCGCGCCATCGCCCTGTCGATCGGCGAGCCCAAGCACGCCTCGCCGGCATTCGTGGCCAAGGCGCTGGCCGACAACCTCGACAAGATGGCGGTGTACCCCACCACCCTGGGCCTGCCCGCGCTACGCGAAAGCATCGTGCACTGGTGCGAGCGCCGCTTCGGTGTACCGGCCGGCTGGCTGAATGCCGCACAGCACGTGCTGCCCGTCAACGGCACCCGCGAGGCGCTGTTCGCCTTCACCCAGGCGGTGGTCAGCCGTGGTGAGGACGCGCTGATCGTCAGCCCCAACCCGTTCTACCAGATCTACGAAGGTGCCGCGTTGCTCGCCGGCGCCCAGCCGCACTACCTGCCGTGCCTGGACAGCAACGGCTTCAACCCGGACTTCGACGCGGTGCCAGCCGAGATCTGGCAGCGTTGCCAGATCCTGTTCCTGTGCTCGCCAGGCAACCCGACTGGCGCACTGGTGCCGCTGGACACCCTGAAAAAACTCATCGCACTGGCCGACGAGCACGACTTCGTGATCGCCGCCGACGAGTGCTACAGCGAGCTGTACTTCGACGAGCAGGCCCCGCCACCCGGCCTGCTCAGCGCCTGCGTGGAACTTGGCCGCAGCGACTTCAAGCGCTGCGTGGTGTTCCACAGCCTGTCCAAGCGCTCCAACCTGCCAGGCCTGCGTTCGGGCTTCGTGGCCGGCGATGCCGAGATTCTCAAGGCCTTTTTGCTCTACCGCACCTATCACGGTTGCGCGATGCCGGTACAGACCCAGCTGGCGAGCATCGCCGCCTGGAACGACGAGGCGCATGTCCTGGAGAACCGCGACCTGTATCGCGAGAAGTTCGACGCCGTGCTGCAGGTGCTGGCCCCGGTAATGGATGTACAGAAGCCCGACGGCGGTTTCTACCTGTGGCCGAAGGTCCCCGGCGATGACGCGCAGTTCTGCCGCGACCTGTTCGAACAGCAGCACGTGACCGTGGTGCCGGGCTCGTACCTGTCCCGCGAGGTGGAGGGCTTCAATCCGGGGGCCGGACGCGTGCGCCTGGCGCTGGTGGCCCCGCTGGCCGAATGTGTCGAGGCGGCCCAGCGCATCCGCGCATTCGTCGAAGGCTGAGCCGGTACGCCTGGTCGGCCGACCGATAGATAAGTAACGCCCAAGGCCCGGTCGGCCCGCCAATCATGGAGCTCCACTCAACAGGAGCTCCAGCATGGACATACCAACCTTGTGCAAGGTCACCCAGGTGGCCGATCAGCAGCAATCCTACGAAACAGCCCTGAAAGAAAACCCGCTCAACGCCCCGCAGCCCTCGCGCTCGGGTCGTCAGAAACGCGGCGTTGCCTACCACAGCCGCCTGTGGGCGCCGGGCCGCACCCTGCTCATCGCCTTCGCGGCCGACGTACCGGAACAGACGCAACAGAGCATCTTCGAGGTTGCCTGCCAATGGCTGGCGTACGCCAACCTCAAGTTCCAGCGCACCGCCGACTGGGCCGAGGCACAGATCAGGATCGAGATGAAGCCAAGCGGCACGGGGATCAACCATTCACTGGTCGGGACCGACGCCTTGCTCCGCGAAGACAGCACCATGACCCTCAGCGACTGGCCTGGCGATGAGCAGTTCCAGCGCAGCGTGCTGCATGAGTTCGGGCACGCGCTGGGCCTGGACCATGAACATCAGCACCCGGATGCGGACATCCAGTGGAACCTGGCCAAGCTGCTGGAATACGCCGAACAGGTCGGCATGCCCATGGAAGAGATTGCTGAAAACTTCCTCAACAGGATCGAACGCACGCAGGCATTGCACAACGCCTACGACCCGGGTTCGGTCATGCACTACCCGATTCCGGCCACCTTCACCCTGAACAATGTGGCTTTCACCGGCTCGGCGCAGCTCAGTGACGGCGACAAGGCGCTGGCGGGCAAGGCCTACCCCTTCACCCCGGTACACCCGTGAAGTACACCCCGCCCAGCCCGGCAGCGGGCGAGACCTGGGCGCCAGCATGCGCCTGACCTGTCCGCGCGACTGCCCCCCAGCGCGGGGCCGCCATGCGACCCCGAGCACTTCACTTGACCGGCCCCAGGTTGGCCTCGCTCATGTCCAGCTCACCCAGCACCTGGCGCACCACGTCATCACCGATCTGGTGCTGGCGGTGCAGGCTATACAGCTCCAGGCGCTGCGCCCGCAGCGCCCGCAGGCGCAGGCGTCGCTCCAGCTGATCCATCTGCGCGGCCAGCGCCTGGGCCTCGGCACTGTCGTTGAACACGTCCAGTTGCTGCCGGTACTCGGCCATCAGGCGCGCCTTCAACTCGGCGGCCAGTGCGGCCTGGGAGGCATCCTGGGGCGCGCCGGGCTCCACCAGTTCCTCGGCCTCCAACGCATGGATCGCCGCCTCGGCGGTGCGCCGCCAGGCCTCGCGCGCCTCCTGGCGCAGGGTATCGTCGGGGCTCTTCTCCACCCCGCGCAGCAGCAACGGCAAGGCAATGCAGGCCGATACCAGCGACAGCAGAATCACCCCTGCGGCAATGAAGATCAGCAGGTCGCGTTCGGGGAACGCCTTGCCCGCGCCGATCAGCAGCGGCACCGACATCACGCCCGCCAGGGTCACCGCCCCGCGCACGCCGCCCACGGTCAGCAGCCAGCACGAACGCGCGTTGGGCACCAGCACCAGGTCTTCCTTGCCGCGCCAGCGCCGGATCACCCCGATCAGGCGCCAGATGCTCTGCACCCAGATGAACCGCAGCGCCAGCAACACCAGGAAGATCGCCACCACATCCAGGCAGCGGTACAGCAGGGTTGGCCACAGCGATGCCTCATGGCTGGTCACCGCCTTGGCGATATCGGGCAGTTGCAGGCCCAGCAGCAGGAAGATCAGGCCGTTGAAGGCGAACTCCAGCAGCGACCACACACTGCGGTTGAGCAGGCGCGTGCTGGTCTGGCGCGGCAGCAGGTCAAGCCAGCTCTGCATCATGCCCGCCGCCACCGCCGAGAGAATGCCCGAGGCGCCCAGGCGCTCGGCCAGCACATAGGCGGCGAACGGCAGCAACAGCATGAACACCACGTGGGTGGCCGGGTCGTCCCAGCCGCGCGCGATCATCCACACCCGCAGGCGCCCCACCAACCAGCTCAGCGCCACGCCGATGGCCAGGCCACCCACGGCCACCAGCACGAAGGTCACACTGGCCTCGGCCAGCGAGAACACCCCGGTGATCGCCGCCACCAGCGCAAACTTGAACGTCACCAGGCCCGAGGCATCGTTCATCAGCGCCTCACCCTGCAGCATGTGCATCAACGGGGTGGGCAGGCGATCCTGGCTGATTGCCGACACCGCCACCGCGTCGGTGGGCGACAGCACGGCGGCCAGGGCAAAGGCCACCGGCAGCGGTATGCTCGGCAGGATCCAGTGGATGAAATAGCCGGCCCCCACCACCGTGAACAGCACCAGCCCCACCGCCAGGGTCAGGATCGGCCCGCGCAGGCGCCAGAACTCGCGCTTGGGCATGCGCCAGCCATCGGAGAACAGCAACGGGGGCAAGAACAGGAACAGAAACAGCTCAGGGTCCAGTGCCACGTGCAGGCCCAGGGTCGGCCAGGCCAGCAGCGCACCGGCACCAATCTGCACCAGCGGCAGTGGCAGCGGGATCAATCGCCCCACCAGTTTCGAGACACTGACCAGCATCAGCAGGATGAGAACGGTATAGGCTGACTGCATACGGCGTGTTTTTCCTGTTCAGTTTCAAATACGCTCAACGGCCAGGGTTATGCCATTGAAACAACATGTTACCGGGATCTGCATGAACACAACCGCTCCACCTAAGTCGCAGACCCGCCGGCAATCTGTAACACAATGCTACAAAAGAGGAGCCTCGCATGATCACCCCCGCGTCGACCCTATTGACCCACGATAGCCCCAACCGTGCGCTGCTGGTCATCGATGTGCAAAACGATTTCATCCCCGGCGGCGCCCTGGCGGTGCCCGGTGGCGACGAGATCGTGCCGCTGGTCAACCAGCTCGGCCGCCAGTTCGAGCGCGTGGTGCTGGCCCAGGACTGGCACCCGGCCGGGCACGCCTCGTTCGCCTCGAGCCACCCGGGCAAGAATCCGTTCGAGGTCATCGAACTGTCATACGGGCCGCAGACACTCTGGCCCGACCACTGCATTCAAGGGAGCCCCGGCGCACAGTTTCACCCGGACCTGAACATTGCCCACGCACAGCTGATCGTGCGCAAGGGCGGCAACCGCCAGGTCGACAGCTACTCGGCGTTCACCGAAGCCGACCAGACCACACCCACCGGCCTGGCCGGCAACCTGCGCGAGCGCGGCATCGACACGCTGTTCCTGTGCGGCCTGGCCCTGGACTTCTGCGTGGCCTGGACGGCACTGCACGCACGCCGCAAAGGGTTCGCCACCTATGTGGTGCTGGACGCCTGCCGCGCCATCGATACCGCAGGCTCCTGCGCGGCGGCGATGGCGCAGATGCAGGCTGCCGGGGTGCAGTTCATTCAGGCGCGGCAACTGGGCGGCGCCAGCCGTGGCGCCCTGCCCGATGTTGTCGCATAATCCAGCCCACCCATTCTTCGAGGAGTTTCGGGGCGGCTGCGGGAACGCCCGCGCGCCCTTAACGTTCAATGGCTTATATTCTCTTCGGCATCAAAGCCTGTGACACGATGAAGAAAGCCCGTACCTGGCTTGAAGAACACCACATCCAGTACGACTTTCACGACTACAAGACCCAGGGTATAGACCGGGACCACCTGAACCGCTGGTGCGACGAGCACGGCTGGCAGGTGGTACTCAACCGCGCAGGCACCACCTTCCGCAAGCTCGATGACGCGCAGAAGGCCGACCTCGACCAGGCCAAGGCCGTCGAGCTGATGCTGGCACAACCCTCGATGATCAAGCGCCCGGTGCTCGACCTGGGCGGCAAGACCCTGGTCGGTTTCAAACCGGACCTGTACGCGGCAGCCCTGCGCTGAACCGCGACGCCTTCACTCAATTTCGCAAGAGGTAACCGCATGTCCACTTCACTGTTCAGCCTGGCCTTCGGCGTCGGCACTCAAAACCGTCAAGGCGCCTGGCTGGAAGTCTTCTACGCACAGCCACTGCTCGCCCCGAGCGCCGAGCTGGTCGCAGCCGTCGCCCCGATCCTGGGCTATGAAGGCGGCAACCAGGCCATCGCGTTCAGCAACGCCCAGGCCGCGCAACTGGCCGAGGCCGTCAAGGGCGTCGACGCCGCCCAGGCTGCACTGCTGACCCGCCTGGCCGAAAGCAACAAGCCGCTGGTGGCCACGCTGCTGGCCGAAGACGCCACCCTGAGCTCCACCCCTGAGGCCTACCTCAAGCTGCACCTGCTGTCGCACCGCCTGGTCAAGCCCCACGGCCTGAGCCTGGCCGGCATCTTCCCACTGCTGCCGAACGTGGCCTGGACCAGTCAGGGCGCCATCGACCTGGCCGAACTGGCCGAGCAGCAACTCGAAGCCCGCCTCAAGGGCGAGCTGCTGGAAGTGTTCTCGGTCGACAAGTTCCCGAAAATGACCGACTACGTGGTGCCGAGCGGCGTGCGTATCGCCGACAGCGCCCGCGTGCGCCTGGGTGCCTATATCGGCGAAGGCACCACCATCATGCACGAAGGCTTCGTCAACTTTAACGCCGGCACCGAAGGCCCGGGCATGATCGAAGGCCGCGTTTCGGCGGGCGTGTTCGTCGGCAAGGGTTCGGACCTGGGCGGCGGCTGCTCCACCATGGGCACCCTGTCGGGCGGCGGCAACATCGTCATCAAGGTCGGCGAAGGCTGCCTGATCGGCGCCAACGCCGGTATCGGCATCCCGCTGGGCGACCGCAACACCGTCGAAGCCGGCCTGTACATCACCGCCGGCACCAAGGTGAACCTGCTCGACGAGCACAACGAGCTGGTCAAGGTGGTCAAGGCCCGCGACCTGGCTGGCCAGACCGACCTGCTGTTCCGCCGCAATTCGCTAAACGGCGCGGTCGAGTGCAAGACCCACAAGTCGGCCATCGAGCTGAACGAAGCGCTGCACGCCCACAACTAAGTGGTACGATCGGGTCTGGCCCTCTGCCAGACCCGATATCAGGCCCTACACATCATGTTCCAGCCCTCTCCCTGGCGCGCAGACTTCCCTGCCATCGCCGCCCTGCAACGCCAGCACCAGACCTACCTGGACAGCGCTGCCACCACGCAGAAACCCCAGCACCTGCTCGACGCCCTGAGCCACTACTACACCCAGGGTGCGGCCAACGTGCACAGGGCCCAGCACCTGCCCGGCGCACTTGCCACCCAGGCCTTCGAGGCCAGCCGCGAAAAAGTCGCCGCCTGGCTCAATGCCGCCGATGCGCAGCAGATCGTGTTCACCCATGGCGCCACCTCGGCGCTCAACCTGCTGGCCTATGGCCTGGAATGGCGCCTGGAGGCGGGCGACGAGATCGCCGTCAGCGCCCTGGAGCACCACGCCAACCTGCTGCCCTGGCAGCAGTTGGCCCAGCGCCGCGGCCTCAGGCTGGTGATCCTGCCGCTCGACGCCAACGGGCATATCGACCTGGAGGCGGCCCTGCAACTGATCGGCCCGCGTACCCGCGTGCTGGCGGTGAGCCAGTTGTCGAATGTGCTCGGCACCTGGCAGCCGCTGCAACCGTTGCTCGACCACGCCCGCGCCCAGGGCGCCCTCAGCGTGGTCGATGGCGCCCAGGGCGTGGTGCACGGGCGTCACGATGTACAGCAACTGGGCTGCGACTTCTATGTGTTTTCCAGTCACAAGCTGTATGGCCCGGACGGCCTTGGCGTGCTCTATGGGAACCGCGAGGCGTTGGGCCTGCTGCGTCACTGGCAGTTCGGCGGCGAGATGGTGCAACTGGCCGGCTACCAGCAGTCGAGCTTTCGCCCCGCCCCGCTGGGTTTCGAGGCCGGCACGCCGCCGATCGCCAGCGTGATCGGGCTGGGTGCCAGCCTGGATTACCTGGCCAGCCTCGACGCCACCACCGTGGTCGAACATGAAGCCGCCCTGCACCGCCATCTGCTGCGCGGCCTCAACGATCGTGAAGGGGTGCGGATACTGGGCGCGCCGCAACTGGCCCTGGCCAGCTTCGTGGTCGAGGGCGTGCACAATGCCGACCTTGCGCACCTGCTGACCGAACAGGGCATCGCCGTGCGCGCCGGTCATCACTGCGCCATGCCGCTGGTCAACAGCCTGGGCCTGGACGGCGCGATCCGCGTGTCGTTGGCGCTGTACAACGATTCCCACGACCTGGAGCGCTTCTTCAGCGCCCTGGACCAGGCCCTGGAGCTGCTGCGATGAGCCTGCCCGACGCCGCCCGCGAGGCGCTGGATGTATTCGAACAGGCTGCCGGCTGGGAGCAGCGCGCCCGCCTGCTGATGCAATGGGGCGAGCGCCTGGCCCCCCTGGACGCGACGCAGCAGTGCGAGGCCAACCGCGTGCACGGTTGCGAAAGTCAGGTGTGGCTGGTGGCCGAGCAGGTCGAAGGTCGCTGGCACTTCAAGGCCGCCAGCGATGCGCGGCTGCTGCGCGGCCTGCTGGCGCTGCTGCTGGTGCGGGCCGAAGGCTTGACCGGCAGCCAGCTGCAGCAGCTGGACCTGCCCGCCTGGTTCACCGCCCTGGGCCTTGGCCGACAGCTCTCGCCGTCCCGCAGCAACGGCCTGAACGCCGTGCTGCAGCGCATGGCTCAGCTCGCCGCCGGCGCCTGAGCCGCTACGCGATCGGCCGGGCGGCGCTTGCCACCCACCAGTTTCTCCACGGCCTTGCTGGCAGCGACCATGCCGAAGGTCGCCGTCACCATCATCACCGCGCCGAAACCGCCCGAGCAGTCGAGCTTGACCCCGTCCCCGACGAAGCTCTTCTGCAGGCAGATACCGCCATCGGGCAGCGGATAGCGCAACTGCTCGGTGGAGAACACGCACGGCACCCCGTAGTTGCGGCTCACGTTGCGCGAAAACCCGTGGTCGCGGCGCAGCGTCGAACGCACCTTGGAGGCCAGCGGGTCGTTGACCGTGCGGTTGAGATCGGCCACCTGGATCTGCGTGGGGTCGAGCTGCCCGCCCGCACCGCCGGTGCAGATCACCTGGATCTTGCGCCGCTTGCACCAGGCAATCAGCGCAGCCTTGGCCATCACGCTGTCGATGCAGTCGATCACGCAGTCGATATGATCGGTGATGGTCTGGGCCAGGTTGTCGCGGGTGACGAAGTCCACCACCGCGTGCACCTTGCAGTCCGGGTTGATTGCGCGCAGGCGCTCGGCCATCACCTCGACCTTGGGCTTGCCCACGTTGCCCTGCAGCGCATGCAACTGGCGATTGGTGTTGCTCACGCACACGTCATCCAGGTCGAACAGCGAAATTTCGCCAACGCCGCTGCGGGCCATGGCCTCGGCCGCCCACTGTCTCTTATACACATCTCCGAGCCCACGAGACC
>OLII01000635.1_pt1 | contig 13067 bp, 13 predicted proteins | sample 1609481 | NCBI WGS metagenome assembly OLII01 (sample SAMN05416859, study PRJEB24817) | seawater metagenome | isolation source: Sea water | place: Canada:Atlantic | collected 2013-11
GTAGCCGCTACTGTAAATAAAAAAATCATGGAAGATGCTAAAGCAATCTCTGAAATGGCTACTGATTTTAAAGGAAAAATGGAAACTATTTGGGAAGAGTCTCGCCCAACTGCATCAAAGCCTGCTGATAAGAAGACCGCTAAGACTGCCTAATTAGTCTTTTGCCACCTTTTTATTAAGGTGGCATGGCCTCTCAGTTAAATCATTTGTTTTTCTGTTGCTCCTCTCTTAATTGTTTCATTCAGGGTTTTAACCATGACAGTGGAAAGTCTTAATATGCATGATGCCGTTCCAGACATGTACGATATGCTTGCTAAAGCATCCGATCAGTTTTCACAGTTGATGAATCAAGTGTCATCTCAAACCACTTCTGAGGATGATCCTTCAGCGTCGGTCATGACAGATTTTAGTGAGGCTATTCAAGAATTTTCTCAAAAGCTTATGGAGAACCCTGCGACACTCATGCAGGCACAAGTGGGCTTGATGAAAGAGCAGCTTGATCTTTGGCAGCAAACAGCGCTTAAGTTTACCGGGCAAGAAAGCCGAACTGTGATTGAGCCCGAAAAATCTGACCGTCGCTTTAAAGATGAAGAATGGTCTGAAAACATTGTATTTGACTACATAAAACAATTTTATCTTTTACAGTCAAAATCTATTAAAAGTATTGTTGATGGCGTTGGAGATTTAAGTGACAACACAAAAAATAAAGTAGATTTTTTTGTGCGCCAATATACAAGTGCATTATCACCTAGTAATTTTGCAGGAACCAATCCTGAAGTTATTCGCAAAACATTGGAAACCGGTGGGCATAACTTAATTGATGGCATGGAGCAGCTTTCAGATGACTTAAAAGGCAGCTTTGGTGGTCTTAACATCTCTATGTCTGATTCTGCTGCATTTAAAGTGGGGCGAAATGTAGCAACTACCCCTGGAAAAGTGATTTACCAAAACGACCTTATACAGCTTATTCAATATACACCTACCACTGAAAAGGTATTCAAACGCCCAGTGTTGGTTATACCTCCTTTTATTAACAAGTATTACATTCTAGATTTACGAGAAGATAATTCCTTTCTTAAGTGGAATTTAGATCAAGGCCATACTGTATTTTGTATTTCATGGGTTAACCCAGGCGCATCTTTAAAGGACAAAGGCTTTGAAAACTACATGAAGGAAGGGCCAATAGCAGCACTTGATGCTATTGAAAAAGCCACAGGTGAAAAAGAAGTAAATGCCATAGGCTATTGTGTAGGCGGAACGTTACTAGCAGCCACGTTATCTTATATGAAGCAAAAAAATGATAATCGTATTAAATCGGCCACCTATTTAGCCACGCTGATTGATTTTAATGACCCTGGTGAAATTGGCATTTTCATTAACGAAACTGCTATCTCTGCCTTAGAAAAACAAATGAATACTCTAGGGTATTACGATGGTCGTATGATGGCTTTCAGCTTTAATTTACTTCGTGAGAATGATTTGTTTTGGTCGTTTGTCATCAATAACTACTTGAAAGGCGAAAGGCCCGCTGCGTTTGATTTATTGTACTGGAATACCGATGGCACGAACCTTCCAGCTAAAATGCATAGTTTTTATTTGCGTAATATGTATTTACAGAATCTATTAAAAGAAAAAAATGGCATAGAGCTTGATGGAATAAAAATTGATTTAACCGATGTAGATACGCCTTCGTACTTTTTATCCACAGCGCAAGATCATATAGCTAAATGGACCAGTACATACCTAGGGGCGAAGCTCTTTAAAGGCGATGTGAAATATGTTCTTGGTGGCTCTGGGCATATTGCAGGTGTAGTAAATCCACCTAGTTCGAATAAATATGGCTATTGGACAAATGACACAATGCCCGAAAAGTCAGAAACATGGTTTAAAGGGGCTCAGAAAAATGATGGGTCTTGGTGGCTAGACTGGAAGGCTTGGATAGCTAAAAATTCTGGTGTTAAGGTTAATAAAAGAGTTCCAGGCTCTGGGGCCATGAAGGTCATTGAAGATGCTCCTGGCAGTTATGTTAGTAAAAGTATTCCTGAAGTTGTAAAAAATTAATAAAAATTGAAAATCAAAGCCCTGTTATGTACTCATAACAGGGCTTTTTTTTGAGCAAATTAACAGATACCTATAATTTGATACTTAAGACCATTAGCTAAAGACAAACTCTCATCAATGGTTAAGCCAATAAGCGCCTGCCCCAGAGGTGTTTGGGGGGTGATCATTTGATACTCCTTTTCATCTAACCTAATCACAACGCCTCCCCCCGCCGGCGCCAATAAGACTGTGAGGTGCTTGTTATTCAAAACACCTTTTAAGGTGACCATAGCGCCTAGGTAAATCTCGTCATCATTAGCAAAATCAATTACCTTCCAGTTTTCTAAAAGACTGATGGAGTGGACCAGCTCATCAATGCGACGGCTTTGTCCCTGGGCCAAGTAAGCATGTTCTAAACCTAGCGTGTCATATTGAGTTTCAGCCTTGCTTTGCTCATGGGTTGCTCCATCATGGGCCTGTTGAGCTGCTGAAATGGCGTTGTCCAGTTCGTCCTTCAGAACTAAAAGGGTATTTTCGATGAGTTGATCTTTAATCATTGAGGTTCGACATTTGAAACCGTATTCTGTGAAGCTTAATTCGCTGGTATATTAGCGCTTTTCAATTTAACTATCTATTGGGGTGCTTTGGCTTACGCAAGTGCCCTTCAGCTTATTTCAGAAGTTTACTATGAACGATGTGGGGTTAGGGCATTTAGTGCCTGAAGGCGGTATTCGAGTATTTATTGCAAATCGTCCACCGTTAGATATTTATCAGCAACGCAATAATCTACTTTCCATGGAATTTGGTGAAATTGATGAAATTGCCAGATTAACTGGTAATCATTGGCGAAAAATCTTTAATGTGTATGCCAAATTGATGTTTGCTTTATTATCCTCCAATAATTGCTTGGCCAATGATATCAGCACTTGGCAAATCTACCGAGATAAGTCTCTTCTTCAGCACAATAGCGCCACTGCACTGCTTTTCTCTAAGCCCTACTTTCAAATAGAAACTGCTTCAACAGCTAAACAATGTAAATCCAATACAGTTAATATTGTAATGGGGAAGCAATACGCAGCCAGCTTAGGGCTAGATCGAGAGCACAATAAAGAGCTTATTATTATAGATAACGACTTTGCCATCAGTAAGTCCCACAATATTATTATTTGCCCCTATTTTGATTACCGCCAATTAAGCAATATCAAGATTGATCACTTAGTTAAACTCATTAAGAAAATGCAGGAGGTGTAAAGGTGATGCTTTTTGTTTGGGGGCTTTTACTCTGCATTCTCTTAATGGTTATATTGGTTGTTTTTAAACCCTTATGGGTTTTAAATTATTTGGCGCCACATGGACATTGTAAGCGCATTAAAGATTTACCTTACTCTTTAGAAGAAAGGCACAATTTAGACTTGTATTTACCCCAAAAAATAGATGTAAGTAAGCCCGTTTTAGTTTTTGTGCATGGTGGGTCTTGGGATACAGGCAGAAAAGAGGATTACCTTTTTGCAGGTTTTGCATTAAGTGAGTTAGGTTACATTACTGTCATACCTAATTACCGCTTATACCCTCAAGTACAATTCCCTCACTTTGTGGAGGATGTTGGTGTGGCAATATCTAGCTTGCCTCAACAACTAAAGAATCAGAATATTAACTTACCAGATCCCCTTTCAGTCGTATTAATAGGCCATAGTGCTGGGGCTCATACAGCTGCCATGTTAGTAAGCAATAACAAATACCATCAAAAGCTAAATGAACATGTACAACTAAAGGCGTTAATAGGCTTAGCAGGGCCTTATGATTTACCACTAGATGATGAGTTAGTCATGGGGAAATTTGATGGGGTAAAACTGCATGATGTGAGTGAGCAATCAATCGACACAGGCCATATTCATAATAGCCACGATGCGAATCCGATAAATTTAGCCCATGAAAATATGCCCCCTGTATTGTTAATACATGGTGAAAAAGACGAAACAGTAGGGCCCTACCACAGTGAACGGTTTAGTGCCCGTTTACGGCAATTAAAAATCCCCACGCAACATTTAACTTATAAAGGGACTAATCATCGACATTTAGTGGGCGGTTTATCCATATATGCACGTTTTTTAAACCCGGTTTATAAAGACATTCAGGCATTCTTAATAGCGCTATGAACGGCTATTTTAAGATACCTTACGGTTAGTTTTCTTTCATTATCAACCAATCAACATTATCATCGCTCACAACTAATCAATAAGGATGCATACAATGCTGGGAATGCTGGCCAATTTATTAAAAGTTCTCAATAGTGATGCTTCACCTGGGCAAGTGGCCTTAGGTTTTGCTTTTGCTGTTTTTATCGGGCTTACCCCCTTTTTAAGTCTGCACAATGTCATTATTTTATTCTTTGTGTTTGTTATTCGAGTCAATTTAAGCGCCTTCTTCTTAGGTTGTGCGTTATTTAGTTTGATAGCTTTTGCCATAGACCCTTTGTCCATTAGTTTAGGGCAGGCATTATTAGAAAGTCCTGATTTAAATGAATTTTGGGTGGGGCTTTATCAAAGTGACTTTTGGCGGGCCACCAAATTTAATCACACTCTATTACTGGGTAGTTTAACCATTGCGACATTGCTATTTATTCCTACTTTTATCGTTTTAAGAGTGTTAATTAACGTTTATCGCGTTCGCTTCATGGCTTGGTTTGAAAAATTAAAAATTAGTAAACTAATAAAGGCCAGCAAATTTTATAAACTTTATGAAAAGTTAGGAGCGTAACATGACTAAATGGATTCGTTGGTCGGGCCTAATTGGGTTTACTGTATTAATCTCCTTGCTGGTTGTTTTTTGGATGTTTTCCGCAGCCCCTTTAATAAAGCTGAGCATTGAAAAGTTTGGCAGCCAGGCCTTAGGCGCTAAAATAGATGTGAAAGATGTTTCTTTAAATTTTAACCCACTCATACTCGCCATTGAAGGAGTTGATATCACCGATAGAGATGCTCCCATGACGAATGCGGTAAGTTTTGATCGAGCCGAAGCTGATATGTCTTTATTTCCGTTATTACTAGGGAAATCAATCATTCAAGATATGTCTCTAGAAGGAGTTGCATTTGGTACGCCAAGACAAACTTCCGGTGCGTTAGCCCTTGAAGAAGTCACAAAAAAAGATGAATCGAATGTGGCTTCTGCTCCAAAAACAGAATCCTCAGACACTCAATTGGCCGAAACTAAAGCCGCCTCTTCTCAGACGCTACCCACTGCCGATGAAATTTTAGACCGTGAGCCACTGGCAACAGTGAGTCGAGGAGAAAAATTTAAAACGTCTCTTGATACACACAAGAAAGAACTGGATGACTCCATTTCTGCCGTTCCAAATAAATCGGCCATTGCACAATACCAAAAAGAATTAGATAAGTTATTAAGTGGTAAATTAAAGTCCCTAGACGATTTTAAAGCCCGTAAAAAAGCGTTAGATAAACTTAAAAAGCAGTTTAAAGCGGATCAAAAAGCCATTAAGCGTGCACAAGTGGCCATAAAGGCAGCTAAGAAAGATTTGGTCAATCAATGGCCATTACTTAAAAAAGCACCTAATGAAGATTTCAATAATATTAAAGGAAAATATACATTAGATGCAGCGGGTACCAGTAATCTTGCTGCTTTGTTAATGGGTGAGGATGCGGGTGGTTATGCTAAAACTGGTTTAGAGTATTACGAGAAATTTTCTCCCTTACTAGAGGAAGACGAAGAAGCGAATATTGTAAAGGAACAGCAAGCTAAGCGTCTTGAAGGTAGGTTTGTACACTTCCCCACTGATCGTCCATTGCCTGATTTTTGGTTGAAAAATCTTTCCTTTAGTGCTGCGTTACCGGTAGGTGATGTGGCTGTGGTCGTAAAGGATATTACTCATCAGCAAGATATCATTAATCAGCCCACCACCATTGAGGCCCATGGCAAAGAGCTTAAAAATATTAAAGCCCTAACACTTAACGGCGTGCTCGATCATCGTACCGGTAAAGGTACAGACACCTTTGACTTAACTATTGAGCAATGGCGCTTAAGTGGTTTAAATTTAGGGCTTGCAGGTTTGGAGTTAAAGCGCAGTGATTTGAATCTGCAAGGGGACGTGGTGTTTACAGGTTCTAAAATGAATGCTGTAGGCAAAGGCCAATTTAGCCAAGCCCGGTTCCAAACTGATGATAAGACGGTATTGGCTAAAGAAATGTTGGGGGCCCTTAGTCAAATTGATCAATTTAATGTAAATGCTAAAGCCAAAGGGGCACTCACTAAGCCTGATATATCCCTTAGTAGTGATTTAGATAGCAAATTAAGTCGCGCCTTTAATAAACGAATTAAAGAAAGGCAAAAACAGTTAGAAGCAAAGCTTCGCGAGAAACTAGCCGATAAACTGCTTTCATATAGTGGTGACTATCAGGATCAGTTAAAAGAACTCAATTTAGCTGATGGCAACCTAGGGGACGCCTCTAAAGCCATGGGTAAGATGGCCAAAGCCAAAATTAACAGTTATGAAGATCAAGTGAAGGCGGAAGCCAAAGCTAAGTCTGATAAAAAGAAAAAGGCCTTAGAAAACAAAGTAAAAGACAAGTTTAAAAAACTATTCTAGATTTTTAAACGGCAGGTTTGTCATACAAGGGCGGGCCTGCTTTTTATTTACCTCTTTTGATTACCGTTAAATTATTTCTAGAGGTCTTTATTAGGGCGGTTGTTAATCTGTGTACATTACAACCGAAGCACTAATGAGTCTTTAATAAAAGAAGTGTACGCTTTCTTTTATTAAAGAAAATACAGGTTACTGAGCAGGGAAAAGCTGCTGAGGAATCACGCTTAACTGAGTATCTTCGTTGCTAATGAATACTTCGCCATCTTGAATGCTCACTTGTAACGACATATTTTTACTAACTAACGTTTCTAACGCTTCAGCTTGCTCGCTGGGTATTTGCACCACTTTTAAATTATTAAAGCGTCCAAGGCTTGCTTCAATGCCCTTAAACCAAGGCCCTGCTTGTCGGTTCTGGTAACCATAAATCAATACTTGCTTGGCTTTTCCACAGGCTTGTCGAATTCGCTTTTCATCTGGCTGGCCCAAATCAACCCAAAGTTCAATTTCATCACTTAAACTTTTATTCCACAGGTCAGGCTCGTCTTGTGTGGAAAGCCCTTTTGTAAAGGCCAGGTCTTCGTGAGCATTTAAGGCAAAGGCCACCACTCGAACCATCATGCGTAAATCGGTTTCGCTTGGGTGGCGTGCTAGTGTTAATGAATGGCTTTGATAGTAATGTCGGTCCATATCACTAATATCTAAACTGATTTTAAAAATGCTTGCTTTAAGAGCCATATCTTAGGATCACGAAAAAATGAGGGTCACAGTATACTGCAAAAAGCTCTTTGAATGCCGCTTAAGCCAGATTAGGCATTGTTTAGTAAGCAGGGTTAAAAATGCTGGTTTTAATAAACCTTAAGAGTCAGCTAAAACCTTTGGCTATTTTGTAGTAAAATAAGGCCAAATTCAATTTTGAAGGTGCAAATGATGGCCAGTGCCAGCGCAGTTCATATCTTAGTGAAAGAGAGAAAATTGGCCGATGAGCTGAAAGAACGCCTCGCTAAAGGGGAAGACTTCGCTAAATTGGCAAAAAAATACAGCACTTGTCCCTCTAAAAAGCAGGGCGGCAGTCTGGGCGAATTTTTTAAAGGGGACATGGTTAAAGCGTTTGATGATGTGGTATTTAAGCGTCCAATTCTTAAAGTTCACGGCCCAATTAAAACTCAATTTGGATTTCACCTCATCAAGACCCTATATCGCTCATAGGTTTAGTGGCTAATGGAAGGGTTAATCACTGAGCTAAACCAGCATCGCGCTATTATTCATTTGCTGTTGCATGTTGGCATGCCAGCTTTAGTGGTGGTTATTTACAAAGCCTTTTTTAGCAAAATAGCACCTTACCAGCCTGTAGCCACCGGTTCTTGGCTTAGTCAAACGCTACAATTACCTTTAGTGATCATGCTGTTAACCATGGTGGTGGATGTGGATCATCTACTGGCCACGCCTATTTACGCCCCTAATCGTTGTAGTATCTGGTTTCATCCCTTACACACTGCTTGGCCCATATTCTTCTACGGTATCATGCTGTTTTGGCCGCTACTTAAGCGAAAAGCGAAAGGGGTTCTAACCATTACCGATAAAGTGGTGGCTTGGGTGGGGGCGGGTTTACTTATCCACATGCTGTTGGATGCCATAGATTGCCTATGGATGCGCTGCGCGGGTTAGTACTTGTCTTTGGCTTGTGCCTATTGGCTGATGTTACTGAGAGAGGTGGTGATCTGGGTGTCCACTTGAGCACTTAACACCCCAAACATTTCACCGTTTTGATCTTTAATAGGCACCGACACATTGGCCTTTATTTGCCTTGAGTGTTTATCCCAACTTAGGTTGTCTACAAATATGTTTTCATCGGCCATAACGTTTACAAATTTGGCGGTATTACCATGCCAGTAATCACTGGGCAGTGGATAGGCTGCCAATGTTTCCCCTTGGCTGCCCAGCAGTAATAACCCCACAAACACACTGTTGTTTTCTTTAAGCATCCGTTTAAAACGTTGTTGCATTTCGGCATTTAAAAAAGCATTTCGCTTAGCGGGTATTTGCTCCCAGGTTTCATTGTGTTCAATCAGTTCATCAAACTCTAATTGACCGTCATGCTCTTGGGTAAGGCTTAGCACCGCATCATGCTTGGCGAGTGCCCGCAGTTGACTTAAAGGGCCACTTAACGCGTCGTCGGCTTGAACCTGTAAGCTTACAAGCAGGCTTAAAAAGCAGTATACCAGAGCCCTTAAAGCTGCTTGTTTTAGATTATGTGCCATGATCTTTGCACTAATTCACTTTTGGGTGGGTAATTTAACTATAGTTGGCTAATTCTCAGACCGCGAGCCAGTCGCCACTCTATTTTTACCGACTAAAGTTAGGTAAAATTGCGCGCTAAAATTTGACTCGCTTTACATAGGGCAGCCAGTGAGCTGCCGCTGGAGAATACCTTGGAAGTTCAACCCATAGTCAATCAGATTAAAGACTTGAAAGCCCGCACCGATATGCTTCGGGGGTATCTTTGACTACGCTCATAAAGCGGAACGCCTACAAGAAGTAGAGCTGTTATTGGGTCAAAGCGAAATCTGGAATGAACCAGACAAGGCACAAGAATTGGGTCGTGAACGCTCAAACTTAGAAGCAGTGGTCAATACCATTAACGGCATGGACGCAGGCCTGAACGATTGCCAGGAACTTCTGGAAATGTCGGTTGCCGAAGATGACGAAGAATCCGTAGAAGAAGTAGTAACAGAGCTTAGTAGCCTGCAAGAGCTGCTTGAAAAACTTGAATTTCGCCGCATGTTTTCCGGTGAAATGGACCCTAACTGTGCCTATTTAGATATTCAATCTGGTTCAGGGGGCACAGAAGCTCAGGATTGGGCTGAAATGATATTGCGTATGTATTTACGCTGGGGCGAAGCCAAGGGCTTTAAAGTTGAGTTAATGGAAGTGACCGCCGGCGATGTGGCCGGTATTAAAGGTGCCACCATTCGTTTTGATGGTGAATATGCTTTTGGTTGGTTACGAACCGAAACCGGTGTGCATCGCTTAGTTCGAAAATCACCCTTTGATTCCAGTGGTCGTCGTCACACCTCATTTGCGGCGGTGTTTGTATCCCCCGAAATTGATGACGATATCGATATCGATATAAACCCAGCCGATTTACGCATTGATGTGTATCGTGCCAGTGGCGCAGGTGGTCAGCACGTTAACACCACCGAATCGGCGGTGCGTATTACCCACGTTCCTACCAATGTGGTAACGCAATGCCAAAATCAAAGATCGCAGCATAAAAACAAAGATCAGGCCATGAAGCAGTTGAAGGCCAAATTGTACGAGCGAGAATTAAGTATTCGTAATGCTGAAAGCCAAGCACTGGAAGCCACAAAGTCTGACATTGGTTGGGGCAGTCAAATACGTTCATACGTGTTAGATGATTCGCGCATTAAAGATTTGCGCACAGGTGTTGAAAACCGTAATACCCAGCAAGTGTTAGATGGGGCGTTAGATCCATTCATGGAAGCGTCTCTAAAGGCCGGTTTGTAAATAACTGGTTTGTAAAAACTAGGCCTAACTTAAACTAGGTTTAGTTAAATTTTGAAGCAGGGCTTAATTTAAACTAAGCCTTTGTTAAATTTTAAAACAGGGCTTAATTTTAACCGGGCCTTTGTTAAATATTAAAACAGGGCTGCATATTCCCGACGCAGCCCATGTACCTACATCCATGTAGGCAGAAAAGGCGATTGAAATGACTGAAGCACGTGATGAAAACAAATTAATCAGCGAACGTCGCGCTAAATTAGATGCGATGCGTGAAGGTTGTTCAGCCAATGGTCATAAAAACGATTTTGACCGTAAAGATTTAGCAGACGATTTACAAAAAGAGTTTGGTGAATTTGACAAACCCACTCTTGAAGAAAAAGATCATCAAGTAGCGGTAGCGGGTCGTATCATGTTTCAACGTGGTCCGTTTGCACAAATTCAAGATGTGTCTGGCAAAATTCAGGTTTACATTGCCAAAGAAGTGCAAAAAGAAATCAACTACAAAAGCGCTTATGACCTAGGCGATATTATTGGTGCTAAGGGTGCTTTGCACAAATCTGGTAAAGGTGAGTTGTTTGTAAACATCACGACAAGCGATCAATTGGTGATGCTAACCAAATCTTTGCGTCCACTGCCTGATAAATTCCATGGTCTTGCCGATCAAGAAACCAAATATCGTCAGCGTTATATTGATTTAATTATGAGCCAAGAAACTCGTGATTTATTTAAAATTCGCTCAAAAATAGTGGAAGGCATTCGTAACTACTTATCTAAGCGTGATTTCATGGAAGTGGAAACACCTATGCTACAAGTGATTCCTGGTGGCGCCACGGCAAAACCGTTTGAAACTCACCATAACGCTCTAGATGTAGACATGTATTTGCGTATCGCGCCTGAGCTTAACCTTAAGCGTCTAATTGTGGGTGGTTTTGAGCGTGTATTTGAAATTAACCGCAGCTTCCGTAACGAAGGTTTGTCTACTCGTCATAATCCTGAATTCACCATGATTGAATTTTATCAGGCTTATGCCACGTACCACGATCTAATGAATACCACTGAAGATATGTTGCGCACCTTGGCACAAGACGTCATGGGCACCACGGATATTAAATCCACTGAGAAAGACAGTGAAGGCAATATTGTTAAAGAGTCGACCTACGATTTCTCGCAGCCGTTCACTCGTATCACCATGGCGGATGCGGTGATGAAATATAATCCTGAATTCGATAACGCCATTATTCAAGACTGTGAAAATAATCTTGAAGCGTTAATCGCCTATGGTCGTCAAGTGGGCATTAAAGATGAGCCTAAGCAAAGTGCATGGGGCCCTGGTAAGTGGTTGTGTGAAATTTTCGAAGAAACCGCTGAACATAAATTAGATCAGCCAACTTTCATTACGGCTTACCCTTGGGAAGTGTCGCCACTTGCTCGTCGCAGTGATGACAACCCATTCTTTACTGATCGTTTTGAATTTTTTGTGGGCGGACGTGAACTGGCCAACGGTTTCAGCGAGTTAAACGATGCTGAAGACCAAGCCCAACGTTTCCAAAAGCAAGTAGATGAAAAAGCCGCCGGTGACGATGAAGCCATGCATTACGATGCAGACTACATAGAAGCCTTAGAATACGGCATGCCTCCAACAGCAGGCGAAGGCATTGGTATTGACCGTTTAATGATGTTGTTCACCGACAGCCCAACCATTAAAGACGTAATCTTGTTCCCTCACATGCGTCCACGTGGCTAATTAACCCATGTGCTAAGCCGAAGTGAATCTTTAGGTAATCCTGAAGTGGCGCTTCGGCTTTTTTGTTTAAGCTGAATATTTAATTTCTTTGTGTAATCTTTCAAATCCCTGTGTGAAAAATAGGGAGTTGTTTTAATAGCCGAGCTATCTTTATGACCGCCATCGATATTTTTAAGCAAAGTTTAACCTTCTATACTCGCCTTTTTAATAAAATTTTCTGGTTAAGTGTGGCCTCTAGTATTGTGCCGCTTATTAACTCAGCAATATTCGGTGCGGCTCAGCCTTCTGGTTTAGGCTTGTTAGTTATGATGCTCATGAGCATGTTTTTTTCTGTGTATATGATGGCGCTTGTGCATCAATTTTCAACCGATCAAGATGATAGTTTACAATCAGCATTTACACTGGCTGTTAATAAAGTGATGCCAGTTGTACTCACTAGTATTGTGATGGGGCTATTTGTTATGGTGGCCATTATTCCAGCGGGCTTAGTGGGCGGGATATTGACTGCAGGCATTAGTGATGAGGTTTTGAAAAATACATTAATGGCCACGGTCATCGCCATTCCTGTTTGTATGATTATGTACCGTTGCTTTTTTGCCGTTTACTGCACCCTAGTAGATGGTTTGAATCCAATAGAAGCTTTGAAAGCCAGTAACCAGCAAATAAAAGGTAATAAGCTAGCCTTCAATGGTTTTATGGTGCTAGGTGCTCTTATGGGGGGATATGCATTGGTATTGGTGTTATTAAATTTAATGATTGCCGTTAACCCTTTAATACTGGGTATGTTTGAGTTCGCATTAAATGTATTGGTACTGCCGTTATTTACCGTATTTATTTATCGCTTATTTGTGGTCACTAAACAAACTCAAAAGACAGATGAAGAGTTGTAAATGATTACGTTGCCTAAAAAACTTGACGCTAAATGGAAAAAGCATTTTAAAAAAGAATTTACTAAAGACTATATGCAGTCCCTTGGGCAATTCTTACAAGAAGAGCAGGTAGCAGGGCAGGTGGTGTTTCCTGAAAGTAAGCATTGCTACAACGCATTTCAAAGCGCCAAGTTTGATAGTGTGAAAGTGGTGATCGTGGGTCAAGACCCTTACCATGGTAAAGGCCCTGTCTCTTATACACATCTCCGAGCCCACGAGACCGTACTAGATCTCG